>Ga0172375_10004591_pt1 | contig 20291 bp, 17 predicted proteins | sample LakKiv1m_FD_114537 | JGI IMG/M metagenome (GOLD analysis project Ga0172375, IMG submission 114537) | Freshwater microbial communities from Kabuno Bay, South-Kivu, Congo - kab_092012_11.1m | ecosystem: Environmental > Aquatic > Freshwater > Lake | place: Democratic Republic of the Congo...
AAGCAAGAAAAATTAACAAAGCTCTCTTTCTTCTTTTCCACAAAAAACTCTACTCAAAAAGAATCCCTCCTCTTAAGGTTGTAACATACCCTATTGGGTATACTATACCCCAATGGGTATAACATACCAATGGGGGTATAAATCTCAATCAGTTATTTTTTTTAACTTAAATCAGCGTTCTCATAATTTTTCATTTTCTCTTCTCTTTTTAAAAATAAACAGAACCCCTCTAATTCTTTAAATTTACACTCTTATTTTATCGAACAAATTTCCAACAAAAACTTTTCAGTTTTTTTATTTTTTTCTCCCCTGCTCTAAAAATATTCGCTTAATCTAATCTCAAAATAAAGATCCTATAAAATAATTTATCATTTTAGGTCTCCTAGCCATAAAAACTTAAAATAGCAATACAAAGATTGAACTGCTAGCGCAACATAAATAACTTGATACAAAAGAAAAATTAACTAAACTTAATCAACGCGTATTTATAAGTATCCAAGTCGTCTAAAATTATCCCAGTTCCTTTGATTACACACTTGAGTGGATCTTCTGATACAAACACTGGTACACCAGTTTTTTCTACCAAAAATCTGTCTAAATGTCGAAGTAACGCTGTTCCCCCGCTCATCACTATCCCTTTATCAATAATGTCACTTGACAATTCCGGTGGTACTTCTTCTAAAACAGTTTTAACCATTCCCGCAATTTTTTCTAACGGTTCACTAATCGCCTCAGTTACTTCATTACCGCTAATCTCTACTTGCCTCGGTAAACCTGTAACACTATCTCGACCAGTTATCATCATCTTTTCCGTTTTGTCCAGAACAATAGCTGAACCAATCTTCATCTTTATTTTTTCCGCTGTCGCATCACCTACTAGTAAATTATGTTTCCTTCTAATGTATTTTGATATTGCCTCATCAATTTTATTACCTGCTACTCGCACGCTTTTAGTTGCCACCACCCCGGAAAGAGAAATTATTGCTGCCTCTGCCGTCCCTCCCCCCATATCCAAAATCATATTCCCTGAAGCCTCTCCAATCGGCACACCGGCTCCAATCGCCGCCGCTACCGGCTCAGTAATCAAATAGGCTCGTCTTGCTCCTGCCGACATCGTCGCCCCCAAAACCGCTCGTTGTTCTACCTGCGTTACCCCCGCCGGCATAGAAATCAAAATATCCGGACGAATTAAACCCATTCCCCCTACTTTTTTCAAAAAATATCTAAGCATTGCTTCAGTTACCACATAATCGGCAATTACCCCATCACGCATTGGTCTACTTGCCTTAATATTCCCTGGCGTTCGCCCTAACATCACTTGAGCCTCTTTACCAACGGCTAAAACCCGATTATCGACTAAAGAGACTGCTACTACCGTTGGTTCATCCAAAACTATCCCTTCACCGGAAACATAAACCAGCGAGTTAGCTGTTCCCAAATCAATTCCTATTCGTTTTCCCGTCCACCAAGCCATGCTCGAATTCTAACACAGTCAAAACTTGATATAATGTTAAGTTAGAATGACCACTACCAAAGCCAAACGTTTTCGTCTCATTTTGACCTTACTAATCATTGTTGTCCTTTCCACTGGCACCCTTATTGCTATCAAATTCGCCAAGGGCTACCGCCCCAATTTACAAAAAGGCGGCCTAAATGGCATGGGCCTTTTGTCCGCCACTTCCTATCCTAAAACCGCCCAAGTCTTCGTCAACGACCACCTCACCACGGCTACTGATGATACCCTTTATCTTTCCCCTGGCACTTATACTATCAAAATCGCCAAAGAAGGCTTCTCTGGCTGGACCAAAACTTTCCCCATCTCTTCAGAACTTGTTTCGGCCACCGACGCTCGACTTTTCCCTTCCCTGCCTTCAATCAGTCCTTTAACCTACAATGGTGCCGAAAATATCTCTATAAGTCCTGACGGAAACAAAGTTCTTTTTGTCGTCAAAAACGCCAACCTCGCTGATAATAATGGTGTCTTTATTCTTTCCATGAACTCGCTTACTAACAACTTCTTGGGCAACTCCCAGATTAGCCAAATTACTGATCTCTCAAGCTACGACTATACTAAAGCGTCTTTCTTTTGGTCACCAGACAACACTGAGGTTCTCGCTGTTTTCTTAAATACCGAAAACGACATTGTCTCCTCTCATCTCTTAAACATCAAGGGGTTTAATAAGGCTAAGGATTTGACCGATACTACCGTCAAGTTACCTCTCGTTATTGATAACTGGCAAAAACAAATCTCCGTAAACAATAACAATTACCTCAAACTCCTTCCCGAATACTTACTCGATATCATGAAAAATTCTGCCGTCAACATCTTCTTATCGCCAGACCAAGAAAAAATCCTTTATACCACCACTAAAGACCTAGAACTATCTACAAACCCCCTGGAATCATCTCTACCCTCAATTAACCCTACTCAACAGGAGCGTCATTTACAAAAAAACCGCATTTATGTTTTTGATCTCAAAGAAGGTACTAATTATCTTATCAGTGCCGACGAAAAAAGCATTAAATCATTAAATCCCCTTTTCTTCTTACCCGATGAAACAAAAGAAACTGATTCTACCGCCACCGCTACCGCTTCCACCCCTACCCCAACACCCAGCAAATCTACTTCCCTTCCCTTAATTGACCAACTTAAAACTCTCGCCGCCCAAACCAACCCTCTTCTCTCTTATAATCTTACCTGGTACCCCACTTCCCGCCATCTCATCATTACTTCTCCTGAAGAAATTGCCGTTATTGAATATGACGGCAACAATCGGACTACCATTTTCCAAACCAATATTGAAGGCCAAATCGCCATCCCCTCTCCTGACGGTCACCGTCTCATCATTCTCACTGACTTAAAGCAAAAAAACTCTCTCTCTAATCTTTTCTCCATCGACTTGAAATAGAAGTAAAACTCAGAAATGTGTGCTCCTGGGCGGACTTGAACCACCAACCTTGCCCTTAGGACGGGCCTGCTCTATCCAGTTAAGCTACAGGAGCCTGGCTCTATTCTACCTCACTCTCTCACCTTCCGGCCAATAAACACTTTGTATAATCCGCCCACTTTCACCATTCATATCAAATTGAGACTCCAAAATCGCCGCCGCCCCCTGCCAAGATACTCCTGATTCTTTTAACCAATAAACCGTATCACAAATCACCCCATCGATATCTTCGGGGGTAACACCTTCCTTCTCTGCTAATCCCTCAATCACCCCCCGCGCATAATCGGTGAAATTTTCCTGTAAATTTTCGTCTCCCTCTTTCCAGACTAAACCTAAAATCAACCCCGCTGCTTCTCTAGGTTTATCCATCAAACCAGCCACTGACAACATTTTCTTGGCCGAGCTCCTACCAAAGTTAAGAATTGACCCCTCCAAACGTACCTCCCAATTACGAAAATTAAGCGATCTAACCACTGACCTTCCCGTCTTCTCATCAAATACCCTTATATAGTGGATATGCAAAAACCTTAATAGTTCTTCTCTCGCTCTATAATACCGTCTTTCCTTTCCGCTCACTTCTTCATTATAACGCACCAGTCAATTTCTCTCGTCGGTACCGTAAATCAAACACTCCATACCACTTTCATACTTGAAGATCTCTTCTTTGGTAAAAACAAGCCCCAACTCTTTTTTGGCTGCCTCAACCGAATCTGTAACATGAATCAAGTTTTGTGACACACTCATACCAAAATCTCCTCTAATTGACCCTGCTTCTGCTTCTCGCCCTTTCGTTGTTCCAACAATCTTCCTAACTGCCGCAATTGCCTCTAAACCTTCCCACACCATCGCTACAATTGGCGTCCAGGACATAAACTTTTTAAAATCAGCAAAAAAACTCTTATCTTTGTGATGCGCATACCATTGATCAAGAATCTCATCGGTCAAAACCATCATTTTTATTCCCACCAATTTTAAACCTTTTCTCTCAAACCGGCTCATTATCTGCCCTACCAAGCCTCTTTGTAATCCATCTGGTTTTATCAAAACCACTGTCTTTTCCATCCCTAAATCTTACCACATTCCCTCCTGTGTGAGGTTCCAAAACCTCACAGCCTCACAAACTAAACGGCAACTTCTCATAATCCCCCACCACTGCTAGACTCAGGTTCTCTGGCCGAAAAACCTGTCTACAAATCTCCTGAACTTCTTCTAATTTTACCTCTTTTATTTTCTCTCTTATTTCCTCTGGGGCATGTATTTTTCCTTCGAAATACCAATCATGGAGCGCCCAAGACAAAATATTATCTGACTCATCACAACTTAAACTGTAACGCCCCAAACTACATACTTTTGCCTTATCTAATTCTTTCTCGGTAATTCGCCATTTGTTTTCACCCCCCAAACCATAAACAATCTCCAAAATTAAATTAACTGCTTCACCCAGTTTATCCTTAGGAAGTCCTCCTCCAACCTCCACCATTCCCACATCGGCAAATTTAGATATCAACGATCCAATCGAATAGGCCCAACCTCGTTTTTCTCGTATTTCCTTAAACAAACGGGAAATTGAACTCTGACCTAAAATTAAACTCGCCTGATTCAAGGCGTAACGCGAGGGGTGAGTCCATTTTATCCCTCTAAACCCAAGTGCTAAATTCGCTTGTTTTAAATCAGACCGTTTAACCAAACTAACTTGTGGCTTGGTTTGTTTTTTCCAAACATATTTATTCCTCTCAATCAATTTATTTTTTCTTTCCCAAACCGCCTTAAATTCCTTTTCCAACATTTCCAAAAATTTCTTTTCTGAAAAATTACCCACAATTCCTATCAACATATTTTCTTTAACAAACCATGATTCCATTATCTGACGCAAATCATCCGTTTTCATTCTTTTTAAACTCTCCGTTGTTCCAATAATCGGTCGCCCCAAACTACTTTCCCGGCCAAATATAGTTGCCATAAGTTCCCATTCTGCCTTACTAACCGGATGATCTTCATACATTTTTAGTTCTTCCAAAACCGTCCCCCGCTCTTTATTGAAATGCTTTTCTGGCAAAAGTGCTTCCCCCATCATCTGTCCTAAAATTTTTACGGCTACAGATAAATTCTCCTTACCCATTTTCACCCAAAAACCCATGGTATCTTCACCTGTATAAGCGTTATATACCCCTCCCATTTTTTCTATCGCTTCAGTAATATCAAACATTTTTGGAAAAGCTTTAGTTCCTTTAAAAACAAAATGTTCCAAAAAATGAGCCACACCCGAAACTCGGGCCTCTTCATCTCGAGAGCCGGTTCCTAAAAGTATTCTTACCGTTACCGACTCTCTCTCGTCCGGCACCATTATCACTCGCAAACCATGAAGATCAACTGTCTTTGGCGTAAACACCTCATCATTCTATCACGAACAAATCAAGATCAATTATTTAATTATCTCGCCCTTCCTGAAGTTTAACAACAATGGACGACCAAGAACCACCGGCATCCTCATCTTCTCTGTTCCCAGCGCTAGTGTGCCTTCCTCCGCTTCCGTCGCCATATTTTGCCGCCCTTCTGCCAAAAATCACACTCGCTAAAGCCACTTCTCTCGCCTCACTCAAACATACCCCTAATCCTGCCGTCAATCGCTTAACCAATAAATAGTATCCCCGTTCTTCTTCTTCCTTCAACTCAGTTTCTGTAAAATCTAGTTTTTCTATATCAGCGTTTCCAATTCTTTGGCAAACTTCTCTCCAGGCTTCATGGCTGATTTCTTGTTCAGCCAACCAAGCACCAAAAGGTTTACCACCATCTAAAAATTCTGATTCTCCATGATCTAACTCACCTTTAGCCTGTCCCATAACGATCATTATACAAAAATTATTCTTTCTTTCCAGTCACCACATAACTTTTACCATCCGTTATTAACTCCACCTCACCTTCCTTATCTGTCCGCCACACTCTTGCCCCAACCACCGCCAATCTCTCTAACACCTCACCAGTTGGATGACCAAAACTATTCTTCCCTACCATAATCACTGCTTCTCTTGGTCTCATTTTTGCTAAAAATTCACTCGAGCTAGAAAATTTTGACCCATGGTGGGCTACCTTCAACACCTCTATTCCCTCCAAATCAACCGCCTCCGTTATTCTCTTTTCTTGAGCTTCACCAATATCTCCGGTCAAAAGCGCTTCAAACTCTTTATATTTTAATAACACTACCACTGAAATTTCGTTAACACTATCACTTTCTCCCAAAACCTGACTGCTACCAAAACTATTCCAGGCCAAAGCTTTTCCTTGCTTTTCTTCCGGCCATAAAACATCAAACTGTAAATCAGTATATCTAATAACATCACCTTTCTCCGGCACCACCACTTCAATTCCTCTCTCTATCACCGTCTCCCTTATCTTGCTGGCATCTTTCCCCTCTTTATATATTCCATTTATTATTAATTTGCCCACACTATACCGCTCCATCACTTCATCCAGTCCTCCCAGATGATCTTTTTCCGGATGGCTATTAATCACCAGTTCTATCTTTCTATCCCAAAAAGGTAAATTATCTCCTAGGCAGGAGAGCACTGCTTCACCCGATGAACCAGTATCTATCAATGCCTGAAAACTTCCCTTGATCACTACTGTTGCATCTCCCTGCCCCACATCACAGAAAACTAAGTGCATCTTTCCATCCGGCCACTGACCCACTACCCAAATCAATAACAAAACAGCTGTTCCCCATCCCCAATACCCCCATTTCATACTCTAACTTTACCACCCCATGTGAGGTTCCGAACCTCACACGCCTAACTTCTTTACCGTGCCTCAATTTTTATTTTAGACTGTCCTCCATTATTTTCTCTCGGCACTTGTTCCAACGACACTCTAAAACCTTGCCAATTCTTTGCCTGTTCATTCCATAAACAAACATTTACAGCGTTTTCCCCCGCTTGAGACAAATCAACAGTCACAGGCCTTAAATTACCTCTACTAATTTCTTCAAACTGCTTCCATTGACCTTGACCATTATCGGCTAATCTATCCCAATACATTGCTCCATCAGCACCTCTTAGGGTAAATATAGGCTTGTCGTTAGATCCTCCAAAAACCACTCCCACCTCTCCCTTAAGTTGATCTTGAGGCCTACACAAACAAGTAAACTGATCAACAGCTTCTTCCGGTAATGAACTAGAAATCCTTACCTCTCTCTTAGTTGTTTCTACAGGACCCATCTTCAGCTCTATTACTTCTCTCTGTTGTTGAACCAATCTCTCCATTATCGAATCCATAATCTCACTATACAACTACTTCTCACTCTTTTTCAATCCCTGGTCGGGATGATTGGCTAAAATAAAATGCTCAAAATTAATAATTGAAACTTAATTGAAAATTGAAAATTGATAATTGAAAATTAACAAACCTCTCTCTTTTCTCTCCAGTCGGGATGATTGGCTAAAGTCAAATGCTCAAAAGGGTGTAAAAAAATCTTTTAAAAAAAGTGCGCGCAGATACCCCGCAGGGCACGCGAGCACACTTTTTCAAAAGATGTCACCCAACAACCTTGCCTATTTATTCTCTCCAGTCGGGGTGATTGGACTCGAACCAACGGCCTCTACGTCCCGAACGTAGCGCTCTAGCCATCTGAGCTACACCCCGATTTTAAATGCGCTCTAAGCCACCTGCCTGCCGGCAGGCAGGTCTGAGCTACACCCCGTCAAACTTAAATTTTACCACCTCACTCCCACTTAAACTAAAACACCTTCACGATTAATACCACTAAATGAGCCAGCGAATAAGTTAACCAAGCCGTTATTTGCCCTAACGGTAACCAAATCAAACCCAAGATTAAAGTCACCCCACCCAACAACATCACCATTGGCACTAGCGGTAAAACCACCAAATTAGTCAACACCCCCCACCAATTCACGCGCCCAAAATGCCACCAAATAAAAGGCATCGTCAACATTTGTGCCGAAATCGTTGGCACTAATTCTGTTTTTAACAAAAGCTTAACCCACCCCCATTCTCGTTTTTCTATCCAATCTGTAAATCTAGGGGCAACTACTAATAATCCAGTCGACGCCGCCACCGTCAACTGAAAACTAATCGACTCTAACAACACCGGTTCAATCATTACCATCAACCAACCCGCCAATAACAACGACCACCAGGAAACTTCCCGTCTGCCAATCGCCAAACCAATAAAAATTAATCCTCCCATTAGCGTTGCTCGTAAAACCGGCGCTTCTGCCCCCGCCAAAAGCGCATAAACTAACATCCCCATGATCGCCCCTCCAGTTGCCACTCGTCGTTTCAGTAAATATAACAAAAGCGCTAAAACCATTGCTCCTACGATCATCACGTTATATCCCGAAGCTACCACAATGTGAATCGTTCCCGAATTAACCAGCGATTGGTAAAAATCATCCGGCAAACTCCCTTTTTGTCCTAAGACAATCCCCGCCACCAAAGCCGCCTCTGGCTCTGGCAATAATTTCTGGTACACCCCCACCAGTCTTTCTCGCTTCTCAACTAACCACTCTCGCCCTCTTATCTCAACTGGTTCAATTAATATAATCTGCGCTTCATCCAACCAAACTCTACCCAAACCTCTATCTATCAAACTCCCAGAGACTTTGCCAAGAAAAATAATTTTATCCCCCTTCCCCACCGGACACCAACCGGGGAATTTTGCTCCCAACTTACCCACTTTTATGGTGCACTCTGTCATACTTTGATACGTATTGAATACTTTACCGGTTACTCTCACCCATCCTCCCTGTTTATAAGCTGCCACCAAAGCACAATTCACCCCCAATCTTAAAAGCAACAAAGCTCCCAATATTCCTACTCTCCACCCCACCCCTTCAGTCTATCGCAATTCCACAAATAACACCGAAAATTGAAAATTAATAATTGATTGAAAATTGAAAATTGATAATTGAAACTTAACAAACCTCTCTCTTTGCCCCCTAGCCACACACCCCTCTTAGCTCCCACAGCGAGAGCGCCTGCCTGCCGGCAGGCAGGCTAAAAAAATTAACAACGAATACCTTAAAGAAAGTGAGTTCGCACGACAAACTTGATGCGATCGTGTCCAACGAACATAGGATGAGTTTGTTAATTTTTAGCGAGCCTGTGGGTGTCCTTCTTTTGGTTCATTTTCTTAGGACAAGCAAGAAAATGAACAAGATGCTTTTTGCACGAGCAAAAGAATGAACAAAAACTACCTTTGGACAAACAAGAAAACAAACAGAATAATCTTTAATAGACACTCACCTCTTCTTTAATCCTTTCAAACACATTCGTCGGCAAAACTCCTTTCGATAATAATTCCTCAACACTTGAATACGGCCGGTTATCAATAATTGCCTTTGCCCGAACTTCTCCTACCCCCCACAGCCCATCCAACTGATTTAAAGTGGCCGTATTAATATTAACCAATACCCCACCACTGTATCCCAAAACAGAATTAGCCTCATTTTGTTCTATACCCCCGGGGGCATCATTCATCTTGGTCGGAATAAATATTTTTTGTCCGTCTTTAACCTTGTCAGCTAAATTAATTGTCCGGGCAACATAATCTCTATCTGCTCCCGCGGCTAACCCTCCCGCTGCCGCCAAGCCATCTTTTAAACGGGCATCTGCCGCTAACTCATACACTCCGGGGTTAATTACCGCCCCTTCCACATCCACCATTATTTTTTCACCCGACAATCCAACTCCATTGCTAGCGATATATTCCACTTCAGTTTTATCCCCCGATAAATTTTCCAGGCCCCCAATTACTAATAAAACTACTCCTAAAATCACTAAAATTAAAACCAAAAAATCATACCAGCGGACTTTTTTCCTTATCTCCTGCCACCCCCCTAACACAATTCCACTTTAACACAAACAAACAGTGCAGAAAGCGTTACTCTCCCACCACTAAGTTAATCAACCTTCCCGGCACAAAAATCACCTTATAAACCTTCTCGCCCACCCGCTCTTTCACTTTTTCATCCGCTAAAACCACCCTTTCCACTTCATTTTGCTCCATCGCCATATCACGAATCATCGTTATCACTGTCCGCATCTTCCCATTAATCTGAACCGCTATTTTTACTTCATCATCCACTAATAAAGCTTCATCGTATTTTGGCCAAACAGATAAATGGATCGACTCTCCCTCTTTCCCCTTCAATTGTTGGTACAGCTCTTCTGTCATATGTGGCGCCAGTGGCGCTAAAAGCTGCAAAAACTTCTCTTTTTCCGTCTTGGTCATCACTTCTCCCTCTTCCTTCCACAAATTGATCACCTCCATCAAGCTGGCTAGGACAGTATTGTATTTAAGCCTCTCATAACCCTCCGTTATCTCCTTAATTGCTCTGTTTAAACGCTTCGCTAATTTCACGCTTGTTTTTTCACTCTCTTTCTCATCGTCAAGAAACATCTCCCAAACTCGCGCCAACCACCGATACATTCCCGCCACTCCACTATCCCGAAAATCAGCCGATTTTGTCAGCGGCCCAATAAACATCAGGTAACAACGCAGGGTATCCGCCCCATAACGCTCCAACAACGCATCCGGGCTAATTACATTTCCCTTACTCTTACTCATTTTTCGTCCCGCCTTAATCAACAATCCGTGGGCCCGGAAGCTCGCAAACGGTTCTTCAAAGGGCAAAAGTCCCATATCAAAAAGAGCCATCGTTACAAACCGCGAATAAAGCAAGTGCAAATTGGCATGTTCCGCTCCTCCAATGTATCGCTTAACTGGCAACCATTTCTTAATTAATTCAGGCTCAAAGGCTTGCCCATTAATCCCCACATTCGGATAACGCAAAAAGTACCACGAGCTATCCAAAAACGTATCACAAACATCCGTCTCTCGTCGCCCTTCTCCACCACACTTGGGGCAAGTCGTTTTCACAAAATTAGGCAATTGCCCCAAGGGAGCAACCCCCGACCCTGTTGGTTTAAAATTTTCCAGCTCAGGTAACTCTACCGGCAAATCTTCTTCTTTAACTGCCTGCCAGCCACATTTTTCGCAAAAAATCATCGGTACCGGCGCCCCCCAATACCTCTGCCGGCTAATTAACCAATCTCGTAAATGATAATGGGTCTTCTTTTCTCCCAAGCCATCCATCATCATTTTTTGCCTCGCTTCTGTGCTTTGCATTCCAGTATAATCCCCCGACTCAACCAGCTTTCCTTCACCTTCATAAACTTCTCCCGTTCCCTCAACCACAGTTTTTATCGGCAAATTATATTTCTTAGCAAAATCAAAATCTCGCCTATCATGTGCCGGCACTCCCATCACCGCCCCCGTCCCAATATCCATCAACACATAATCAGCCACATAAACCGGCACTTTTTCTCCGTTAGCCGGATTAAGTGCCTCCAAATTTGTTTTCACCCCTGTCTTTTCACGCTCGTCTATCTTTCTCGTCTGTTCTGTTTTTGCCAGTGCCTGCTCAATATATTCCCTTACTTCTTCGCTCGCTTCCCAACCGTCAGCTAACCACTTTTTGGCCACTTCCGGCGCCACCACCACAAAAGTAGCTCCAAAAAGCGTATCTATTCTGGTCGTAAACACTTCCGTTTCAATTAAAAATTTGGCATTAGAAATTAGAAATTTTACCCTCGCTCCATCTTTCTTCCCTATCCAATTTATCTGTGAAGTTTTAATAATTTCACTCCAATCAAGACCTTCAATGTTCGAGAGCAAACTATCTACATATAGCTCACCCGTCGGTCGCTTTCCTGTCGCCATTTTAAAAAACCACTGTTCCAAATCTTTTTGCACCACTTGACTCTCACACCGCTCACAGTTTCCGTTGATTACTTGCTCGTCGGCTAAAACTGTTTTACAGGAAGAACACCAATTCACTCTGGCTTTCTTCCTTTCTACCAACCCTGCCTGCCACATTTTCACAAACAACCACTGTGTCCATTTATAGTAATCTATATCAGAAGTGGTCACTGTTCGGCTCCAATCATAACCATGACCCATCCTCTCCAATTGCTTCTTATATCTTTCTCTTAGTTGGGGAATTAACTTAGCCGGATGCGAACCAATCTTAATTGCGTAATTCTCCGAGTGAATTCCAAAGGAATCATAACCAATCGGCTGGAATACATTAAATCCCTCCATTCTTTTTAATCGACCATAAACATCCGATCCGGTCGAAGCAAAAGCGTGACCAGCATGCAGTCCCTCTCCAGACGGATAAGGAAACATCCACAGGTTGTAAAATGGCCTTTTTGCCTCCCTAATCTCTGTTTGGTAAAGCTTCATCTGCTTCCATTTTTCCTGCCAGCGCGCCTCAATTTCTCTTGGGTTAAACATCCGCTTCTTTTCCATCTCTTAATTTTACCACTTACCTTCCCCTCTCCCATAACCCCCCCTCTTATAACTTGTCCTGAGCAAAGTCGAAGGATTAAGAGGGGCGCTGCCCAGAGGCTATTCCCCCCCCGCCAGCGCAAGTGTTAAGCAAACCAGCTTTTAATTCAGTTATTAAAAGCAAGTGATGTTCGAGCTTTGCTTGTCAGAAGCGAGTCTCACTTGCATAGTATATTAAAAACTGGTTTGTAACGAGCCTGGCGGCGTGCTTTTCTTTGTTCATTCTTTTTGCACGAGCAAAAGAATGAACAAAAACTATCTTTGGACAAGCAAAGAATGAATAAAAATACTTGATAATTGAAAATTGAAACTTAGCAAACAAAACATAAACTTGCCAACAAATTCCTTCACAGAAACTCTATCACCTCCACTCAAACATCGCTAGTTTAAGAACAAATAATATCAACCACATTAAATCCAAAACAAAACTTAAAACTTGATAATTCTGTTACTATAAATCTATGCTTTCTTTTCTCATCAACACTCTCTTCTTAGCTCTCGCTGTCATCCTCACTTATCTGTGGACCAATAATCCGAACCTAAATCATTACAATCTCCAGTTAACCGGCCTTCTGGTTATCGTCTATTTCTTCTCCCGTTTATTTTTAAAACGCGTCTCAACCATATATAACCTTCAATCTACCCTCATTTTTACCGCCATCAGCCTCCTTTTAGTTTTTTCTACCGGCGGTCTTACCTCACCCCTCTTTTTTCTCCTCGACTTCCTTCTTTTTGGCCTCGCCCTCTTCCTCGAACCATATCAGGCTGGAGCCACTGCCATTATCCTCTGCTCGATTCTTTTCTTCAGCCATCACGATTTTGATACAGCAGCCATTATCAACCTCATTTCCCTTCTCCTCACCACCCCCATCGCCATCATTTTTGGCCGTAAATTCCTCGAAAGTCAAGCCGCTCAGGGTAAAATCAATCTCTTGGAGAAAACCTTAGCTGATGAAGAAACTGATACTCTTCTCTGGTTAACCACCAAAACCAAACCAACTCTCACCTCAATTATTGATAGTCTAAGTCAAATTATCGCCAGTAACCGCTTGCCTTTTTCTCTTCAGGATAAAGCTAAAGAAGCCTATACTGATCTAGTTGCCCTGCATCGCTCTGCCAGTACCCTAGAGAAAGAAATCGATTCGCCTTCTGTTCGCCCCACCACCCACGAAAGGATAATATAACAATATTAAACAGTACACCCTAACAAAAACAGTCTAAAAATATCTCAATAGAACAAATGAAAAAATTCCTGAAGCTAATATTTTTCTTGACCCTCTCAATCTATCTCATTTATCCTATAACTAAAGTTTATGCCGACTATCTCCATTCCAGTAATTTCCAAATTGATATGAGCAATCTCAATATGACCGGCGGCCAAAAGACCGGCGCCGGTATTACCTTAAACGACACTGTTGGTCAATCAATTCAGGGTCAGTTTGACATTACCGGTTACCGAATTCGCACCGGTTTTCAATATATAAACTCCATCATTCCTTTTAGTTTTCGTATTTCTAAATTAGAGATCGTTCTTGGTACACTTTCCCCTTATCTCCCTGCCACCGACAACAACACTCTTACTATCAGTAATGGTTCGGCTTACGGTTACGCCGTCACCGCCATCGAAAATTCTCGTCTTCAAATTGATGCTACAAATTACATTATCGATACCAGCTGCGACGCCGCTACTCCTTGTAGTCGTACTAATGCTGATATTTGGTCAGATAATGATCACTCTTTTGGTTTTGGTTACAATATGGATGGCGATGATGTCGACACTCTCGACTTCGCCGGCGACACTTACTTCCGCCCCTTCGCCAACGCTTCCCTAGGTCACGATCCGGTTAGTGTTATGGAAAACACTGCCGCCACTAAATCAGCCACCGCCACCGTCACCTACAAAGCTAATATCTCCGGCTCTCAAACTGCCGGCAATTACCAAAACGCCATTCAATTTATCGCTACCCCCACTTTTTAGTGCGTGATGTCTCGTGAGATTCCGAACCTCACCTCCCCTGCATCGCATATCTGCCCGCCAGCGCAAGTGTTAAACAAACCAGCTTTTAATTCAGTTATTAAAAGCAAGTGATGTTCGAGCTTTGCTTGTCAGAAGCGAGTCTCACTTGCATAATATTAAAAGCTGGTTTGTAACGAGCCTGGCGGCGTGCTTTTCTTGGTTCATTCTTTTGCACGAGCAAAAGAATGAACAGAACGATTAAATTTAAATAAATTTGTTTCTTGGTTACCATATTATCTATAATGTATTCATGCCCTCGTCGATTTTAAAACCTTGGCAATTAAAATTCATATTTTGTTTATTATTCATAACTTGTTATTTATCGTTTATTACTCCCGCCAACGCCTCTTCTCTTGGCCTCTCCATCTATCCTCCTATTTTTCAAGCCACTATAAAACCCGGCAAAACTATTACTCAAGCCTTCACTATCCAAAACCTCTCTGAAAAAGAAAGAGAATTTACCACCCGCGTTGTTCCTTTTACCCCTTTAGGCAATAAAGGACAACCCCTTTTAAAACCGGACCAAAAACCTGAATGGCTCAACTACTTTTCTCTTGCCAATGCTGATATTGCCTTAAATCAACCATTCAGTATCAAACCCAACTCCAATCGCCAACTCATTCTCACCATTGCTATACCTCTTACTGCCCCAATCACAGATCATTATTGCACTTTGCTTATTACCACTTCAAGCCAAGAAAAAAACTTAAACAGTCTTATTTCCGGTTCAGTTGGCGCCCATCTCCTTCTAACTATTAATAATAGTGCTTCCCCCCCCACACGACTGGAACTTACTCACTTTTCTCCTGATCAAACTCCTCTTTTCAAACTAGATAATGGTACTTACGTCTTTGATAATCTCGATCGCCTTACTTTTTCAGCCACTCTTAAAAACTTCGGCATCTTCTTAAGTCAAACCAAAGGTTTTTTTCAAATTACAAAAGCCTCTCAACCATTAGTTATGGAAAGCCTTCTACCTTTTTATGTTTTAGCCGGTTCCGAACGCGACTTAATTGCTTCGGGTAGTGGAAAATTTGTCCTGGAACCAAATCTAACCAATATTGGCCAATTCGAAGCCAACCTAATTATCAATGCCGATAACGCTAGCGTCAGCGGCCAAATTAAACTCCTTCTCTTACCTATTAAAACCACCTTATCACTCATCATTTCTCTCTTGATCCTCTTTTCCCTTTCTCGCTTTTCCAAATCGAAAAAATAGCTAACCCCCTTGACAACCCTTGTAACTTACGATACTAATTAACATATAGGATCAAAAATAAAAACGGAATGAAATTAAAACTGGATCGTAAACTCATTTTGGTAACGGTTGTTAGCGTTATCTTTGTTATTTCACGCCTTATTTTCCCCACAGAAACTAACTCTGCCAATTTAAAACAAACTAAAGATGTCCTCCAATCATCTCGCCTCTCTTATGCCGCTCGTGTTGGAGTCGGTACCTCTGTTGGCTCTTCCATGGTTTACATTAATACCAGTGCTTCAGCTCCTTTCTTTTCTGTTTCTAGCAGCAACTTAAGGGCTGGCGACTCTTTAAACATCGGTGGCACTGCCGGTTATACCGTCGTCGATGTTGTTGACACCGATCAAATTACCGTTACCCCCGTAGTTGGTGCTAACGCTTCTGCTGGCGCCGCCATTTACTTAATCAACCGACCCCAGCACGTCGTTACTTTTAAAACCGCATCGGCTATCCCCAACGGCAAATTTACCGTTCTTATCCCTGCTGACGATACTAATTTTAACGATGGTTATCCCGACGACGGCGGCTTTGATTTTGGCGGCCTGGGTGACACCGCCGTTGGCACCAGTGTTGGTGTTGGTACTAGCGCCACCGGTTATACTTTTGATACTGCTGTTGCCCGCCTTGCTGGCAGTACCGGCTGCACCTCTCCCGCTAATTACCATTGTTATGAATTTTCCTATACCGGCACTGGCGGTACTAATACCGATATTACCCTTACCATTGGTACTACCGGCGTCGGCAACTCTGCTCCCATCGCTCCTGCCCCTGCCAATGACACCGAAGCTCTCGCCGAAAATCAAACTGTCCAAGTTATTCAGTATGATAGTGGCGGCGGCGCTATTGATCAAACTAACGTCAGAATTGCTTTAGTTGAATCTGTCCGGGTTACCGCTACCGTTGACCCAACTCTTACCTTCACCATCGCCGGAGTTGCCGCCGGCACCACTGTCTGCGGTGTTCCCGCTACCATCGCCAACAACGCCACTCCTCTCTCTGTCCCCTTCGGTACCATGGGTCTTAATAGTTTTAAAACTCTCGCTAATACCCTAACTGTTTCTACTAACGCCTACTACGGCTATTCTGTGACTGCGATTGAAAACGATCAACTAGGTAAAGACGGCGACACCGCCCCCTATATCGCCGACACTTCTTGTGATGCTGGTCCCTGTACCGACACCTCACAACAAGATTGGGCTACTGCCACCAACAACGGTTTTGGTTATTCACTCGACATTGTTGGTACCGGCGGCACAACTCCTTTTGAGTGGGGTACCGCGGGCCAATTTTACGCTCGCCAATTCGCTGTCGCCAACGAATCTGAATCCCCAGTCGAAATTTTCTCCAATACTACTAAAGCCGATTCCGATGACGTCTATGTTTGTTACCGCCTCTCAGTTGGCTCCACTCAGGAAGCCGGTGATTACGAAAATATGATTACTTATACTGCCACTGCCAGTTTCTAAAAATATATGAGACATTCTGCCCAACTCCGCCACTTAAGTCAATTAGAAATTAGGTCAATTAGAAATTTACTTACCACCTCCTTTATCCTACCCCTCATTCTCCTGTTTCCTTCTCCTCTATTTGCCCAAGAATCCTCTACCACCGTCGTCCCTCCCCGTCTTGAGCTTCGAGCCAATCCGGGCGAAACCCTAGATGCTGACCTCAAAGTTATTAACAATACTGATAAAGTTCAATATTATTCCGTTGCCATTGACGATTTTATCGTTTCTGACAACAAAGGCACTCCCATCCCCGTCTCTTCCGCTATTTCTGGTCGCTGGTCTCTTAAAAGCTGGATCAGTGCTCCCGAATTTGTCCCTGTTGATCCCGATCAGGCTCAAATTGTCAAAATCAGCATTACCGTTCCCCAAAATGCTTACCCCGGCGGTCACTACGCCATGATTACTTACCAACCTAATGCCGACATCAAACCAGGGGATCTCAAAAAAACCGCCTCTTTAATCGGCCACCGTACCGGCACTCTTATCTATATCACCGTCAACGGCACCATCAAACAGGAAGCCTTAGTTAAAAGTTTTACCGCCCCCAAATTTACCGAAATGGGTCCCGTTACCTTCACCGGCCTCATTGAAAATCAGTCTGAAACTCACATTGCTCCCACCGGATCCATCACAATTAAAAACTTCCTCAATCAACAAGTAGCTACCATTCCCGTCGAAATGGGTAACATTTTCCCTGAAGTCAGTCGTGAATTCACCAGCGACTGGGCCCAAAAATGGGGCTACGGCCGTTATCAAGCTGATCTAAATCTTGCCTACGGTACTGCCGGTGGCTATTTAACTGCCACTATTTTCTTCTGGCTCTTCCCCATTCGCTTGCTCATCTCAGTTCTCACTATCATTATCTCTATCCTTGTCATCATCATCCTTATGGGTAAAAAGAACAGGAGACATCAACAGCAACTAGAAAAAGAAGTCCAACAACTGAAATCCGAACTCTCCGAACTCGAACACACCCAAGGCTAAACCTCACATCTCCCTCCAAATTGAAAATTGAAACTTAATTGATAATTGATCGTTGAAAATTGAAAATTAATAACATATCTATAATGTATTTATGCCCCTGCTTCTCTACCTCCTAATTTCTTTCTTTTCCTCTTTTTCTTTCATCTCCCCCCCCTCCACCTTTGCCCAAACAGAATCCTCAACCGTCACCGCCAGCGTCCCTGAATTTACCATTAACCCTGTCCGTCTAATCGCCCCCAGTGATGAATCGGTCACCAAAAACCCTTACGAACCTTTTGTCTTTGAACGCTCTGTCTCCGATACCTACATTAACCACTACGATCTTTATCTGGACGATGTTAAAGTCGCCGGCGATATTAGCCACTCAGCTCTGAGTCAAGACGCCTATTTTTTTACTGCCAGCCGCAACGGCGAAAACATCACTGTCAATCTTAAAACCGCCAACACTGACGGCTACCACAGCTGGCACATTGTCACCGTTACCAACTCCGGCAACTCCGTCGATTCCGACCACTGGCAATTCTGGCTTGATTCCCAATCTCCTCTTATCATTCTCGAACAGGTCGATATTAATCACATGTATTGGAGTACCAACGATCCCTACGCCATCCCTCCCCGAAATCAACGCGACTTAATTGTTACCGACATCGACCCCTATCTCGCCGGTAAAGTTGAAGCCTACTCTAACCTTAAATTTACCCTTCTTTGCCCTTCTAATGCCCCAGCAGATTGCCATAACCAAACTCTGACTGTCTACCAACCTACTGGTGTTTGGCAACACCGTTTTCGCACTTTAATTCCTAATCTTACCTACCTAGTTTACCTCTTTGCTACTGATGCCGCCGGCAACACCAACTCTCTCCCCGAATTCTCTATCACCTATATTCCTCCCGTTCCTTTAATCGAACGCCTCTTTCCTACCCCTACCTCCACCATTACTCCAACTCCCACCCCTACCCCTACTCCAGAAATTCTTCTATCTCCCAGTCCCACCACTTTTGTCAAACAAGGTGACATTACTCCAGGGGAATTCTTCCTTACTCCACCCGAACCACCCCCAGCCCCACCCCCACTAGTAACTCCCTCTCCTCCCACATCTACCACTAATCTCCTCCTGGTTATTGCTTTTACTGGCTTAATTACCTATCTCTTCTTTACTTGCTTCGGTGCCGCTATCAACTTTCTCCTTCTTCCCAAGTTTATTTTTACCGTCTTCCTCCCTCCGTTTATTATCCCAAGAGATGATTTAAGTCTATATCAATCTCATAACAAAGATGTCAAATACCTACCTTTCACTCAAATCTTCGCCTATTCGCTTTCTGCTATTTCCAAGGAATTAACCCCATTAAAAACTCTCACACCATCTCAATTAATATCAAAATTAACTCCCATCTTCAAAAAACCCACCAGGAGCTTTATTACTGACTTTTCCGGTAGCTTTAATTTCCAACTTCCCTCCGGTCATTATCTTCTCCTTGCTTCCCATCCCGGCTTCACTTTTCCTCCTTTTTCACCAGAACAATATCAAATCTTAAATTTAAAATCTACCATTCTTTACGTTGGTCAAATTCTTTCTCTTGATCCTCACAAACCTCAAGTCTTCCAATTATCCTCAATTGGCCTCAAATCCTCCAATTTTGCTTTCATCTTTCCTCTCAACCAGAAACCAGCAAATCACCTAAGCCACCTAGAACGGCTCCAAAACACTGCCCTGGTAACTAGACACCTTTTTCTGTCGACTGCTTTTATTACTTCTCTCACTGCCCTTGTTTTATATTCCACCATTCCGGCTATCATTATTTTATCTTTAGCTCTTGATCTTAGTCTTAATGAATATCTTTACCCTTTCGTGAAAACACGCCAAATCAAACAACGGTTGAAACCCATAATCTCTAACTAATCTTCTTTACTTCTTAATCGACTACTATATACCACATCAAAACCATAACAAATTATCCTTGTGATGTTCTTAAACCTCACACCCACCTCTTTCGCATATCTCTCCCAAATCCGCCAGCGGGCGCTGCCCAGAGGCGCCGCCCAGAGGGCTCTGCCCGGCGGGGGCTCTGCCCGGCGGGAGCACTTTTGCCCCCTAGTCGCACGTCCGTTAAGAAAAATTAAGTGAATTCAATTAATAAGTGCTCTTCTTGAACAGAGCTTGACGATAGTTCAACAAGAGCACAAGGTATGAAACTTAATTTTTTAGGAA
>Ga0172375_10004592_pt1 | contig 20287 bp, 10 predicted proteins | sample LakKiv1m_FD_114537 | JGI IMG/M metagenome (GOLD analysis project Ga0172375, IMG submission 114537) | Freshwater microbial communities from Kabuno Bay, South-Kivu, Congo - kab_092012_11.1m | ecosystem: Environmental > Aquatic > Freshwater > Lake | place: Democratic Republic of the Congo...
ATTGTCAAACAACATAACCTATAACTTCAACAGCATTGGCGGAGCCGGCGATCTCTTTGCAGACCTGTTTTCCGATTCTGCCGGAACAACCAAGGTGGCATCGGATGACGATTCCGGAGGGAATCTGCAGTTCAACCTCAACTACACTCCTGCCGTCGACGGAAATTATTATCTCAGGGTGAAATCCTACGCAACAGGCGCGGATTCATCTTATTACCTCAAGTACAGCCGGCACGCCTACGTGAAAGGCTCTATCAGCTACGCAGGAAGCCAGACGGGAACAATACATGTGGCAGTGGCCTCCTCAAATGACGGCAACAGGGTTGCTGTCATGGACGGAGCTGACGATTACATACAGGTCGGCAGCAGCACCTCCCTGGTTGTCAGCAGCGAAATGGCCATGGAAGCCTGGGTTAATCCAAGCGGCCGTTTCCCGGCGGCAGGGTACAGCGTGGTGGCCTGCAGGGAAGGCGAATATCTGCTGGCAATCGGGTCAGACCTGAAAATCCAGTGGTGCCTGGCCAATTCCAATCCCGGCTGGACGTGGATATACACCGGCGTTGCTGTGCCGTCTAACCAGTGGACCCACGTTGCATTGAGTTACGACGGATCAAGCATCAAGACATACACCAACGCGTGCCTGGTTCACACCTGGAGCCTCCCGGGCGCAATTTACATCAACAGCCTTGGCAACATCGGAGATTATTATACCTCCTGGAACGATTTCAGGATCGGATGGCGGCAGATGGGCGATGCCAGTTACTTCAACGGCATGCTCGACGAGGTCCGCATCTGGAACAGGAACCTGATGCAGTCGGAAATTGCCGCAAATATGAGCCGCCGTCTCTCGGAATCAAAGGAAGGCCTGATCGGCTACTGGACTTTCGACGATGGAACAGGGATGGATATGACCGCCTTTACGAACAACGGAACATTCGTGGCTCACACAACAACTTTCGCAACCAATATCTCCGGCTTGTATCTGTTCACCACGCTTATCAGCATACCAGGAGCCTATTCTGTTCCGAATGTTGTCACAGGCGTCCAGTACTGGGTCACCGCCTTCAGGGATGGTAACGCCAACGGCCTGCAGAATGCCTGGGAACCCTGCGGCAGCTGGACGGGCAATCCTTTCGTTGTCTCGGATGACATTACCGGCGCTGACATCACCCTGGTTGACCCGCCTGCCCCGCTGATTTCCCTGGGCACGAATGCCATGTCGGCAAGTCTCCCGGTGTGGCGGACGACATTTACCCAGAGCCTTGAAGTCTGGAACTCCGGCAATGTCACGCTTGACTACGCGATCGTTGATAATGTTTCGTGGCTGTCAGTCTCACCCTCGACGGGCACAAGCACAGGGGAGCACGATTCAGTTGACGTGCTGTACAACGTCGCGGGACTGGCAACCGGAACATACAGCGGAACAGTAACGGTTAGCTGCGCCTCCGCCAGCAATTCCCCGCGGATCGTGGCAGTTCAGCTTACCATGGACCCGCCGCCGGCCATTGCTTTTACAAACCCGACTTCTTCATCAACCTTCTCAACAACGAACCAGATTATTTCCATAGGTGGAACGGCGGGCGACAATAACGGAGTTACAACGGTGACATACTCCAACAACCGCGGCGAAAACGGAACATGCGCGGGTTCGACGAACTGGAGCTGCACAAACATCGCCTTGTACTGCGGCCTGAACTACATCACCGTTGTCGCCTACGACGCAGTGGGCAATGTCAAGACAAGCGTATTGACCGTTACCTACAACCAGGAAACAAGAATATACGAGGCGCTTTTGCGGGCCGGAATGGTGGCCACCAACATAAACATGACAGACCCCCTCGTCCCCGGAACAACCAACACGGTGCAATGGAGCATCCTGTCGTATGTGCCCCTTTCCTCTTTCATGACTGTCCGCCTTACCAATGGCGTTACAACAAACGATGTCATGATCAAGGCAAACAGGACCGGCGTCGAAGACGGACGGTGGAGCATAAAAGGACAAAGGTCCAAAGTTTACAGCTTCGAATCCACCTGGATTGTGCCAAGCTGGCCGGGTAACTGCCGTGTCTGGTTCTCAGCGTCCCAGCAGGACGGCCTGAAATACATGATCATAAGCATTCCAGGAGGAGTCGACAGCAGGCCTTACGGCACGGACGGAAAAGGGATCGCAAGGACCATTAATTCCGGCGGCGCATTTCCGGTCCCGGCTTCGTACACCCCTCCCCAAAACCCGCCAACTTATGATTCCATAGACCTGGCCATCCTGCGTGCCGGGGCTTCATTGCCCAGGCTCGATATCCCGACAAATACTTTCACTCCGGGCCAGTCAGTGACAACAAGCTGGGACGTCCTGTCGTATGTGCCCATTCAGTCATACCTGATCCTGAGACCGCCGACGGAAATAAATAACGAGTATAATTTCCTGGCCACCCAGACAAATTCGGTGGACGGCAGTTATCTCATAGGTGGAAGAAGACCCAAGATCTACAGTTTCTACAGGGTCTGGACGGTGCCCAATGATGCCGGCACCGGCCGGATACGCATTGCCAACACCAAGAGCGACAGCCTGGCAATGACAGCAAACATGCCCGGAGGTGTTGACCCCCTGCCTTACGGCACGGATGGAAAGGAAATTGAACGCTATGTCACCACCAACGGCCAATCGCCCATCGTCCTGGCGCTCGGAACCACAAACTACGCTGGAAACATCCAGTATCCGGGAGACGCTGACTGGTACACCTTCGGCCCTGTAGCAGCGGCCACTTACACCGCCGAGACATCGCTATCGAATTCACTGTCCGATACCACGCTGAAGCTGTTCGGGCCAAACAACCAGACCAACCTCCTGGTGGTTAACAACAATTACACCAATACCACCAGCGCCTCAAGCATCTCAACCAACTTGAATGCCGGGACATATTTCCTGAAAGTCATGGCCCCAAACACCAGCACCGGAACATACAGCATAGTGGTAAGATGAAGAACAACCTGAACATAACTACCGCAATCCTGGTGGCCGCCTTCATCACTGTCACGGTGATTGGTCTTTGTTTGTCCGGCTTCCTCAGCGGGAAACGCTCTTCCGTGAATCCATCTTGTACCGCAAGCCAAAACACGAAATCTTCCCGGAACGGAAGGAACCTTACCCGTATTCAACAGACCGCTGACCATATTCCGGGCCGCACTTCCATCACGGCTGATGACGGCAACAGGTTTCCGGACATAGCAAACCTGGATAACGAGGACCCAATACAACCTGCTCTCCTGCAACTGATTAAGGAGACAGAAAACAAAGGATGCCCGCCTTCTGCCCTGGCCCTCCTTCTAAAGGAAGCTCTATCAGCAAGACACGGCGCCACAACCAGGTTTGCATCTGACAAGCTCGTCAGCCTGGGTGATGAAGCCGTGCCTGAGCTTATGAGTCTCCTCGATTCAGAAGACAGGCGCCTGGGATCAACAGCATTTTCCATTCTCGGCCGGATAGGAACCGCAAAGGCACTGGTCGCCCTCATCGGTAAAATACTTTCAACAACCGACTCCAGATACGCAGCAGAAATGGAAAAACAGTTTGCGGGCATCCAGACCCCTGCGGTTACTGACACTCTCCTCCGGTTGCTGAAGGAGACTGATCAGCCTGCCTTCAAGGCAAAAATCAGCTCCTTACTTTCTTCAATGGAAGGCGCTTACATTGTCAGCGCGCTGAATAATGCCATTGCCGTAACGGTCAGCCTCCCGGACAAACTGGAGTTAATCAGTATCCTTGCCAGGCTGAATAAAGCATCCAATATTCCGCAACTGAAGGAGATACTGGCCTTGCAGAAAGATATTACCGTCCAGGAAGCGGCGTCAGTTGCCCTTGCCAATATCGGAAATGCCGAGGCCTGCAAAGTGCTGGCCGGATTTTCTGACGATCCTCGAATCGGTTCTTCCTGCAGAAGCTGGCTTGCCACCGTGAACTCGCCGTATGGCCAGCAGGCACTCCTGGATATTTTAAAGAGCGACGCAACCCCGGAAGTCCGGGCATCCGCCGCCGCGGCCCTTGGAAACTATATCAGCTCTGACCTGCTTATGAATCTCCAGAACTTTGTAACATCGGAGCCTGATAAACAGGTTCAAAACACAATTCAGCAATCCATTACCACGATAAAGGGCAATATCCCGGCTATTCCCGCCGAGATTATCCTGCCGGGAGAACAGAACGGGGAAACTTTTATCCTCGAACGCACGCAGTAAGACTGTTATATTGCGCGGCAATGAATATGATCGGCATACAAGGATACAAAATAAAAATCAAATGCATGTATTGTTTCCCAAATCTGAAGCCTGATTTTATACTCCCGTGTGACAATCTTGTTAACAGTCCCAACACGAATTCGCTTTCGGATTTCAGAAAGATAAGGGTTATCAATAACTTGGCCAGGCCGGGGAGTGAATAGTCATGAATCAGCGGGAAAACTTGCTCAGGGCAATCCGGTTTGAGCAGCCGGAGTACATACCCATGACCTTCCACATTAACGAGGCGTGCTGGCACCACTACGATCAAAGTGCTCTACAGGACCTGATGGAGGAACATCGATTTCTCTTTCCAGGTTTTACCAGACAGAAAACAGTAAGACCCCACTATGGGCTTAATCAGCGCAAAAACGAACCATATACAGATCCCTGGGGTTGCATATGGGAAACCAGCGATGATGGAATCACAGGCTCAGTGCATCAGCACCCTTTGAAAGACTGGAACGGATTCGATCAATACAAAGCCCCCGATCCAGACACAACTGACGGCACATTTCCCGTTGACTGGGAGCATATCAAGGCAACCGTCAAGCGGCAGAAGAATAACGGCCAAACAGTCTATGGCGGACTGCCTCACGGCCATACCTTCCTGCGTCTTCAAGACATCAGGGGCTACGAGAACCTGATTTTCGACATGATCGATGAGGATCCACGACTGGCAAAGCTGATCGGGATGGTTGAGAATTTCAATCACCATTGCGTAATGAACTGGCTGGAGCTTGAACCCGACATAATGACCTACCCGGAAGACCTTGGCATGCAGGTTGGCCCGATGCTTTCTCCGGACAATTTTCTCAAAAATATCAAGCCCGTCTATCGCAGGATCATGAAGCCGGCTTGCGATCAAGGGTGCATCGTACACATGCATTCGGATGGCGATATTCGAACGCTGGCAGATGACCTGATAGACGATGGCGTACAGGTAATAAACCTCCAGGACCTGGTGAATGGCATCGACTGGATCGCTGAACGGTTTGCCGGTCGAGTCTGTGTTGACCTGGACATCGATCGGCAAAGGATTACCCCGCGAGAAGAACCGCCTCAAATCGACGCCCTTATCCGGGAAGAAGTGGAAAAAATCGGCTCTAAACGCGGCGGATTACTCATGATCTATGGGCTTTATCCTGGTGTGCCCCTGAGAAATGTTAAGGCACTGATGGACGCAATGGAAAAATACGCGACTTATTATTCTTAAAGTCCTATTTTTCTTGTGCACATTTTGCATCTAGCACCAGGACCCAGTCGCTGTCACCTGCCGCGTTCTTTCCGGGCGGGGTAAATTCCATCAAACCCGTCTTCGCGGCTGGTGCGGCCTCCGTCGCTTTCAACTCGCCGCTTGTCGGATCGAACCATCGCGCAGCCGCCGGTCCGCCCAACCTGGCGGGATCAAGTGATAAAACCTGCCCGCCCGCGGTAAAAGCCAGCGCGCAGCTTCCGTCCTCCGTTGCCGCGGCAGAGACAGCGCCTGAAAAGATATTGGTTGCGGGCGCAAGCTGATGCCATGGAAGTGTAAGCAGGAATCTTTTTGCTCGTGAAAGTTGCTTGGACCCGGGCAGGTTCATTGCGTCCCGCCATGGAGTGCCGCCCCAGTCATTGCCGCCCGGCGATTTTCCAAACCGCCGGTCCGGGAGGTTTACCTGCCAGATGCCGTTGGCGCCGTAGGTGTGGCCGGCGCAGCCGCTGTTAAGCAGGTGGGCCCAGAACGCCTGGCGCGCCTCACGCGCGCCCAGTGTCGGTTTGATTTCAAGCGCTTCGTAACGGGATTCACCGGAGATCACGGGCACGCAAGGCGATCTGTTCCATGCCTTGAGCGCCCTGTCAGCATGCAGCTCAGCAGGATCATGGTGGCCGGTCTGCTGCATCTCGAAATCAAGCAGCGAAGTATCCAGGAGTTCGTCACGGGCGTTGCGCCTGGGATGGGTTGTGATTAACCTTTTAAACGGATCGACGGCACGAATGGAGCGGATGACCTCAGTCCATTCCTTCCGGAGCTGTTGCGTGTCGCTTTCCCTGCTTCCCGACTTATACCACGGCATCGCCTGTTCCCCGGATGCGCACCACACAACCGGCAGGGCTCCCCATCTCGCAACGAGATAGCGCCAGTGTTGCTTCATTTTTTCCCGGCCAAGCCACGGCAGGTAATAACCCCAGCTGCCGAGAATACAGGGCATCATTCCCTGTTCGACAAGGTGCTGGATCCGCCTGTCTGCGGCATCGAAATATTCGGGCCGGATGCGAGCGTAGTCCTTCTCCCAGGGGAAACCTCCATCACCCAGGCCGCGCTCGTCAAAAGCGGGCATGTCCGGATAAAGCCCGGCCACAATTTGCACAACGGTAAAGCCCTTGTCTCGCCGGTCAGCGGCAAGCTGCTGGAAATCTCCGGGCCATTCAAGACGCTTAACAAGCCCCATCCACCAGGTGTCGCCGAGCCAGAAGAACGGTGTCCCGTCCGCATACGCGAAATGACGCCGGTCAGCGGCGACCCGCACCGGGCCATGGCGAAAGAGCTCATTCGATCCGGCGTAAGGTGTCACCGCCACTTCGCCCGCAATTCCATTCAGGGTCGCATTGGTCACGTCGCTGCATGCGGTGAGGAAGCGGTGGGTGCCGGTCTGCGGCGAGGCATAACGGACCCGCCACGTGTTCCCCCCCGCCCAAAACGCAGGCACCCGCAATGTATGCCCGTCGGGAGTCGTGAAAACCGCGTCAAGCGTCACATTGTTGAACGAATCAGTGTAGGATTTGGCAGACTCGAAGCTCACTTCGGCCATGCGATTGGCCTCGGCAGTAACCGTGGAAGCGTAAAGCTGTCCGGGCAAGCCTGATACCACTACCCGCAAAAAAAAGGCTGCCATGCAGGAGTAAAACAGTTTCACGTTTAACCACCCGGAATTATTGAGTCCGCGTTTCACGCAGTGCTGTTGCTGCTTTGTGGGCACGTTATTTAGCAACCGGGGTAACGGATTGATACGTTGGTCCCATTCGCAGCTCATCAATATCATTACAACCTTTATAATATGCCTCCTCACTGATGGTAAGGATGTCGCTTTCGCCGTTTTCGTCCTGGCGTCTCACAATTGTGGCGTCGGGATCGGCCGGCAGGACGCCTGGGGTCGGGTTAACCCAGATTGTGAGCAGGTCCGGCCCGTTCTGGAAGTTGGAACGTGTGACCACAAGGTAGGTCTTGCCGTCTTCAGCGGGCACGCCTGCAATGGAGTAACTCCCGTATAACTTGCCTGTCGCGATGCGATTATAGGCAATGGTTGTGGAATAAGTGTTCCTGACAGGACGAATGAGGAAACTTGTCCAGACCTCTGTCCCCGGTTTGCCGTAAACTGAGGCCAGGTGGCGTACCACGGAAGTGTGCGTTGGATTGCGTCCTTCCCTTTCATCGTGAAGAATCTCAAATCTCACTGATTGACCCGTTGTCAATAAACCTGGATAGGTCAGACCGGCGGGGTTAATTTTAACAGGCGCGTTCATTTGTTTCACGGCCCATGCGTCTTTGAAGCCAGTTCCTCCGTTGAGCGTGTCCAGGGCCGCATCGGGCGTATAGTCAAAACCTTCGTACGTCACGGGAACTTCAATGCCGTCGCCTGTAAACCCTTCAGCGGAGAACTTAAGCTCCGAAACGCCAAAAGCATTAACCGCCTGGACCCAGTAGAAATATTTCTGCCCCGCCTTCACGGTGGTATCGCGGTATTTGTTTAACTTCATGATCAGCGAAGCGGGAATTTCGGGAGAGATCGCTTGTGCCTGCGATGAGTCTTTGCTGTCTGAGCGGAAGACCTGGTAGGACGAGGGGAAGTTATCAGTTTCGCTCCATGTCACTTCCACTGCATCTTTGAACACGCCTTGCGTTGCGGTAACGCCGCCGACCGGCTTTGAAACCGCGGGATTGGCGGCTATAAAAAAGGAACGGGGAAACAAAACGTCAAAAGCGGCTTTTATGTTCTCATACGAACCTTTGGCATAGGGCCATGGCTTCATATTCCACGCGTGTTCCGCATAATAAGGAATACAGGGAAGCACCATCTCCAGGTGTCCATCTCCCTGTCTTTCCCCTGAAAAATCCCAGGTGGAAAGCAAACTGCCAATGACCTTATCGCCAAACTGACTGCAGTCATCAGCGTTTGCGCCAAGGGGCAGCCCGAAGGGGCTCTCTTTCCCGAAACGCGTGACGGCAAATTCATCGAAAATCCATTTGCCCTGTGCAAAGGCTTTTTTGAACGTACCGGGTTGAATATAGAGAGGAGTCCAGGAAGTGTTGCAGAGTTCATATCCTGCCGCAAGCAAGCCCCCGGGCGTGCCTCCCCACGTCTTGCTGTAAAAATCCACAACAATATTGGCTTTATATGGGCCTAAATCGGGATCGCCGGGCCCAGGTCCATTCCAATACATCATCTTGATACCGGGATTTTTCTCTTTAAGGAAAGTCAGCATCTTGACGGCTTGTTTACCATTACAGCCGCCTTCGCCATATACCGGCCCGATATGATAGTATGGCAATTTGCCGTCGGGCCAGCTTTTCGCAAACTGGTCATAAGACCGCTGGGCAGCCGCCTTCACGAAGTTCCAGAAACGCGAATCATCAGCCAAATTCCCTTTTATTTCAAATTTACCCTTGCCGTCTATTTCATCCACAAAACCCGCAAATTTGTCAGCTGTGTTGAAGTCCACGGTAAGGGTTGGCGGCCAGAACGGGTCATTTGGCCGCATCTCGTTATGCGGAATCATCGATATGCCGCGTGCCGTTGCGTAGGCAATGACATCCTCCATCTCCCTCTTGCTCCACGCCGCGTGCCGCTGCAGCAGTTTTGGATCAGCACCGTTGCTTGACTCCATGGCTGAACCCGCCCACAAAATCTCCGTCGTATGCAGCTGCAGTATCCTGACCTTGTAGAACCGCATCAGGTCGATGACCTTCTTAACCCAGTCAGGCGAGTGATATCCTCCGCGAATGGAAACCTGCAATCCGCGGAATGCGCGGTCCGCATAATCCTGAACCGTCATCCTCGGAATAGTCAGCCCTTTGGCATCACCGCTGGCCGACTGCAGCAGCGTCATCATACCCATCGCAATGTCATTGTAACTTGCGGCCTGAACCGTTGCCCTGTCATCAACCGAGACTGTATAGCTGTCGTAATGACCGGCCACTGCCTCCATCTTCACGAGCTGCAGCCCGATATCTCCTTTCTTCGGTTTGCCTTTGGCAACAGCAAGGTCGAAGCCGTGTATGCGCTTGATATCGGCCGCAAGAATCTCGGCCAGCGGCTTGAGCTTGTTCTCGGAGTAGACCACCCTGCTCCCCGGCGAGACTGCAAGAGTGCCGCCGGCAAGTTTGATAGACTTTGGAACCGGAATGAGGGCGGGCGCCTCGGCAACGGATGCAGCCTGCAAGCAAACCGACGGAACACCTGCCAGTAATGTTGCCGCAATAAAACACTTCACAACTGTAACCATGTTTCTTTTCATATTATTACTCCTTGATCTATTCTGCCGATTGAAGCTCTATAGTACCCGCGGTATTCACTGAAGACGCAGGCTCAACGTCCATCACCAGGCTGACCGGCTTACCGGAATCGATCTTGTCAACCTTGAGCTTGTATGTATTGTCGCGATTAGCATGTCCTGTCCATCCATCATGCGCATCAACGGCAAGCTGTTTTCCATTCTGCCTCAGTTCAACCCGGCTGATCGAGAGGGCTGAATCACCCTCCTTGTACCTGAAACAGACCTTGTAAGAGCCGGCTTTGGGAACCTGACCGGTGACGTCCAGGATCCAGCGGTGCAAACAGCCATCCTTGAAAACCCGCGGTGACCAGCCGGCTGAATCCAGGGTTACATCGACAATCACCGGCACCAGCTCTGAACGGTACTTATTGAAGAGCTTCCTGCAAACCTTATATGGATCTCCCGTCGGTTTGACGGGAAATTTTCCGGATATCGAATTGACCCAGTCACCGTCGAATTTGACACGCCACTGGAGATAAGCGGATTGATCAAAAGGCTTTTCCCTCGAGAGCGAGGCATCAAGCCTCCTGATAAACTCTTCCCAGTGGGCGAGATAATAAGTCCTGATCAGGCCGTTCCACTGCCGCGCCGCATATTCGGTGAGCCCGCCACCAGGTTTATGCCAAGTTGTGATTATCTGGCGGGCATTACCCTCGTAATAGTCTTGTTCTTCCGGAGTTGTCCCCCACCCGCGCGCATCGGCAATCCAGCGCCCTAGCAGGAACTCGGAGCGGGTACCAAGCAGTTCATCAATGTCGCGGCCAAGTTCCAGAAATTTGGCACTCTCCCGGCGGAAAGCCGGCAGGTCCTTCGCTGCAACGGCGCACATCATGCGCGAATGAATCCTGGTCATCGCATTTCCCAGCGACTGCCTTGTCAGGTTCACAATGTCAAACTTGTAGCCATCGGCTTCACGTGTTTTCTTGTCAGCCCTGAGCATTGCTTCCAGAGCTGCGGTCAGGAATTTCTGCTTCAACGGAAGACTGGCTTTTGCCTGGACCTGGCCGGCCTGGTAATGAGGTATTGACTGCAGGATTATGGTTCGCCCCCACAGGCCATACGGGTTATCGAGAAATATCTCCTTCTGAAGAATCCTCCAGGCCTCGGCAACGGCCGGATCCGGCTGTCCTGCCCTCCTTGTTGCGTATGCCGCGATCCATTCATCCATGTCAATGGCACCTGATTTGTGCCACGGCTGCTCAAAAAGCATATCGTAAGTAATCGGATTGATATTGATCCCTTCCAGTGTCGATCCGACACCCAGGCAATTCTCGATTGGGAGGGCCGCTGCAATCCGGGTAGCCATGAGGTTCATCGGCGCAACAAAAAGTGTGTTCCCGCCGAAATTTCCGATGTAGCACCAGATAAACGGGGCGCCATAAAAGTTGCCGGTTTTACGGAAGAACTCTGCCTGCTCGCAGACATAATCAAGGTACACCATCTTGCCTTCAGGAACGGCCATCGTCAGCGCCTTCAGGCGCGGTTGAGTCCAATTACTATCGTAGAAGAAAGTCCACGACATCTGGTACCAGACCGCGGCAGGATCGACTTCCGCCATGCTTTCGTAAATGGTCTTTGAAACACCGGCGAGGTATTCCGGCTCCCAGCTTGGCGGAGTTAATTCGTTGAACGGATCGGCACCATATAGATGGTCTGTTCCATACATAGCCTGCTGTTCTTTGAGGAAACGATGCTGGATATCCTTGAAAAGCGGATCTGTAGGATCAAGAAACCACGTGGCATACTTGGCTTCCATTCCGCCCCAGCCCGGCGCGATCTGCGTAATCCTCGCATCTGGTTTTACCTTTTTAAGGGCCTCGGGAACATGGCCGGCGAATCCGCCCAGGATCGGTTTCATTCCAAGACGGCGCGCCCTGGCAAGAATCTCCTGCTGGAGCTTCATCTGTCCGTCAATATATGAAAGCGGCAATGGTCCGCCCCATTTGTCAAGGTTCGCCATCCTGTGCCAGGGTAGGTGCGCTGGACCTGAAAAAAACGCGCGGATTGTTTCATCTTCAAGACCGTAAGACTTCCAGACCTTGAGCCAGGTTGCCTCCTGTCCGCACTGTAGAAGCGGCCGATTGACACCATTCATCGCCATCCAGTCCACCAGCCTCTGCCACTGATCCCAGTTCCACCAGGGAAAGGTGTAACCGTAAGTACAGTAGTTCAGGAAAAAACGTTCTTTCGCGGAACAGACCTGCCTGATCTTCACTCCCGGCATCGGCAGTGTGCCTTTGACCTGCAGCGGCCCGGTCGCCTCCCAGCCAAAATCTGTTTTCGCCACGTAACGCAGGTACCAGTTGAAGGCCATGGCAATACTGATTGCAGCATTACCGCGTAGAACTATTTTCTTGTCACGAGCTTCAATCTCAAAAACATCCTTTCCTCCATCCTGCGGAATTGTTTCGCAGATGAATGATCCGGCGTGTCCAGGCATAACGCGCTCGATCAGCGACTGCGCAGCTTGAGATTCATCCGGCAAGGCCCCAGCAGGCATCAGCAGGGAAAGAAAGAACAAACAGGCGGCAATTCCTGTAACCAGCCCTGAACGATGCAGGTTCACGGTCATGATCAATGCCTTTCAATTAATAACATATTTCAGTGATATATTATTTGTTTTGTTCTTCCGGTGACTTGAACCAATACTGCCAGATGGTAATCACGTCACCAATTGGCTGTCCCGCTGAATCAAACATGCGGGCCCTCAGCCGGGCCACATCACCCTGCGCCTCATAACGGCCAACGCGACGGTTGTAGAAAAGTTTTTCAACGTGAGCATTTTCCCTGGAAATCGGAATCGGACCGGAGTATTCCTTTGATTCAGCCGTCGGATCCGTTCCATCAAGCGTATAACGGGCTGTACCGACTGGCACCGGACTCAAAGTCGCTGTTACAGTGCCGCTGCAAAGCTGGAAGCCCCTGTCTTCCTTGCCCGAAAGCCCTTCATGCCGTACAGGTATTATTCCCAGAACCCGATCCAGGAGTTGATCCGCTTTCACCGCCCTTGGAAGATACTCCGAATATTTCCTGCCCAGGCTGGGGTTCCATGTGCGCTCGCTCAGGACCGGTATCCGCGTACGGGTGCTGGGTAGTTCTATTTCGGGCCGCTGCTCCCATGCGCACAGCTGGGCTCCAATGACCGGATCGGATTCTTTCAACTGGATATGGCACTTGAGATTAACGTGATGCTCCCACAGCCGCATGTTCCAGCTGTCATAAATGTATTCAGGTTCCCATTTCCTTCCGTTAACCACATATAACGGCTTCCACGCGGTATTGATCACGCTGAAGCCATGTTTCACGAGGGAATCGGCCGGGTTGAATTGCGACTCATAAGGCATGACTATAATGTCCTTTGGCAGACCGCCGCCATCTCCCCCGAAACCTTCCCAGCAGATCGTCTTCTTCCCGTTCTTCTTTACGATTTCATCCATGCGGCGAAGGTAATAGTTCAGCGGACCGCCTTTTACCCCTTTTGATTCCATATAAGCTTTTTCCTCAGGTGACTGGCCGAGGTGTTTGAATACTCCCTCGTCACCTCCAAGATGGATATAGGGTGATGATTTAAAGACCGCGGCTGCTTCTCCGATTAAAACGCTCAAACCTTCATAAGTCTTCTCGTTCCAGACATCGAGGGTATTTCCCCTCCCCCATATGCCGCGCAGTGGTCCCGAATGCGCGCCGGGTCCGGAGATTTCCGGAACGATTGTCACACCGCGTTCGTCCGCGTATTTAACCAGGCCCGTAATTTCTTCAATAGTGTAGGTAGTGGTCTTGCCTTTTCTTTGCGTTGCAAGCGATGGGAACGCTTTAGAAGGAAAAGCCATCACATTTCCTTCTGTATTATCGTTCAGATGAAGCTGGAGATAGTTGATCTTATACAGGCGGCACATTTCGATGATGGGACGCATAGTTTCCAGCGGGTGCCATTGGCGGCCTATATCGATTAGAAGACCGCGGTAAGATGCCACAGGTTCATCCTTAACCGTCATAAAAGGAATAGACAGTTTCCCTTTGCTGTTCTCGATTGACTGGAGAAGCGTCACAGTGCCCCAAGCTACCCCCCGATAATTGCGCCCCTCAATCACAACACCCTCCGGACCAACCGTCAGGATGTAACCCTCATCATGGGATATCCCCGCCCCAAGGCGCAGAGTAATGTCATTCTTTCCGCCGTTACCCGTAGTAACCGGCAACCGTACCGCTGTGCTCAAATAGATTTCATCGGCAAGGACCCTGGCCAAAGGCTCCAGCGCCGCGTCCTGTGCCACGATTCGGCAGCCCGCGTCTAGGTCTTTATGACCTTGCCCTGCGACAACTGATTTCGGCCACGGAACAAGATTCGGATTGTTGTCAACGGCCGGGGCAGCGTGTGATATGGCAACTACTGTTAAGGAAAGAATTATGAAGCACACTGCGAAACATTTCGGCCTGATGGATTTCATTATCGCTATTTCTTGTTTTTATTTACAGGAAACATCCGCGCCTCAGACCACATCTGCCGTGTTATGTGGTCCTCCATGATGTGACGGTAAAAACCGATCCAGGTTGTTTCTGTTTTCTTGCGGAAATAATCAGGGTCACCGCCAGGCCGGTTATCCCCCTCCATCCGTCCCTCATCGGGGGAAGGAACAAGTTTATCCGGGTATTTCAGGACATGCGCAAACATCCAATCGATCTGGTGGAGCCACTCATGGAGCTCCATCTCACCGTCTGTCTCCCCAGGGTACGGGTAGTTGGTGTGCCATGGAACCATGATAAAGCCCCCGCCATTCACTTCGCTGATACTTGCATAAGTGGCGGCAGTATACGGAGCGGGAACACCAGGCCCTTCATCACCGTTAAATTTCACATATGCCAGCACCGTATCGTACTGCTTGTCCTTCACCAGCGACTTGTATAGAGGAAGAAGGACATGCGGTGCAGGTTCGAACGGACCCTGCGCCTTGCCATGCAGGTTTGTAACCGGCGTATCGACCACCTGAAACTCCACGTCCAGCCGGAGCATGCCGCTGGACAGGTTGAACACATGCTGCTTGTAGGCCTCAATACTCCCGCGAATCGTCTTTTCATTATCGGCACTGATGGTCTTCTTGACATGAACCTGTTTCTGTCCTTTACCGGTCCAAGAGAAATCAAGCTGCCGGAAGATAAACACAAGCACTTTCCATGAATTCGCCTTTGCCGGATCGGTGTTTCTGGGCACCTTCGGCCGCAACTCCCGGATGCGCATACGGGCTTCTTTCTGCTGGTCATCGGTAGCGGGACAGCGATCGATCACCCTTTCCCAGGCTGTCAGCGCAGCCGACAGGTTTCCAGCCGCCTCAGCCTCCAGTGCCTGTGTCCTGCACTGGGCGGTGTCCATGGCCTGGGTTGATGTTACCAGGAATGGGAATCCTGAGTCCGTGGAAGTTTCAGCCGCGCCAAGCAGGCCAAACAGAGAAAACCACAAAGTAATGCCGACCCCGGCAGACCGCATCATCGCAAGAACAGCATAATGTCTCATAAACTCTCCCTTCGTCTCTGTTCATCCACCCTGTCTCTTTTCCAGTATTGTTCGTGTTAACAATGTGGCAAAAAAAAAATAAAATAGGAATAGCCGAAATAACTGAGTATTTAACAATTATGACTGCAGGGCCAGGCGCGTATGGGCGATATCTGCAATTCCAGAGAAAAGGCCAGTCATTTCTGCCAAATACTCAGTCATTTCCGCTATGTCTATCCCCTTATGATTATGTTAAAGTAGTAAACGAAAATAGAGGAATGTAATGAAGATATCCTGCCGGCTTCTGTTGTGCGTAACAATTGCGCTATTTTCGATCGCTGATATCACGACAGCAACTGATTTCACCTGGAATGGTCTTGGTTCAGACAATAACTGGACGACTCCCGGGAACTGGACCAATAACCTCGGTTTCCCGAACGCAGCAACCGACAGGGCAATTTTTACCGGTATAAACAAGACAACACTGCTGCTCAACGGTAACAAGACTGTCGCTGAACTGATCTTCACAAACTCAACCGTCGGCTGGAACATTTCCGGAGACACCTTGACCCTGCCAGCCGGGGGTAAGATCATCAACTGCGTGGATAACTGGCCGAACGGGGGCACCTGGACATTCAGCAGCGCCTTGAACCTGCTTGGTGACGCCTATTTTTCGTTTCCAAGGTCTGACGGTAATACACGCACACTAAGCCTCACCGGACAGATTACCGGCAGTAATACGATTTACATCTCAGCAAACAATGCAAGCCTGGTTAGTTTAAGCGGCAATAACACGGGTTTCCTGGGCAACGTAATTTGCCTCACCGGCAAGGTTGCCATGGCCAATGCTAACGCTTTTGGCACCAATTCCATACCGGTTGAAATCCGCACAGGTGTAAACATACAAAATCCGTCCGGCACAAAACCACTAAAGGCGATCGGCGATTTCGGCATGTCCTGGGCTTATACATATAATGGTCCTATTGAATTGCTCAGTAATGCAACCTTTACCGTCGGCACTGGTGGCGGCAACGCGTGCACTATCAACAGCGTAATATTCGGAAACGGGAACGTTGTTCTGGAAGAAAATGCGAGGTTGACTGGTACCAGCGCCAATGCCTATACGGGTACAACGACGTGCCTGTACACCGAAAATTCACCTATTCTGCTAAACAAGACCGCGGGACTGGATGCCGTACCAGGAGACATGTTTGTCGGAACTGCCGGAGGGGCTGCTGTTGTCCAGTGGTTAAACTCCAACCAGGTTAACGACTCTGCTGTAGCTTTTCTTTTTAACAGCAGTGCCGTAAATTACGGCGGCATAAGGCTCAACGGGTTTAACGAAACCATAGGCGGACTGACAACCACCGGCGGCACTGCAGGTGCATATGCCTATGTTGAGAATAACCACGCCACGACGCCATGCACGCTGACAATCAGTAATAACGTTGACAGAGTCTATTCCGGACAGATTCGTAACGGGACCAACGTGGTGTCCAATGGAGCGTTGAGCATAGTGAAGACTGGTTCCGGCACATGGTTCTTCAACGGCATTGCGACCAATACCGGCACTCTCGCCGTCAGCGGCGGCACACTTGGCGGCACGGGAGCAATCGCGTGCGCGGTAACAGTAGCTGACGGCGCAACAATCAACCCGGGCACAAACACCATTTCGGCCGGCACACTCACCATCAGCAGCAATCTTACCCTCAGCAGCGGATGTATCCTCCAGTTTGACCTTGGCCCGACCAATATCGTGGGTTCAGGATCAAACGATTTAATCACCGGCGTGTGCAACCTGGACCTGAATGGAACCGTGAATGTCTTCGCTTCCAACGGCATTTCGGGCGCAACATACAGGTTGATAAATTATACCGGTATCATTTCGGGCAATGGGCTCACAATAGGAACAACACCCCTGGGTTACGCAATGCTGATGAACACATCAACAGTCGGGCAGGTTGACCTGGTCATTTCCAAGAAGCTATCCGGCATGGTAATTACCCTTCGCTAGGAGATACAGTCGCGATATCAGCGCACTATTTCTTCAGTGCTTCTAATATTCCCTGCGAAATCTTGTCCGCAATGAGTTCGTTACCCCTGCCGTTGGCATGCACGCCATCCCCGGTCAAGATTCCGGAGGACGAGAACCTGAGGCTCCCGTCCAGACGCAGTTCCGGATTATTGTTCTGCAGGTATGCGATAAATGCTTTCCTCAGGTCAACAAGGGTTGATCCCGTTGCGGCCGCAACTTTGCGGGTGATCTCTGAATACTCGTCGCACTTTGTATTGTTCGGATTGTCCTTTATCGGCGAATCACCCCAGACCGAAATAGTGGCCAGTACTGGTATCGCCTTGTTGGCCTTTATCGAGGCCACCAGGTCGATTAAGGCTTTCTCGAAGTCGGCCGGGGTCGTTTTTCTCCACCAGATGTCGTTTACTCCGATGTATATCACCACTACATCAGGCTTGTCCTCCGCAACCGTCTCGGCCAACGGCCTGGGCTTCGTGCCGCCAGCATGACTCTTGCTATCTTCGCCATCACGCAGGGTCAAGGCGCCGCCGCCGTTGACGCCATGGTTGATTAGTTTGATCCCAAGATCCTTTGTGCCTTCACCCGTATTGAGGGCCTTGCCTATCACCCCAATATAACCACCGCCCCATGTTATGGAATCGCCGTAGAATGCGATTTTCATATCCTTATTGAGAGGAGTATCTTTGCCGGTTAAATTCGAGCGGCCCGCTACCTCGTAAACCTTCTGACGCTCTGACCTGGCCTTTTCCGAAACATCATACGGCGGATTGACCGGCTGAACAGGAGCTGCCGGAACAATCTCCCCTGTCTTGAGGATCGCTGATGCATACAGTCCTGCAGTTTTCTCTGCCGGATTGCGGAAACCAATATGCGCAAGCTGTTGAGGCGTGAGCGAGTCAGAACTGCTGCCAAAGACAATCTGGTCAGCCCCCTTTCCCTTTTTGCTGCCCTTCCAGCCATTGATGATTAATTCCTTTGAACTATTCCATTCAACACCATGACTATCGGCAGCATGCAGGACATTGCTTCCATCACCGTACTCAATTGAGGCATGCCCCTGGAGATCAACCGCGCCGAGTGTTTCGCGATGGCCGTTCAGCTCCAGCACAGACAAGTCACCCGCAAACCTAAGGGGTTGTTTATCCGAAACCTGCTCGTCAGCATTCCACCGAAGCTTCGCACCTGCATTCACAGTCAATGGTCCTGACACCGCATCTACACCTGCCGGCTTGGCAAGAATAATAACGCCGCCTCCCGCGGTAAAGGTACCGCTCAAAGTATTGGGCGCCATCCCGCCAATGGTCGTGCCGTGGCCGCCATTCCAGACCAGACTGCCTTCACCGGTAATTGGCCCAACCAGGGATGAACTGTTGCCGCCGGTACCAAAGTTCCAAGTGGCGCCTTTATCAACCTTAATAGTACCTGAGTGAGGACCAGAGGGACTTATGCATGCTGACCACGCGGCATTACTGGCAATCAAAAAATCGCGGGCAGTGGGTGTGGCCCCCACCCAAAAACTGCCGCCATCCATCCTCACCGCATCAGTCCCCTTTCCCAATGCCTCCCGATGGGTGGCATAGAGCATGCCGTTCTTTACTGTTATGGGTCCGGTGAATCCGCTGTTATCGCCCGCGAATCCGACTGGGCCGCCGCGTTCACTGTCGATCGTAACCGCCTTGCTTCCAGTTATGCGGCCTGAAATGCTCAGCCGTTCGCCCCCAAAATACCACCTGTTCTCATTGCCGAAGGTCGCGCTGCCGGCCAGCCTGATGTCGCTGGAAATCACCTGTACCGCCGACTGGTGCATGCCGACATCCTTGGAGAGCTTGAGGAACTTTATTGTTCCCCCGTCATCCAGCGTCAAGGTATTGCTTGAGATGGTGTACGAGAACAAAGCGACAGGATTGAAAGTCACGGACCGGACTGCCTGGTCCCCGTTGAGATTGACCGTGACATTCCTCGAAGTTTCCGGAAATTCCACGTTGTCACCGGACCGCGGGAAACCCGAGTCCGGCTTCCAGTTGGCAGGTGTGTTCCAGGAATTGTCTTTGCCGGCCCCGGTCCAGACATAGTCAGTCGCACCAGATACGCCGCAGAAACCCAGCACAAACATGATAGCGATACGGAAGATTCTGTTCATTTTACCCCCGGCCTGTTTATTGTACATTATCATTCTAAACTTCATGACAATACTTAGCATATTCAGGGAGCGGACAGGAATAGCAGGAATGACTGACTTTTTAACGGAAATGACTCTACTCCAGCTGGTCTTCAATCTTTCTCAGGCGGGCTGACGGGATCAGGTCCTGCCGCGGTGCAACATGAATATCTTCAATAATCTTCCGGGCATCGTTGCGAAACCCTTCATCCAGGGCAGTTTCCGCCGCATTGAGCGCATACTCGTACCACTTCTTGTCACTGGCAGGCTTAAGCATTTTCAATGCCTGTTTAAGATATTCATTTGCCTTTTCCTTTTGATGAAGACGGAAGCTCACAAATACCGCCGAGTCATACGTGGAAGCATTAATGTCTTTTCTCTGGAGAAGCACGGGAAGCAGCCTGCCTGCCTCGGCAAGAGTCTCTTTCGAGGAGGCCAGTGAATAAACCAGGTTGTTCAGGATCGCCGTGTTATCCGGATAAATCCTGTTTGCCTGGCGAAGAAGATTTACAGACACATCGCAGCGGCTTACCTGGCGCGCGGTTTCGGCCATCAGTATGCAGATACCGGCCTGGATATTGGTATCCGAACTGCTCATTAACGGCGCAAATGTCCTGAATGCGGCATCCATATTCCCCGCATCAAAATAAACAGCACCCAGCCGTTCCCGCCATTCGCGTTCGCCGGGAAACCGGGTTACAAGCTGCGAGAGGCAATCCACCAGCACCCCGTCATTCTGCACCAGCTTCATCTTAAGCCTTGCGATATTCTTCAGGAAGACCGGTTCGGAGGGAAGATA
>Ga0172375_10004594_pt1 | contig 20283 bp, 22 predicted proteins | sample LakKiv1m_FD_114537 | JGI IMG/M metagenome (GOLD analysis project Ga0172375, IMG submission 114537) | Freshwater microbial communities from Kabuno Bay, South-Kivu, Congo - kab_092012_11.1m | ecosystem: Environmental > Aquatic > Freshwater > Lake | place: Democratic Republic of the Congo...
CGCCCCTCTTTTAAATGTTCAGGCTTGCGGCTGGGTGGGGGCAGCCGCAAGCCCAGCAATTTTTAAAAAATCTCAAACAAAAAGGGATACTGCAAGCAGTATCCCTTCATCAAACATGGCTCCCCCTCTAGGACTCGAACCTAGGACCTGGAGATTAACAGTCTCTCGCTCTACCAACTGAGCTAAGGGGGAATAATAGTGAATAGTATTTTAATACTAAATTATCTGAGTTTCAAGAGCTTTTATCTCGGCGTCCATCTCTTGGAGAAGCTTTTCAATCTCTTTCATCCGGCGGCCGTACTCCTTGGCAATTTCCTCATCACGGTAAAAATGCGGATTAGACAAAGCGCGCGCCTTGGCATAACTTTCCAACTCTAAGCCTTCTTTTTTCTTTAAAATTTTGTTAATCTTATCACGGATTACGGAATTATTGGTTTTACGTTTCTTCTCCTGAGCCTTACGCAATTGCTCTTCTTCTTTAGCCTTTTCCTTAACCTCACCAATTGGCTTAACAGGTTTTGTTTTAGGCTTAACCGCGCTTTCTGTATCCGTTAAAGTATCGCGCTTCTGTAAATAATAATCAAATGATTCGGGAAATTTCCTGATCCTGCCGGATTTAACCTCAAAAACACTATTGGCTACCGAACGTACGAAATAAATATCATGGCTGATAAACGCGATCGTTCCCTCATAATTTTTAAGCGCCCGTACCAAAGCATCCACCGCGTCCACATCCAAATGCGTAGTCGGCTCATCCAACAGTAAAAAATTCGGCGGATTAATCAAAAGCTTGGCCAGAATAAGACGGCTCTTTTCTCCCCCGGAAAGTACCTTAACCTTTTTCTCCGCATCATCCCCGCTGAATAAAAACGCGCCTAAAATTGTCCGGATTGATTCTTCCGTCGCATACCCCGGGGCCGCGCTATAAGCTTCTTGTAAAACCGTATTTTCTATATTTAAAACATCGGTGCGTGTCTGGGAAAAATACCCGATATCCACATTATGCCCGAGTACCCGATTACCGCTATCAATTTCAACGATCCCGGCTAATATTTTTAATAATGTCGATTTACCGGCTCCGTTTTCACCGGCCAAGACCGCTTTTTCTCCCTGGGTTATTTCAAAATCCAGCTCTTCATAAACCCGGATATCTCCATAAGCTTTTGAAACCCCTTCTAACTTAATCACCCGATAACCGGAGCGGCGCGTCTGCGGAAAAGTAAAATTACCAATACTCTGGCGGGGATCCGGCGGCACAATAACTTTTTCTTCTTCCATCTTCTCTAAAACCCGGCGCTTAGCGCGTACAGAAGCCGCTTTATTCGGCTGAGCGTGAAACCTAGCCACAAACTTTTCTAACTGCTCTATTTTTTTATCCTGCTCCTTAAACTGTTTAACCAAGTGTGTACGTTTCTGAGCTTTTATTTCTTCGTAATGTTCGTAATTACCATGCACTTTGGTGATTGAGCCGTTTTCCAAAATCAACGTATAATTGGTCACATCCGTCAAAAAAGCCCGATCATGAGAAATCATAATAAATGTGCCCCGAAAACCCGCCAGATAATCCTTAAGCCATAAAGCCGCGTTCAAATCCAAATAGTTAGTCGGCTCATCAAGCAATAAAAGATCATAATGATACGTCAACAGTTTAGCCAAAAGAGCGCGCATCTGCCAACCGCCGCTCAACTGCGCAATCGGACGGTTAAAATCTTTTTCTTTAAAACCTAATCCGGAAAGAATTTTTTTCGCTTTATGCTCCAGCTCAAAAAAACCTAAAGTCTCCAGATCATGCAAAACTTCGCCATAGCGCTTTGACCCGGCCTGGTTCATTGACTCCAGCTCTTCTTTTTCCTGTTTAAAGCGCATAATCCGCTCATCACCTTCGGTTAACTCCGCTAATACCGTACGCTCGGAAGTAAAACTTGATTCCTGGGGAAGATAGCCGATATGCACACCCTTATTTAATCTTACCTCGCCCGCAGAAGTTTCGATCTCCTGCAAGATTAAAGAAAATAATGTACTCTTACCTGTGCCATTAGGCCCGATCAAACCTATCTTCTCTCCCTGGTTGATATTTAAAGAAACATCCTTAAAAAGAATTTTAGGCCCGTAATTTTTTGAAAGATTCGCAATATTAATCATAGGAATTAAATTGTGCGGCGAGATTCTAAAGACTTCGAAAGGGTGGTAGCATCAGCATATTCCAGATTCGAGCCTACCGGTATGCCTAAACCGATGCGGCTTAAACGCACACCGAGCGGCTTAAGTAATTGCGTCAGATACATCGCCGTAGTTTCGCCCTCTGTATCGGCATCAGTAGCGATAATTATTTCTTTAAGGCTGCCCTGTTTTATCCTCTGGATCAACCCGTCGATCTTTAAATCACTCGGTCCCCTTCCTTCCAGCGGAGAAATGGAACCCAAAAGAACATGATAAAAACCATGGAAATTACCCGCTTTTTCAATTGCCGTAACATCACTGGGTTTCTCCACCACACAAACCATCTCCTTCTGCCGGCTGAGATCCTGACAAATTTTACAAGTCTCTTCTTCGCTTAAATTATTACAAATCTGGCATGAACGCACGCTTTCCTTAACCTTAGACAAAGCATCGGATAAAATTTTAATCTCTTCGTTCGTCGCTCCTAAAACATGCGCCACAATACGCTCGGCGCTGCGCCGGCCCAAGCCAGGGAGCTTAACCAAACAATCGATTAACTTTTCTATCGAAGCCGTATAATTAGCCATTAATCCTCTTTAACCACCCTTCCCCCAAACATCTCCAGAGCAGATTTAACAAACGGGTTACTGCGTGTATCAGTATTCTGCTGCATCTCCGCCACTAAAATAAAATTCAGTCTTAAATCCGCATTACATAATTCGGAAGCGGCTTTCTCCACCATGGCCTTATTTTCTTTTCGATCCAAAGATTCTTTATGCAAAGAACAACTCTTCGGGAAAGCTACCGTAACTAAGTCCCCTTGTATCTTCGTCGGTTCCCCTTCGCTTAAATAGGTAGAGATCGACATTTTAATTTTAGATAAATTATTTACAATACTGCTCCAGGCATCTTTTACGCTCTCCAAAGAAACGGAAACAATCGGTTTAGGAATATCTTTAATTATTTCTTTCTCGGCCGGGACAGGCTGCTCTTTTTTTTCGATAATCGAGACAGCGGCTTTAGGTTCTGCCGGCGCGCTAACCGGCGGATGATATTGATGCTTACCATGCGCTAACCTAACTAAACTTATCTCCAGCGGTATGCGTTGAGAGTCTAAGCGCTTAGTCATCTCCTGCGTAGCAATCAAAATATTAAAAGCCGTAAAAATTTCCTCTAAGCTCAGCAACTGGCTCTGCTTAAATAAGCGGTCGCAGATCTCCTGCGGCAAATCCACCAATTTAGCGTCGCCTTGAGAAACTTTAGCCACCATCAGATTACGGAAATGCTCGATAAGATTAACTAAAAATACCCCGGGATCTTTGCCGTCATCGATAATTTCATTAAAAAGCTTTAAAGCCGCTTTGGGATCTTTTTGGACTATCTGGTCGGTCAGAGCAAATAAAACATCCTGTTCCACCATGCCTAAAACAGAAATGGTGTCTTTTAAAGAAATCTTTCCTTTAGAAAAAGATACCAGTTGATCTAAAACAGATTCCGCATCCCGCAACGAACCATCACTGCTTCTGGCCACTGCCGCCAATACTTCTTTGTCCACCATGATCTTCTCCTGGCGGACAATTTTCTCAAGCTGAGCGATAATTTCAATTACCGTGATCCGGCGGAAATCCATACGCTGGCAGCGGGAAATAATCGTCGGGATGACCTTTTGTGGATGAGTAGTGGCAAAAATAAATTTAACAAATTCCGGAGGTTCTTCCAAAGTCTTCAGCAGAGCATTAAAACCATCTGAAGTAATCTGATGCACCTCATCAATAATGTAAACTTTATACTTGCCGTTTGTCGGAGAGAATTTTACGTTTTCGCGTAAAGCCCGGATCTCATCAATACCGCGGTTGGAGGCGCCGTCAATTTCAATCACATCCAATGATCGGCCCTGATTGATTTCCAAACAAGATGGACATTTCTGACAAGGCTTTAAAGTCGGCCCTTCTTTACAATTAAGCGCTTTGGCCAGGATACGGGCGGTTGAAGTTTTACCCACTCCTCTGGGGCCGGTAAAAAGATACGCATGGGCAAGACGATTTTTGGCAATGGCATTTTTTAGAGTGCCTACAATATGGTCCTGGCCGATAATGTTTTCAAAATCCTGCGGGCGCCATTTTAGGGCAAATACGGTATAAGACATAGGTAGGGAAAAATATTATTTTGTATTTGTCTGAATCTGCTGTACTTTTACGTCTTTTTCTGCTAAATATGCGAACACTCTCTGGATTTCTTCCTCTTGGCCTTCGATCTGCAAAATTGACCAACCGGCATCCATCGAAAAAGAGGCCTCGATAATATTTAAATTAACATCAAACTTTTTACAGATATAACAAATTATGCTTTCATCTTGCAGCGTGCCCGGAAAAGTCAATCCGATTGACATATTCATTCTTTATTCTCCTTGTCGGAAAAATAAAACGGAGAGACTGGGATTCGAACCCAGGGACCCGATTACTCAGGTCAACTCATTAGCAGTGAGTTGCTTTCGGCCACTCAGCCATCTCTCCTAATTATTTTTGTGCCTTTTTTTCTTAAAGAAATCCTTTAGAATACTGCTGCATTCTTCCTGCAAGATACCGCCGGTAACCTTAATACGATGATTTAATTTCTTATGGTTTGCAATATTAATTACCGATCCGCAAGCGCCGGTTTTAGGGTCTTTAGCGCCAAAATATAAATTTTTTATGCGCGCCAAAACTAATGCGCCGGCGCACATACTGCACGGCTCAATTGTAACATAGAGGCTAGCCTCGTTCAACCACTTTGTCCCCAAATAATTTGCCGCGCTGGTAATGGCGATTATTTCGGCATGTGCGGTAGGATCTTTTAAGCGTTCAATCTGATTATGGCCGCGGGCAATAATCTTACCCTGATATGCAATCACTGCTCCGACAGGTACTTCCTCTTCCTGGAATGCCTTCTGAGCTTCTTTTAAGGCCTCTTGCATATAATACTGTTGGACTTTCAGCATTTTCTATCTACTACCGGCTATTTCTACGATCTAACATAAAATGTGCGCCCAGGAGGATTTGAACCTCCAACAACTAGCTCCGTAGGCTAGTGCTCTATCCAGTTGAGCTATGGGCGCAAAAACGGTATTATCTTACCATATTTAAAAGATAAATCTATCTGGTTTTTAAGCAATTTTCCAGATCTGCTGTTTATATTGATCAAGCATACGATAGGTATTAAAATGTCCGGCAACGCAAATGCACTCGATCATCATATCGATCCAATCAGAACTAATATCAACTTTTCCCTGCCGATTAGTTTTATAATACAAACTCACCAGTCCTTCCAAAGCGCGATACAGCTCTTCGGAATCATTATTCATATGCAAATCAGATTCGTTGCCGACACTGCCTTCGCTATTTTGATAACCAAAAAATGCGCCCATCTTTCTATCCGTAGCCTCAGCCACCCAGCCGTCAACCGTGCTCATCTGTAAAACTCCATTAAGAATCGCCTTCATTCCGCTAGTCCCGGAAGCCTCAAAAGGCGGCAGAGGATTATTCAACCATACATCAACACTAGAACTAAGCATCTTACCCAAAGAAATATCATAATTCTCCAACACAATAATTTTTAATTTATCATAATCTTCATTTAACTTATCTACCTTATCCAACATCTCATTAATATAAGTAAAACCAAGGTTGTCATTCGGATGCGCTTTGCCGGCAAGAATAATTTGTAAAGGCCCGACTTCTTCGGCAATGCGCACTAACCTGCTAATATCATGCAGAATAAGGCTTGGCCGCTTATATGCCGCTACTCTTCTGGCCCAACAGATCGTAAAAAGGTTTTTATCCAGCTTCCACTTTTCAATAAATTTACATAACTCGATTTTATTGGATTGATGCGCCTGCCATAACTGCGTACGAAAACCGGCATCTGCCTTAAGCTCCGTAGCCTTGGATAAAATCATCGGATTAACCTTAAAATCCGGAAAAGTTGCCGGAAATTTATTAAATAAATCCTGGAACCCCTGCGACATCCAGGTATACGCATGCACCCCATTAGTAACATATTGTATTTGATCTTTATAATTAGGAAATTGGATGTGCATTACTTTCTGATGATTATGAGAAACGGCATTTATCGCCGAAGAAATATTCATCGAAAGCAGCGTAAGATTAGCCAATCCCGAACGCTCTTTCCCGAATTTTTCAATAATCTCCGTATCTTCTCTTTTAAGCACATTATTCAGATCATCAAAAGAGAACCGGTCATGGCCGGCCTCGACCGGAGTATGGCAAGTATAAACAAATTTACTTTTTAAATTCTCCAGATCATCTTTACTTATTCCCCTGGCCTTGGCAATAAAAGCAAACACCGCATGGCCCTCATTGAGATGATAAATATCAATGTTATAACCCAAATCATTTACCGCGCCTACCCCTCCAAAACCCAGCATTACCCGCTGTAACAACTTTAAAAATATATTATCACTGCGGTAAAGTTGATCTGTCAAATTCTTAGCCAACTGGCTATTCGGCTCAATGTTAGAATCTAACAATATTAAAGGCACCACCGCGTCATGCGCATGGCTATAAACATAATATTTCCACAACCGGAGATAAACGTCCTCAGATTTAAGCGAAACCTTGATTTTATTTTTTAAAGGGATTAATCCGGGATAACTGTAGGGATCCCAGTGCATTTTCTCGGGAGCCTGACCATACTTGAACCAAAATTTCTGCCTAAAATAACCCGAACTCCAAAGTATCCCAATCGCCGCCGCCGGAAGTTTGTAATCAGCCATGGTCTTAACCGTATCTCCGGCTAAAACACCTAAACCTCCGCTATAGATTGGCAGATCAATAATATTGTCCTGGTGCAAAGCAAAAAAATAGTCCGCGACTCGATAATTTGAAAAAACCCCGTTTTCTGGAACATGATTAAAAGAATTAAGCGGTAATTGACTGGAGAATTTATTATAACAGCTGGTCGCCAAACCATATTCCATCGAGAAATAAGCAATGCAGCGCTCTTGCTTTGAGCGTAATCTTTTTTCCGCTTTAACAATCGCCTCCAGAGGCATGCCAAAATAATCGCTATTCTTTATCTCTTTAGCGTAATGGCCATCGACGTCGTCCACCTGTACCAGTGAATAAAATTCATCAATCAGATTATTTTTTTCCATGATATATTTTATTTCCACCTAAAATGTAAAAAAATCCTCCCCCAGCCTTTATCGGTTTTCTCAAGCCGGGAATAAAGCTGACGATTCTCTTTTTTGTTGAGAAAATTAAGAATGCGCTTCTTTACACTCTCCGTAGCCGGACCATAAGCAATCTCAACCACGCTGGCGCGGCCGTCTACCGCCTCCTGCAGGATCGCAGCCATTTTTTCTTCCATATCCGGAACAACCGGAAAAAGATTTAGCTTTAATTTCATCTTGCTGCTCGGCTAAAACGACCGGGTTTTTTAAATCCGGATTGCTGACGATCGGCGCTGCTCTTACGCCAAGGTTTAGCCGCACTGGCAGACTTTTTCCAGGGCCGGGATGCCCCAGCGCTTTCAGTTCTCTTCCAAGGCTTGAGCTCGCCTTCAGGCTTCGCAAAACGCGCTTGCGTTCTGGGCTTCTTAAGCCAGCGCATCGGATTAGATTTATATCTACGTTCAGGAACCGGCGCAGTAATTCCGGCGTCCCGGCGTTGTTTTAAGTAGCTTAGCGAACGCCTTCCTTCTTTATATTTCCCTGTTCGTTGGAAAGAGGGATCATGCCGGGAATTGGTTTTTTTATAACCTGTCCGCTGGTCATCCTGTTGATCATACCTGGCTGTGTTTGAGTGTTTATTTCTTTTGTCGATGGGCTCACTTTTTGGCCCCTTCGATACAGCCGGCGTAACATTAATCGGCCGGCCTAAGATCTCTTTACCCTGCAGTTGCGCAACCGCCGCCAACGCCTCCTGCTCATCCGGCATCTCGACAAACCCAAACCCCCGGGATTTCTTACCTTTTTTTTCCATCACAATTGCCACAGAGGTAACTACGCCAAAAGCCATAAAAGCTCTCTGCACATCAATTTCTTTAGCCTCAAAAGACAAATTACCCACGAATATGTTCATTTTATCTCCCCGATTACTTCAATTGATTATTGTTTAATTCTCGTCGCTACAACATACTATAACATAACTGTTTTATTGTCAATGGATTGAATAAGGGGGACGGTTCTCTTATGCGGTTTTCTGAAAAAGAGAACCGTCCCCTTTGTTTCTCAATACAAAACTATGCCATTGGAGTTCATTTCCTGGGCTTCTTTGGGAGTAGGCTGTTTTCCTATTTTAGTAATCCCGGCCTGCAGGCTGTCTTCGGTTTCAGCGCTTGGTACCTCATTCTGGCTAGAAACATTGTTTGTAGATTTATCGGCCACTTCAGGAGCGCGGGTATTTTTTTCTTCCGGCTCAATAGCCGGAGCTTTAATAATCGTAATTCCCCTTTTTTCTAAAGGTAACGCGGCGATTGACGATGAGATTGCCTGCGGCGATTGAACAGGCAAAGCACTGTTTGCTTCCTGGTTAACTACCGGATTTTCATTTTCAAATAAAGAAACAGCTTTCTGACTTTCCTGGCTAATCAGAATGCTTAAGATAATTACTCCCAGAAAAAATATAAATAAAATAATCAGCCATTTATTTTTCATATCATTAGTTCTCCCATGATAATGTTATATAGTCTCCGGTAGTCGGAACAAATGGAGGCGGAGAATTTAACAGGCGCGCGTCATAATTATAATTTTTAGAGTAACCGGATACTTTGGTTGTCCCGCTAAAAGTTCCCACCGGGCCTCTTTGTTTCTGGATTATCCCTCCAAAAACAGAAAGGGTGCCTCTGGCGCCGTTGGTCCACCACTCTTCTAACATAAATGAAGTATTTAAAGCCATGATCGAAGCGTCAATCTCCAGATTATTCGGCGCGTTTTTACTAATCATTACATATCTCTCAGAAATCAAGCCTAAAGTATCTGTGGATCCCGGATTAATCCGCGGGTCATTGGCATAAACTATATTATTCGACACCACCACATCTCTGGATGCCCCCGCCGTAAGCCGCCCATTTAAAGTTCCGGAAATAGTCAGGTTACCATTATTCACAAAAAGCGCGCCATTTGCCGGCAACGCCATATTCTTGTTATTCCATTTCGGATTTTGATTATTATTCGTCACATTCATCGTGCCGTTTGCATTTAAAACAACCGTTGTGTTTCCGGTGAGCCGAAGGCCTCCGTTAGTAGAAGCAGAGCGTAAGCTTAAAGCCTGCGTAGGCATATTTATTGAATCTGAACCTAAAGTTACTGTATCTCGAAAATCCGGCAGGTCATTGGGAGGATTGCTTAAATTAGATGAATTAATATTAGCTCCGTTATTATAATATCGAATAAAGTCATCTACAGAACGCACCTCTCCTTCAAATACCGGATCACCTTTAATATTAAAATGCCCGTTAGTATGGGTGGGCCCATTTAAATGGTCCTGATCCCAAAACCAGACATTTGTCCCCTTATAACTTTCACTATCCGTAAACCAGATATACCGGGCATAATTATCTGTTTGCAGGTAATTGGTTACGGTCTGAGAAACTGTCCCGATGGTACCGGTAGATCTTATGCGATATCTTCTGATGCTGGGAGCTGCTCCGGCTGAACCAAGATCCGTAAAAGCAACGGTATAACTGCCCAGCGGAGTACCGTTCGGAGGAAGATTCTGGCTAATGCTGGCGATACTTCCTATCGGGGGCGAATTTTGGGTCCTAATCCAAACCAGCGCCCGGTCAAGCCCGGCTTCTGCGATATTAATTGCCTGCGCCTGCCTTTTAAAATTATTCGCCGTATTATTTTGAGAGTTACCGACTTCAATTACAAACCCTCCAAAAGCCAGCAATACCGCAATTACCATATAAGTGGTAATCAGCGCGGCTCCTTTTTTGTTTTTAATTATCTTACCCGGATGACCCATCTTAATTCCTCATTTTTACGATTGCCTGTTCCGCATCCTGATATAAATTACCACGGCTATCCGTCTTCTGCACCGTAATATCAATCTGTATAAGCGCATCATCACCCACCGGCCGGCTAAACTGTAAAGCAGAAACATTCGGCGCGATCACCGCGGGCACCCCGGCGAAAGTGCGCGTAAGCTGGCCTAAACCATCGCGCGCGTAAGTAATATCCTGGCCCCATTCGATATTACCGATACTATCCACAACCACGCCATCGGCATTGTTATCATGCGGAATCTTAAAAGTAACCAAACTGCTGGATGCGCCTTCGGTAAGATTTATTTTTGCCGAAGCAGTCTGACGCAGATCGCGCACCATCGGCATAATCGCAAATAGCACATTTTGCCTAAGCTGGGTAGGTATATCGCTGACAAACAAAGCGCTCTTTCCGGCCACCACCGCAAAACCTAAACCCAGAGCAATGATCGAAAAAATCAATACCGAAACCAAAACCTCAAATATCGTCATGCCTTTCATTTTTACCGGTTAGCTACTTGCGTAACTAACTCCACAGTCGAATCAATAATCCCGTTACCGTTAGCATCTTCTCCGGCATCCAGCACACCATTAAGATTTATATCTTCCCCGATAAGACGGTTACCCTGGCGCCAACAGGCACTGATGGTTACCAATAAAAATTCCGGATCTGTATCATCGACATAAACTATGCCACTGCTGGAAGGAATACTATTAACCGAAAATCTTAAATGATCATAATTGGTCACAATATCCGGGAATGGGGTGTTACGGATTTCTTCCATTAACCCCTGGGCAGCGCTGGTAGCAATACTGGCATTCTTTGAGGTTCGAATTAAATCCATCCCGGCAATATACGTTAATAATATACCACATACCGCAAATGCCGTAATGATCGTTGCCAAAAGCACCTCTGGCAAAACAAAACCTTTTTTAGATCTCCCTTTCATCTTTAACCTGCTTCCTAAAGAAACAACAACTGCTTATCTCCATTCAAAGTATACCCTAAAAACAGTGATAAATCTATGGAAAAGGGGACGATTCTCCTCTTTAGAAAACCGCCTAAGAGAACCGTCCCTTTAATTTATTACCAATAAATTCTTTTAAATCGTTCGGAATACCGTTTTATCCATTTTCGGGATGCTTCTTCCAGGGAGATTTCCTTACCCGATTGCAAATTAAGCAAATCCCGGTATTCTGAAATAAGGTAAATCTGCTCAATCATCTTCGCCTTAAAAGCTTCGTGCAGGCGGAAGAAACTCACCGCGATATCATAAAGTTTTGTCTCGGTATTATTAACACAGCGGACAACTTTGGCCTTAAAATTAAAGATCTTATTCTCAAAAGGCATTTTAACCTCAATCATTGAGTTGGGTTTAACCGGATGTTTCCCCGGAAACAATAATCCTCCGATACTGACATTAATCGTTTCAGATTGTAAATCCAGCCGGCGCTGATCTTTCGCCTGTTTTATCACCTTATAAACCAGCGGTAAAGACAGCGGATGCCGGATAAAATGGCGGCGTTCGATTATTTGTAAATGACTCAAATTTTTATCTACGCCAGTTTGATTATTTCCGTCTTTTTGTTTATCTTTTTTCATATTCACCTTCGGCACGCTCCTAGTTGGAAACACAATCGTTTCCTTCATGGTGCCAACTTTCTACTTTTCCACTGCTATTAATCATAAAACTTGTCTTACAAGAAAGCCTGTATTTCTGAACGGGCATGGTTTCGGTTACATAGGTAGTCGATGTTCCGCTATAAGACTGATTCCCAATTGTGCCGGATTGATAAGTTGACTGCGGCGCTGTATAGTTATAACCGCCGCTTTGAACTGTTTCTTTATGCAGATATTCCATTGCCTTTTTGCCATCACTTAAATTATATGTCTTATTCGGGACACCCCAGGAAGCAACCAGGGAATCTTCGCTTGCCCCAATCCAGTTATTTAATTTTGCTTCATATTTTGCGGTAGTCGCGCACCCGCTAATTAATATCGCCATCGACAATAAACCAATTAGTTTTCTCATTCTCCCCCCCCTGCTTAATTCGATTAGCTATAACCCTCGGCAATATATTCTATCAGAGATGCTCTTCTCTGTAAACTTGATTACATTATCCATCATCTCCACGCATTCTACCGGATACCAGCCCACTGCTGTTTCCGCAGAAAGCATTACGTAATCTGAGCCATCAAATATGGCATTAGCGACATCGGAAACCTCCGCTCTTGTCGGCATGTGGTTTTCCGTCATGCTCTCTAACATCTGAGTGGCGGTAATCACAGGCTTCTTTGTGCGGTTACATTTTCTAATAATCTCTTTTTGCACAATCGGAACCTCATATACGGGGATAGAAACCCCCATGTCGCCTCTGGCAACCATAATTCCATCGCTAACTTTGATTATTTCATCGATATTCTTAATACCTTCCCGGTTTTCGATTTTGGCAATAATCCGGCATGGATATCCGGAATTCTCAAGATATTCTCTAATCATCAGAATATCATCCTTACTTCTTACAAAAGATTGGGCGAGGTAATCAATTTTATTCTCGATACAAAAATTAATATTCTCCTTGTCTTTTTCGGTCAAATCTTTAAAACCGATTTTAACACCCGGCATATTAATCCCCTTGCGTTCCTTAATTAACCCGGGAACAATCACTTTAGCCCGTAATCTATTTCTTTGGAGCCCTAACACTAAAAGAACGATATTGCCATCATCAATATAAATATGCTGGCCTTTTTTAATCTTTTTTAAAGAATCTTTATAATCAAACGGGATGAGGCTGCCTTCTCCTAAAACATTCTCTTGAGTCAACCAAACTAGCTGCCCCTTACTAACTTTGATCGCCTGGCCTGCTTTTAGCCTGCCCACCCTTATGCGATAGCCTTCTAAGTCTCCCAATATCTTTACATTCCGGCGATATTTCTGATTCAGTTTTCTTATCAGTTGTAACCGAGCCAAATGAACTTTTAAAGTAGAGTGGGAAAAATTTAACCTCGCCACATCCATACCGGCATCTATCATATTTATCAGAACATTTTCCTCACTTGAAGCCGGTCCTAAAGTACAAATTATTTTAGTCTTTGGCATTTACATCTTCCTTTTATTGTTTTAAAAACTTTCTCTACAATTTTATATTACGCAATCTCAAAGAATTCCCGATTACGGAAACCGAGCTAAAACTCATTGCCGCGCCGGCAATCATCGGGCTCAAGAGCAATCCCCAGAATGGATAAAGTATGCCCGCAGCAATCGGAATTCCTAGCGCGTTATAAATAAAAGCAAAAAACAGGTTTTGACGAATGTTTTGCATAACTGCCCGGCTAAGGCGCAGCGCCTTAACAATTCCATTAAGATCCCCTTTAACTAGGGTAATCCCTGCGCTTTCGATTGCCACGTCCATTCCCGTGCCCATTGCCACTCCGACATCCGCTTGTGCCAGTGCCGGCGCATCATTAATACCGTCTCCGGCCATCATAACTTTCGCTCCTTCGCTCTTTAACTTCCTAACAATCTCCTGTTTATCCTTTGGTTCAAGCGCGGCATACACATCAATAATGCCTAATTCTTTAGCGATGGCCTGCGCGGTTATTTCGTTATCACCGGTCAACATCACAACTTTCAAACCCATTTTATGTAAAACGCGGATAGCATCAGGGGTTGTTTTCTTGATAGGATCTGAAACTCCAAGTATCCCCGCTCCCTGTCCATCAACAACTACCCAGACAACCGTCTGGGCCTTCTCTTGAAGCTCATTAGACTTTTTCTTCAATTCTTTAGGCAAAATAACCCCATTATCTTCGATAAATTTTTGTTTCCCCAGTAAAACCGTTTTGCCATTAACTTTCCCCTTAACCCCTCCACCCGTAACAGATTGAAAACCATCAACTGACGCCAATGCATATCCTTTTTCTTTCGCGTAATCCACGACACAGCGGGCTAGCGGATGTTCACTGTTCTGTTCGATCGAAGCCGCGACACTCAACAATAATTTCTCATCCCAGCCGTTTGCAGTAATAGCCGCAGTTACCTGCGGTTTACCGGCGGTTAAAGTCCCTGTTTTATCTGTAAGAATATGGGTTATTTTTTCGCACTTTTGGATTCCTTCAGCGTTTTTAATTAATATACCTGACTGCGCGCCAATTCCGACGCCAACCATAATGGACATCGGTGTGGCCAGGCCCAACGCGCAAGGGCAGGCAATGATCAAAACTGAAATGGCGCTCACCAAAGCATACGCTAGAGCCGGTGCCGGCCCGAATATCGACCAAACAATAAAAGCCAAGACCGCGCAAACCAAGACCGCGGGAACAAAATACCCGGAAACTTTATCAGCGAGCTTTTGAATGGGAGCGCGGCTGCGCTGGGCATCGGTAACCATTTTCACGATTTGAGAAAGTAAAGTTTCAGCGCCTATTTTTTCAGTCCGCATCAGGAAAGTGCCTGTCTGATTAACAGTTGCTCCGATAACCATGTCTTTCTCTTTCTTAGTCACCGGAACCGGTTCACCGGAAATCATTGATTCATCGATAGTGCTTTTGCCTTCGACAATAACGCCATCAAGGGGAACTTTCTCTCCCGGGCGCACGCGCAATAAATCACCTTTCTGGATTTGATCAATAAGAACATCTTCTTCTTTACCATTTCGAATGCGATGCGCAACTTTTGCCGCCAAACCAAGCAGCGCTTTAATCGCCTGGCCGGTTCGGCTACGCGCTTTTGCTTCCAGCAGCTGCCCCATCAGCACTAAAACGGTAATAACCGCGGCGGCTTCAAAATATAAACCGATTTCACCGTGCATTTTTAAAGATGCGGGAAATAAATTCGAAAAAAAGATGGCTATCGCGCTAAAACCATACGCTGCCCCCACGCCCATAGCAATCAAGGTAAACATATTAAGGCTTTTATTTAAGATCGATTTCCAAGCTTTTATAAAAAAGATACTTCCTGCCCACAATACCACGGGCGTGGCGAAAATAAATTGCAGCCAGCGTGAAAAACTGGAAGGTATAAATGCTTTTAGATTAAACGCCGGGATCATTTCGCCAAGCGCCAGGAAGAAAACCAACAGGGCTAAAATCAATCCCACCCAGAATTTACGCGCGAGCATACGCGTTTCTTTATTATCTTCTTCTCCGACAGGGGCATCCTTCTGCTCAAGAGGCATACCGCACTTCGGACAATCGCCGGGTTTATCCTGTTGGATCTCAGGATGCATCGGGCAGGTATATCTGGCGGTATTCCCGGATGTGATAGATTTTCCTGCAGAAGATTTCTGCAAGAACTTTTGCCGGCAATTTTCACTGCAGAAATAAAAACTACGGCCATCTTGCGTAAGCTTGATGGCCGCAGTCTCTTCAATTTCCATACCACAAATCAAATCTTTTACTTTTTGCGCCATAATAACCTTAAGAGGTATTTTTTCGGCGGATTATTAGAATAATAAAAGATAAAAGAAATAAAAAACCTGCGCCTAACGCCAAAATTCCGGCTAACCTAATCTTTTTTTGCATCGCATATACCCAGGAAGCATCAGTATCTACCCCTAAGATTGCTACTGTCTTGCCAAATACATCCTGAATCGGAGCATATCCGGAAATAAATGTTCCCCAGACATCCGTAGTAATTCTTTTATCTGCCGTGGGCTGCTGATAAGCATTAATCATCTCCGGTAATTCCCGAGCATCATATTTGTCTCCAGGAAGAGCGGTGGGGCATCTGGCGGTGATAATCTGCGGCAGGGGATCCGCATCAACCACGTATTGCAAAATACCCGGCTGATCTGTAGCCGTCATGATATAAACATATTTAAGAATGGGATTTATTTTCTTAATCGCAGTTAATTTCTGCGCAATCGCCTGATACTCTGGGCTTCCTTCTCCTGTTTGCACTAAGGGCACTTTTTGCAGGGCTTCCACATCTATGCAAAGAGCCGCATTAGCCGCAATTAACATCAGGCGCTCTCGAGCCTGTTCGAAAGAAGCCTGCAAGCGGTATTCGGAAAGAGCAAAATTACCCACCGCTAATAAAAATAATAATGCGGTTATAAAAATCACTGTAAAACGTTTCATCTTTATTCTATTCCCAAAATAATAAAATTCGCTTTTAGTGAAATCTGCGCACCTAACTGTATTATATCATCGCTTCTAGCAATCACTAATTATTCTTTTAGGCACGCATTTTCTTATGCTTCTAATTTTTCCATCGGCTGGTTACAACAAACCAGCTCTCCTCCGCCGGCCTTGGTTACCGTAACCTCGTTACCGCAAACATTACAGCGATACTTTTCCCCTATTTTCTCAACCGCCATTTTACCCTCCTTATAAATCGCTTTCCAAAAAATAGAAACGGTCCCATTTTTCCTACTCGCTTATCGCAAACTCTGCCTTCACCACGGCATTTGCTTTCTTTTCCAATGAAGTAGTGTCGTTATAACCCCAATCTGACACATCGTAGGAATTAGCCGGAGTAATTTGAAACACTCCCATCTTAGCTGAACGGATATTACCGATCTTATTCCCGGAAGCTCCCGCTATCTGCTCCGCCCTTTTTTTGGCATTCTCGGTGGCTTCCTTCAGCATCTCTAATTTAAGTTCCGGCAGCTTGGTATAAAAATATTCCGGAGCATTAGACAACATCTCAAGCCCTCGCTCAATAAGCTCGGTTGCCTCTCTAGAAACTTCCGTCACCTTTATAACATCACCGGATTTTACCTCTATCGATTGAGACAAGCGATAAGCCTCAATTTCATTGGTATCATTTCCCTTTTCATTCTTCTTATACAAAATTTCTGTTGTTACAGGAGAAGTGATTATTTCCTCATTCTTAATGCTTTTTGAAAGAAGATATTCTTTAACGGTTTTTAAATCCTGCCCAAGCAACCTGAAGGCATCAACCATCTTGGAATCTCTTTTAGAAAATGAGAGTTTCCAGATCATATTGTCTGAAACAATATTTCTTTCCGCAGAACCGGTAACGCTGATCACTTCGCTTGAGAATTTCTTGATCTGAAGCAAACCTTTAGACAATATCACCGTAGAAACAATTGTTGCCACCACAAAACAAATCCCCAGAATAATTATCTGGGTACTGCGCAAAACCTTTACCCCATCCATATCCCACCCCCCTTGCTAAAAATGGTTAATAAAACAAAAAACCCTCGCTAGGCATACTCGCCTGTAGCGAAGGTTTTACTTTTTTAACGTCCGGGATTTCCCCCTTCTAAACACGGGACGATTAATTGCTTCTTGAGTCTTTATACCTCTAAAGAACTAAACTGTCAAGTGAATTAAAAACACCTTTGAAAAATAGAAACGGTCCCATTTTTACACAACCATAACTTTGTGAGCACAAGAATCCGATTAGTTCATCCGCATTTATTGCATAATTCATGGCCTCTGGATGAATAAGTTACTAAAATTTCTCCGGCCATAACAGTTACCAGAACTCCAATAATGATCGGCAAAGCAGACCGCATAAAATCATGCCCTGGTTGCATAATCAACACCAATAACGCTACCAAAATAAATATTTCGGCTATAACTGCTAAAAACATCGCAAACCAATTTGGCCCCGGCACTCGATAAGGCCTTAAAATGCTCCTGTCTTTAATTCTTAAAATAATAAAACTTGGAAAAAGCATCAAATACGAAAATAGTCCGACAACCAGACTGAAGGAGACCACGTGCCAGAATAACTCACCTGAGTTTTTGGCTATAAACCCATAAATAATAATTACAACGGTCGAGATAATCCCCGATACAACCGAAGCTCCGACCGGCGCCATATTCTTAGTCATCTTTCCTAATGTTTTAGGTAATTCACCGTTGTTAGCAGCTTCGGCAACTGTTCGATTCATTCCTAGATTCCATGCGACTATTTCCGCAAAAAGAGTAAATGATATAAGAAAACCCAAAACCACAGTGATAACCTGCTTCATCCAGTGTCCGCTAAATGTAACTGTAAACACCTGAAGTATTCCGCTGGCAACATTTATTTCAGGGATTGGAATTACAACCCAAACCGCAAATGTTGTAATCAAATATAGTGAAGCTATCGCAAAAGCAGACAAGATAACTGCTTTCGGGATATCGCGCGCGGGATTCTTCATTTCCCCGGAGGCTGCAGATATAAGTTCACAGCCTTCCAAGTTGTAGATAATTATTGGAATAAATACGATCGCCGCGTTTAAATTCGGCATGATATTCAACATATTGATTTCGTTCGCAAATCGCCCATTCTTCAGAAAATATATTACCGCTGTAACAAGCATCCCGATTATCACCGCAAGCCTTGAAATCGTACCAAAGTTAGGCACCCATTTTGAGATCCTGAGCGGACATAAATTAATTCCGGCTGCAATCCAAATCATTATAATTCCTATTAAAATCTGCGTCCAAAGGCTCATATTCGGGAAAAACATATGCCCAATGATTTCCGCGATCGCAATATATATTGCCGGCACCCACAATGGCAAACTAACCCAGTAATACCAAGTGCTGCGCGCTGCGCATTTATTCCCTAATCCTTTTTTGATCCAGATATAAATACCACCTTGCTCAGGGTAAGTAGAGCCTAATTCAGCGGCAATCAAACCAAAAGGCAGAAAATATCCAACAATACATATAAACCACCAGGATATCGCCGAAGGCCCGATAGCAGCTGAAGTTGCTATGGCCTCTACGCCAAAAATCGCGCAAAACGAAAAAAGCGTAAGATCCCAAAATCCCAGCACTTTCTTTCTTTCCATTAATTTTTATCCCAAAACAAAACCCTCAGCAATATATTCCATCACTGAGGGCCAAAAATACGCTGCTTTCCATTTGCCTTTTAGACATAGGCTCAAATTGGGCACATGACCATCTGCATCTTTTACATTGCTCTAAAACTTAATACATAACAATAAGTTGGAGAGCGGCTTAATCTAATTTACTCGGTATACAAAAATCACACAGTTTTCGGTAGTCCCATTACACTACAACTTCTATTATTTCATATTTTGTAGTGTAAATCTAAATTTATCTATATCTTCCTTAAGTAATGGCAGCTCACCTTCAGCCTTATCTATCGACCTCAAAACAGTTTTCTGCCATTTCTTAGGTAAAGAAAGAAACATTTTCCGCATTTCTCTCTTATCTACAATTGTAGATGTATAAATAGCCTGTTGCAAGTCTTTTAATCTCTTATCCAGCTTCTTTCTTAGTGGCGCAATAATCAGTTTATGAAGACAGAAACGAACCGGCGAAGGAACTTTTATTCTTAGGCCTGCATCAGTTATGGTTACCGATCCATCCAAAAGAAAACCGACGTGCCTTAGGGGGATAGCATCGATACCGAGTTTCTTAATCCTTATCGCCTTGTCAGTACCTCCGCTTTTCTCAACTGTTATAAACTCTATTTTTAAATCCGCATTCCATAAAAATAATGAACCGTCTCGTTTAAAATCCGCCTCAAACCCTAAATCCTCTAATTGTTTTATGAAGCCCGAATGCTCTTTGCCATGGAAAGGAACAGGGATCAAGAAATCAACATCGAGACTGCTTAAAGGAAACTTTCTTACTCCCAAGTAATTCTGGTACAACTTAAAACACCAGCTGCCGATAAGCTCAACACCTTCTTCGAAAAGATCGTTATCGGCAAATACCTTTAAGATTTTCCTAATCGGTTCAATCACGCTTTTTACCTTCGGATCTTTTAACTATTTTCAAAGCCTCATTTACCTTCTTTAATTCCCTCTTTAAAACATTACGCTCTCTTATCTGCCCAATAATTGCTTCCGGCTTCTTTTTTCCCAAATACTTCTGGATAACTTTTTTATCTTTACGAAACTGTAAATAATAATATCTCTTGCCGGATATCTCCCTTTCCTTAATGCCTCCAATAGGAAGATTAATTATCCTCTTTTCCATTCTTTTCTTAATGTCTAAATAGTATTCTTTACTCTCTGATAGTATGCCTTGCAATACCTTCATTTCTGGCTTCTCCTTTTACACTACATTATACCATAAAACAATAAATGTAGTGTAAAAATATTTAAAAAAGAGCGCCGCCTCAATTTTTCGACGGAAGGTACCTTCCGTCCCTTGTTTGAAACAGCGCCCTATCCTTACTGGCGGAGAGGCAGGGA
>Ga0172375_10004595_pt1 | contig 20283 bp, 14 predicted proteins | sample LakKiv1m_FD_114537 | JGI IMG/M metagenome (GOLD analysis project Ga0172375, IMG submission 114537) | Freshwater microbial communities from Kabuno Bay, South-Kivu, Congo - kab_092012_11.1m | ecosystem: Environmental > Aquatic > Freshwater > Lake | place: Democratic Republic of the Congo...
CGTGGTGCATTCTTTAGTGGACAAAATGTTGGAGCCATTGGATCAAGAAGCGATACCATTGAAATCCCTTTCTTTTATAGTATTGATAAATTTCCTTTTACCGATGGTTTAAATAATGGAATTATAAATTCAAGTGATAGTGTTACGGTTACAGGACTTTTTGGATATGGAAGTTCATACATGGGAGTTACTGGTCTTTGTGCGCTGGATGCTGGTGTCCGTGGTATTTGTTATCAAGGAAGAACTACTACGGGCTATCCGAACGCTGGTGTATTTGGTGAGTCACGCTTAGGTGGGTTTACAGGTAATTATGGAAGCCAAGGTGTTTATGGTTGGAATACTGAAATTACCAATCCAACAAATAATTATTTAATTGGTACTTTAGGAAGAACAAGCGGTACAGGTACTATGTCAGCTGGAATTGTAGGTGCTTACACCGCTACTATTGGGAATTTGACCACTTTTACTACCAGCACAAGTTATGGTATGATTGGTACAGCTAACTATGGAGCATACATATATAATAACAATAACGGAGGTGCTTCATCTTTTTTTGAAACGGGTGCCGGTGAATATGGTCACACAGCGCAGAGTGTTTGGGAGGGTAGCGATTGGTATTCAGATTCTGATGATGGTGTTCAAGGAACAACTTCAAATGGTGCATATCTTGGAGTGCATTATGTTGGAGGATTAGGAGGCAGTGGAACTAAGAGTGCCGTTGTAAGGACTATAGATGGACCAAAAGCTGTATATTGTCAAGAATCACCTGAAAATTGGTTTGAAGATTTTGGCGGAGGAATAATTAAAAGTGGAGCATGCATTGTTGATCTGCCTGCTGATTATGCTGAACTGGTAACGGTAGATATCAATAATCCGATGCGAGTTTTTATTACTCCAATGGGTGATTTAGGAAATTGGTGGATTGAAAAAAACGGAAAATCATTTACTGTTCATGCACCTAATGCAACCGAAGGAACTGAGTTTGATTGGAGAGTGGCAGCTAAACGCGAACATTATGAAAATGTAAGATTAACAAAAATGATTTCGTTTTATGATGATCCTTATTTGTATCCAGAAAACATGGGTGCTTATCCGAAAGATGTATATAGTGTTTTGAAAAAGGAATCAAAAGAAAGTTATGAAGATTATTGGAATAGAGTGGTTTCACACTTCACACCACACGATAGCTCGCCATACAACAATCTTCTACCAAATAATTGGAAAGAAATAAAAAATAATGCTTTACAATTATTTTACAAAAAGCATACTGAAATTGCACCTGAAAAAATGAATCCTTTACCAAACGTATTAATGGATAAATCAAAAATCAAAGAAAGATAACGCAAAGTGCTAAGTCGTTTTTTATCAAAGGCAGGATTGTTTCCTGCCTTTGTTGTTTTAAATGTGAAATTAATATAAAATATTGTAAATTAACATAATACGAAATTTATTTTTATTAAACACCAAGTTTAAAAGGTGAATTTTAAAGCTAAATATACTGTTCATTCGTTAACCTTTGATGCTATTGTTTTAAAAGGGTATTGTGTTTATAGCACGAATAGAACATTTGCATATCTGATTTAACAAAATCTTAAATTAAGATAATCCTTTTTAATATTAAAAAAATTCACATAATTTTAATCATTTATGTAATTCATAAAGGTTTTTAATTTAATTTTGCATTTAATTTAAAGAAAGTAGCTATTATTTACTTCAAAAATATATAAAAACTTAATTATTTTTAAAATGCATGTTATAGTAGTTGGAATTAATTTTAAAACTGCTGATGTTAGTATCAGAGAAAAATTTTGTTTTTCAAGTGAATCATTACCGCTTGCATTAACAAAACTAAACAATTATCCATCAATAAAAGGCAGTGTTATTTTGTCGACTTGTAACCGTGTTGAAATATATGCAACAGTTGAGAAAATTGAAGAAGGCATTAAAAATGTAATTGATTTTATAAGCGAACATCATGCTATTTCAGTACAATCATTTATGCCTTTTATTTATAGTAAATATTGTCAAAGTGCAGCTATGCATTTGTTTAGGGTTTCTTCTGGGCTAGATTCGATGGTTGTTGGAGAATACCAGGTTCAGGGACAAGTTAGAGATGCCTATTTTTTAGCTAAAGAAAACAATGCAACAAATGGGATGTTGAATAAGTTATTTCAACTTGCAATTCAAAGTGGAAAGCGGGTTCGTAGCGAGACTAGTATTGGCGAAGGTACTATTTCTGCTGCAACATTAGCGGTTGAGATCGTTAAAAAAACCTTCAAAGAGAAAAGCGATTTTAATGTATTGCTTATTGGGGCTGGTAAAATGTCGTTACTTGCAGCAGCGAATTTTCAAAAGCAATTCAAAGGATGTAAAATAAGTGTTACTAATAGATCAACGGAACGTGCTGTTGAACTTGCCGACCAATTTCAAGGGACTGTTATTGATTTTGATAAGAAGTTAGAATCAATTATCGATAATGATATAATCATTGCATCTACAAGCGCTGATAGTTATGTCGTATGCAAGGATGAAATGCTTTCTTTAAATGGGGCTATTCAAAGTAAACGCAAAATATTTATTGATTTATCTATTCCAAGAAATATTGATCCTGAAATCAATTCAGTGGAGAATTGTTTAGTTTACTCAATGGATGATATTAATAAAGAAATAAATTCGAACCTTGATAAAAGAGCATCAGAAGCAATAAATGCCGAAAAAATAATCAAGGAAATAGCTCAAGACTATTTTGATTGGTACGCAAAACAATCGCGCATACCAAGTATGCTTGAAATAAAAAAAGAGTTAATTCTTATAAAGCAAAATACGATGTCGTGCAATGCAGCATTATTTGATTCCTTGGACCAAAATCAAAAAGAAGTTATTGAAAAAATGCTTGATATTTATACCGGAAAAATAATTCAAGTGATCATGCGTAACCATAAAAAGCCAAGTGGAGCTGAAGTGGAGGTGCCCGAAGCTGAAACTCAACATCATCACCATCATTGCATGAACTAATTGTGAAGAAATTAAAATACATAGTTGCGACACGTCCAAGTCTGTTAGCATATACACAAACTCAACAAACGGTAAGTCTTCTTAAAGAGAAAAACCCCGAATGCGAATTCGAAGTTGTAAAATTTTCTACGCATGGCGATAACGTAACAGATAAACCACTTACTGAATTTGGTGGTACAGGTTTATTTGTTAAAGAGTTGGAAAACGCTATGCTTAATGGGAAAGCTGATTTTGCAATCCATAGTTTAAAAGATATTCCAAGTATTCAATCAGACGAGTTTTTCCTTGCTTCTTTTCCAAAAAGAGAAGACCCAAGAGATGTTTTATTGATTAGAAATGGAAATAAATTAAATGAGCTTCCAGAAGAGTGTATCATTGGAACTGGAAGTCCGCGTAGGATTGTGCAGATAGCTCAATTAAAACCAAAAGCTATTTTCAAAGATTTAAGAGGGAACATTGATACGCGATTAAAAAAATTGGATGATGGATTTTATGATGCAATAGTACTTGCTGCTGCCGGTTTACGAAGATTAGGTAAAAGCATTCATGAATATTCACTACTTTCATTAGATGAATGTATTCCTGCAATTGGTCAGGGTGCAATTGTACTTGAATGCAAAAAAGAGGATACGGAAACCATTCAGGTTTTGAAGTCCATTAATGATGTTGATACCGAACTTGCAATTATTGCAGAGAGAAGTTATATGAAGACAATAGGAGGAGGTTGTAAATTTCCTTTAGCGGCACATGCAACTTTAAAACATGAAAAAATTCATTTATCTGTTATGATAGGTAATCATCATACAAATCAAATAATAAAATTATCTGATAACTCTTCTATTTCGAAGGCTGAAGAGCTAGGCAATTCTCTTGCTGAAAAAATACTGGAAGAAGCTGATAAACTTGGAATGAAAATAGAATTTTAATTTCTGTACATTTTCTGTTGGCTAATCAAAAACGAACTGTTTATGAATTCCATTGAAAACAGAGTAGTAATTTCAACACGACCACTTTCCGACGATGATACCATCAAAGGATCGTTAATTGCGAAGGGAATTACTGTGCTTGATTTTCCGATGATTGATATTGGAATAGCCGAATTTAATGATACCATAAAATATGTATTTCAGCATTTAAAAACTTTTCAATGGATTGTTTTTACAAGTAAAAATGGAGTTGACTATTTTTTTAGATTTTATAAAGATTTAAAAATTTCAGTCGAAAATATGTCATCTAGTAAAATTGCAGTTATTGGAGAAAAGACAGCCAGCGAAGTATTAAAAAACGGATTTAAACCTTCTTTAATATCGAAAGGGAATACCGCCCACGATTTGTTAAAGGAACTTATAAATGGACAAATAAATCGAAACGAAAATGTATTACTTTCACTTGGAGAACTTGCCGGAGATACATTAAATAAAGGATTGTCTTCATTTGCAAACGTAATGAGAATAAATGTTTACAAAACCTTCTTTGTTAAAAATTTTTCATTTGAAATTATTGAACGGATAAAAAGTAATCAGTATGGAATAATAATTTTCACAAGTCCCTCGGGATTTGCTAATTTTGCAAAAATTATTAAATCAACTAATTGCTCTAATAAATTAAGAATTGCTTGCATAGGTAAAACCACCGAAAAGGAGATGTTGAATCAAGGATATAAACCTTTATTTGTTCCAGTGAAGTCTGACGGATTTAGTTTTGCCAATGAGATTGAAAAATATTTTACTACTAAATAATTATTAATTCAAAAACTAAATACTATGTCATTTCCAGAAACTAGACTCCGTAGATTAAGAAAGAATCCTATTTTAAGAAATATGGTTTCAGAAACTTCAATCAGTGTTAATGACCTGATAATGCCTTTGTTTGTTTGTCCGGGTACAAAAGTAAATAATCCTATTTCATCCATGCCTGGTAATTCTCAATTATCTGTTGATTTATTAGTTGAAGAATGTGGAAATGTTTTGGAGACAGGCGTAAAATCTGTTTTACTTTTTGGCATTCCCGAAACAAAAGATGAACATGGTCATGTAGCATGCGATGACAATGGTATTGTTCAAAAGGGAATTCGTGCAATAAAAGCAAAATATGGTAATAAAATTTTAATTGTAGCTGATGTGTGTAATTGCGAATATACTACACACGGTCATTGCGGAACCATTGTTGACGGCGATGTAGATAATGACCTCACGCTCGAAACACTCGCAGCACAAGCTTTATCACTGGCAAAATCTGGAGCAGATATTATTGCACCCAGCGATATGATGGATGGAAGAGTAAAAAGAATAAGAGAAGTACTTGATGAAAATGGATTTTCAAACACACCTATCATGTCTTATTCTGCAAAATATGCTTCAGGTTTTTACGGACCATTTAGAGAAGCAGCTGAATCAGCACCACAATTTGGCGATCGAAGAAGCTATCAGATGAATCCGGCAAATGCTGACGAGGCGATGAGAGAAATAGAGCTTGATATTGAAGAAGGCGCTGACATTGTCATGGTAAAACCAGCATTGAGTTACCTTGATATTATTCGTCAAACCAAGGATACATTTAATATTCCAATAGCAGCTTATAATGTAAGTGGCGAATTTTCGATGGTAAAAGCTGCAGCTGAAAAAGGTTGGATTGATGAAGAAAGAATCATGATGGAAATAGCAACCTCCATAAAAAGAGCTGGTGCTGATATTATTATTACTTATTATGCAAAAGATATAGCAAGGGTTTTAAACAGAAAATAATGAATTACAAAAAAAGCAAATTAGAATTTATCAAAGCATGTGAAATAATTCCGGGTGGTGTTAATTCGCCAGTACGGGCTTTTAAGAGTGTTGGATGCAATCCGGTTTTTATTCAATCAGGAAAGGGATGCCGAGTTACTGATATAGATGGAAATGAATATATTGATTTTGTTGGTTCTTGGGGCCCACTGATACTTGGTCACGCATTTGAGCCCATTATTGAAGCCATTAAAAAAGCTGCTGAAAAAGGCACAAGCTATGGCGCACCAACACTTCAGGAAACTGAGATGGCAGAATTAATTATCAGCATGGTTCCATCTATTGAAATGGTTCGTATGGTAAGCTCTGGCACAGAAGCAACGATGAGTGCAATTCGTTTAGCACGTGGTTATACAGGTAAAAATAAAATTCTGAAATTTGCTGGTTGTTATCACGGGCACGGAGATAGTTTTTTGATTAAAGCAGGTTCTGGTGCTGTAACACTTGGTTTGCCTGACAGTCCGGGTGTTCCTGAATCAATAGCAAGGGACACCTTAGTTGGCGAGTACAATAATATTGCTTCTGTTGAAAAATTATATCAGGAACATCAAAACGAAATTGCCGCAATAATTGTTGAACCAGTTGCAGGAAATATGGGCGTAGTATTACCCACTAATAATTTTCTAGAAGATCTTCGAAAAATTACGTTAAAGTATAATTCTTTATTGATTTTTGATGAAGTGATTACCGGCTTCCGACTAGCAAAAGGTGGAGCACAGGAATATTTTGGAATCACTCCCGACCTGACTACTCTTGGAAAAATAATTGGTGGCGGATTACCAGTTGGTGCATATGGAGGACGAAAAGAAATTATGAGTCAGCTTGCGCCTGTCGGTCCTGTTTACCAAGCAGGAACTTTATCAGGAAATCCATTGGCAATGTCTGCAGGTATTGCAATGTTGAAGTATATGATTGAAAATAAAAATCTTTACAGTGAGCTGGAAAAAAAAGCATCAAAGTTGGAAAATGGATTAAAAAGCAATTTAGAAAAAGCAGGTGTTAAAGGAATAATTAATCGCGTTGGTTCAATGCTTACACTATTTTTCAACGATCTCGAAAAATTAGAAACATTTGATGATGTGATGAAATCTGATAAAGAAAAATATGCAACATATTTTAGATTATCGTTAGAATCTGGTATTTATCTGGCTCCATCGCAGTTTGAAGCATCCTTTGTTAGCCATGCACATTCCGACGAAGATATTGACAGAGCAATAGAAGCAAGCTACAGAGCACTTTGCAAAATTTAATTTAAGAAAATGTCTAATTCACTATTTGTTGATACTATAAAAGGTATAAAAAGAGAAAGGCCTCCTGTTTGGTTTATGCGACAGGCAGGCAGAGTTCTTCCATCGTATTTAAAGTTGCGAGAAAAACATAGTTTTCGGGAACTGATGCGGGATCCTGAATTGGCTTCACAGGTAACGCTTTTACCAGTATATGATTTAGGTGTTGATGCTGCTATTTTGTTTTCAGATATTTTGGTAATACCTGAAGCGCTAGGCATGAACCCTGTTTTCACTGATAAGGGACCTGTGTTTGAAATGGCTTTGAATGACGCAAAGAACCAATTACATTTGTTAAAACCCGTACCATCAAAACTTGGACATATCTATAAAGCCATTGATATAATAAATAGAGATAAGCCAAATGATGTTGCCCTGATTGGCTTTTGTGGCGCACCATTCACAACTTTTTGTTATATGGTTGAAGGCAATAGTCATAATCATAATTTTACAGAAGCGATTAAATTGCTTTATAATGATCCTCAGACATCGGCTGCTATACTTGAAAAAATTACGGAACTTTCAATCGAATATGCTACAACACAAGTAAATCATGGTATTGATACGTTTCAATTATTCGAAACCCATGCAGGATTGATTCCATCGGATATGTATATAGAGAGAATTCTTCCCTATGTAAAAAGAATTACAAATGCAGTGAGAAGTAAAAATACTCCTGTAATATTTTTTCCTAAAGGTCTTGGACAAGGAATATCAAGCGTAACATTTGATATTGCTGATTTCGTTAGCATCGATTGGCAATATTCACTTTCAGAAGTTAGAAAAATTATTGATAACCATGTTGGTCTTCAAGGAAATTTAGACCCAAGAATACTGGGAATAGACAATAAATCCATCATACAAAATGAGTTGGAGAACTATCGTTTGTTTGGTCAACAAAATACGAATTGGATATTCAATACAGGTCATGGATTGTCACCGGATAATACGTTGGAAAATGTAAAGTTTGTTGTTGACTGGATAAAAAATACAAATTGGAATAGGGAATAAAAAATGGAAATTTCAGCTCAATTTCTTGATAAGTATAATAAGCCAGGTCCAAGGTACACGAGCTACCCGCCGGCTACAAGCTTTAGTAAAGAATTTACAAAAGAGCATTATATACAAGCGCTTGTTCGTTCAAATAAAGAAAAACCCGAAGACATTTCGATTTACATTCACATACCGTTTTGTCCACAACGATGTTATTTTTGCGGTTGCAATACTACCGCATTTGAAAGCGATGAGGTGGTTAGAAAATACATTGATTGTATATTAAAAGAAATAGATACCGTTGCGGGACATCTTGACAAAAATCGAAAAGTAACACAAATTCACTGGGGCGGTGGCACTCCTAATTCTATCAGTTTTGATTTGATTCGGGAAGTGATTGAAAAAATAAAATCATATTTTACATTGAGTTCAAACTGTGAAGTAGCTATTGAATGCAATCCTGCATATCTCGAAATGGAAGATATCGATAACTTAGCTAAGATGGGTTTCAATAGAATGAGTTTGGGAATCCAGGATTTTAGTGATAAGGTATTAAATGCAATCAACCGAAAGCCATCTAAATATCCTATTGAACTAGTCATTGAGAGAATTAAACTAAATAAATTTAAGGGATTTAATATTGATCTCGTTTATGGATTGCCACTTCAAACGGTTGAAGATTTTAAAAATAATATCGAAAAAGCAATTAAGTTATCTCCTGATAGGATTGTAACTTTTTCGTATGCGCATGTTCCTTGGTTTAATGATTTGCAAAAAAATCTGGAAAAACATCGGATGCCAAATCCCGAAGAAAAGTTGACTATGCTTGTCATGGCATTGAATATGTTAACTCAAAATGGCTATGAAGCGATTGGAATGGATCATTTTGCAAAACCTGATGATGACCTTTCTGTTGCAAAAAAAGAAAGAATCCTTCACCGAAATTTTCAGGGATACTGTACGCGTGAAACTACGGGACAGGTCTACGCTTTTGGAGCATCATCCATCACACAATTATGGAGTACGTATAGCCAAAACGTAAAAGGACTTAATGAATATATTGCAAACATAGAGAGAGACGGATTGGCAGTAGAAAGAGGTTATACAGTCACCAATGAAGAAACAATTGTTCGTGAAGTTATTAATGAAATCATGTGTAATGGATACCTTGATTTTACTAATCTTGCAAAACGCATGAATGTTAGTGTGAATGAAATAAAAAAAATAACTAATTATGACTCTTCTAAATTAAGCGATTTTATTGATGATGGATTAGTTGAAATAAATAATGATGTAATTCAAGTGAGTGCCGACGGAATGATGGTGGTAAGAACCATTGCCATGATATTTGATCCTTCATTAGTCATTCAAAATTCTCAATTTTCTAAAACAGTATGACAGGCGTTTTGCTTGTAAATATGGGTTCTCCATCGTCCAGAGGGGAGATGAAATATTTCTTAAAAAAAATGTTTCAAGACCCAGCTATACTCCCTTATTCAAAAATGTTAAGACACTTTCTTGCTTTTATTATCAGTAACACACGGTATAAAAAGTCGTGGAAAAAATATGAGATGATAGGGGGTTCTCCTTTGAAAGAATCTATGAAAATTATCAATGAATCCTTGGCCAAAGAATTAGGTGATGATTACTTTGTGTTTTCTGCCTATTCATATAGTGTTCCAACTATTGAGGATGGATTAAAAAATTTCAACGAGCAAGGAATAAAAAATATAATCATTATTTCACTCTATCCGCAAACAAGCTATACAACTACGGGTAGCGTAATAAGGGATATTCAGATTAGTCAAAAAAAGTTTAAAGAGTCAGAAATAAAAATTATTGACAAATTTTATGACTCCGAAAGTTTTATTAAGTACTGGGTGACGCTAATAAATGAAACCATTCAAAACAATAACTTAAATAAACCACTGCTTCTTTTTAGTGCACATGCAATACCTGAGTATCTGATTGCAAAGGGAGAAACTTATGTTGAAGAAATTAATAAATCAGCTTCTTTGATTTCTCAATCTATTGGTTTGGATTATAAAGTTTCTTTTCAATCGAAAATGAAACGCATGAAATGGGTTGGGCCAGATACTATGGAAGTCTTAAAAGATCTTTCTTTAAAGTACTTAAAAGAAATAGTTGTTGTTCCCATCAGTTTTGTAAATGAAAATCTGGAAACACTTTTTGACCTTGACACTGAAATAATTCCGTATGGGAAGAACAAATTAAATATTACAAAGCTTTGCAGGACAATGATTCCGAAATCGCATCCATTGCTAATCGAGACCTTAAAAAAATTAATTATTAAGAATTAACATGAATAATTCTGAAGAAAAATATACGGACGTAGTTGTTATTGGTGCCGGTTTAACAGGACTTACAACGGCTCATTACCTAAAAAAATTCAAAAAGGATTTTATGGTAATTGAAAAAGAGAATAAAGTAGGAGGTGCAATCAGCTCAATAAAGAAGAACGGATTCTTATATGAAGAAGGCCCTAATACTGGAGTTATTGGAAATACAACCGTTGTTGAGCTCTTTGAAGATTTATCCAATAAATGCGAATTAGAATTAGCAGGGGACAACGTAAAAAAAAGGTTTATACTTAAAAATGGTAAGTGGGAACATCTTCCACTTGGGTTTATCGATGCGATAAGTACACCCTTGTTTACACTAAATGATAAATTTCGTGTTTTGGGTGAGCCATTCAGAAGTCGTGGTAAAAACCCACACGAAAATTTGGCCGATTTTGTAAAACGCAGATTAGGAAAAAGTTTTTTTGAATATGCAATTGACCCTTTCATTATTGGCGTTTATGCAGGTGACCCAAATTATTTAATTCCTAAATATGCCTTGCCCAAGTTGTATAATTTAGAACAGAAATATGGAAGTCTGATTGGTGGAACTTTTAGAAAAGGATTTATAAAGAAAAGTGAAATGGAAAAGAAAGTGAACCGCAAAGTGTTTTCTTTCAAAAACGGCTTGGGCTCTCTTACTGATGCATTGATGCATTCAGCAGGACCCGAAAAATTTATTTTGGGAGCACAAAATATTACTGTTAATCCCTCAGAAGATTTATACATTGTTCAGTTTAAAAACAATACTGGTAAAGATTGCACAATCAAAACAAAAAAAATAATTACAACTATTGGTGCTTATGCTCTAGAAACAACTTTACCTTTTATTGACCAAAGCTCAATGAAAAAATTAAATTCGTTGTTATACACTAAAGTTGTAGAATTGGCTATTGGGTTTAATAAATGGGAAGGTAGAGCACTTGATGGTTTTGGAGGGTTGATCCCATCGAAAGAAAAACGTGATTTATTAGGAGTACTTTATATGACTTCCTTGTTCGAAAACAGAAGTCCTATTGCTGGTGCTTTACTTTCTGTTTTTATGGGTGGTGTTCGCAGGCAAGATTTGATAGGACTTTCTGATACTGAAATAACAAACAAAGTTGAAAAAGAATGTTTAGAATTATTAAATTTAAAAAGCTTTAATCCTGATTTGTTTGAAATTATACGACATAACAAAGCGATTCCGCAATATGGTGTTGAAAGTGGTGAGCGTTTTGAAACAGTTGCACTTCTCGAAAAAAAATATCTGGGATTGCAAATTGGAGGCAACCTGAGAGACGGCATAGGCATGGCCGACAGAATAAAACAAGGGAAAGAGTTGGCGGAAAACGTTTTAACATTATAATTGTTATATGAAATTCAAAAAAGGCGACAAGGTTAGTTTTTTAAGTGAGCGCCGCGAAGGTGTTGTAAATAGTATTATCAATCATAACACAGTGGGTGTTTTAATTGAGGATGGTTTTGAAATTCCCGTACTCGAAAACGAGATAATTAAAGTACACGATTATTCAAAAGTTGCTGTTACTAAATCCGAAAAACAAAGCAATTTAACTAAAGTTGAATCTACCATTTCTTCTTTAGTGGTAACTGATGATTCATTAGCCGATGGCTTATACTTAGCTTATGCTTTACCAAAAGACAAAACTGAGTTCGATGGTAAGTTGTCAGTTTATCTTATCAACCATACTAAATTTGAAGTAATATTTATGTATGCATTAAAGGAAAATGAACAATTTGTATGGAAAAATTACGATCGAACAAATAAGAATTCAAAGTTTTTAATGGCAACCATAGAAGGTGCTGAACTGAATAAATGGACAGAAATACATTTTAATTTTATGTTCTTCAAAGCCGGATCATCTGAAGAAAAACCAATGATAGCCGAAACTATAAAGATTAGCAATGTTCGATTTTATAAAAAAGAAAGTTATAAATCAGTTCCTGCACTTGGCCGTCATTGTATTTTAACTTCACTCGAAAAAGCACAAAATAAAAATCAATTGTTAAATGTTGAATGGAAAAACGAAAAGATTGATTTATCCAAAGGAAATCAGGTATTACAAAATATTGCGAAACAGCAGGAGAAAGAAATCTTTCCCGAAAAATTTATGATAGAGCGAGGTGTTGGAGAAATTGATTTACACATTCAACATCTGGTTGACAGTACAGGCAGGATGGACGCTAGCGACATGTTACGGATGCAGATAAATTATTTTATTCGCCATCTGGAACTTGCTATGAGCAACAAGTTACATAAAATAATAGTGATACATGGAGTAGGGAACGGGGTTCTAAAAACCGAAGTGCGAAATATTGCATCATCTTACGATGGTGTTAATTTTGCCGATGCTTCCATTCATAAATATGGAGTAGGAGCAACCGAGATATTTATCGAATATTGATTCTCGAAAAATAATAAAAAAAGCAGCCACTTAAGCTGCTTTATATTATTAATGATTCCCTAAATTATTTTATTGCAACGTATTTTTCTTTTGCTGTTCCGCAAAGCACGCAGTTTTCAGGAACATTTTTGCTGTCGTATGTGTCCCCACATTTGGGGCAAACAAAATATTCGAGAGCTAAGATTTTAACTTTGTTTGCATTTAAAGCATCCAGGGCTTTTTGATAAATTTCTTTATGTTTCTTTTCAGTATCCATAGCAAATCGAAATGATTGATTTGCTTTAGAAGCTTTGTCAACATCGGCTTGTGTTATAAATCCGGGATACATAGTTTCGAACTCATAGGTTTCTCCTTTTATAGAAGCTTCTAGATTTTCTTTCGTTGTTTTTACTTCAAAGGAATCAATTTTGACATCAAATTTTCCGCCCAATTCTTCCAATGCTTTCATATGATTTTCGGCATGAATGCCTTCTGCTTTTGATGTTGCTTCAAACATTTTTGAAATCTGAAGGAAACCTTCTTCTTTTGCTTTGGTTGCAAATGCAGCATATTTAGCACTTGCTGTAGATTCGCCTGTGATAGCAGTCTTTAGGTTCTCAACTGTTTTTACAGTTTGCTTTGTTGTGTCACCTGTTGTTTTTCATCAACTTTTTTAGCTGTGTTACCGCAACTACTCATAATTGCAATAACTAAAATCATCATCAATGATTTCATTAGATTTTGTTTCATGTTTTTTTATTTTTTAGTGAATAATAAAATTAAATTCCAATCATATAATTAAAAACCAAATGTCCTCCTAAAAACCCCGTAAAGCTTACCGTTATTGCAGCAATAGCAAATAAAATAAACACAATATATTTTAAAGTTGCCGATTCCTTTTTTTTTACCACTGCATATATTCTAATAGCAGATGCGATTATCATAATGCTTGTTGTTATTTTTGCAAACAATTCATGTTGCTCCTGCACTTCACCTGCTTTGCCTATGAGGTCATTAGTAAAAAGTTCACCTGCGAGTATGGCGGCAATCGCTCCCAAAGTGCCTGATATCATTAAATAAAAACCAAGTTTTAAAAAGTGATTTTCTTTTTTTGAAAGCATTCCAATTGCATCAGCCAAAAATCCCACTATGATTAATGCAATGGGAAAGTGAACAATCATGGGATGAATGAGACTTGTTTCCATAAAATGTTGTATTTATTTTTAAGCAAATGTAACCATGTTTTTACTTCAATAGTTCCTTTTCAACCGATTTTAAACGTAAAAAATATTATTACAAGTTGGAATAAGAACCCTGCATTATTGCAGGGTTTTAATAATAAAAAACTATTTAGGATTAACAACTTCTATCCACTCACCCGGCTGTCTGGCATTGATAGTTGCATCGTACATCGCCTCGGCATAAATCGTAGGTAAATAATACTTGCCTACATAGCTGGCGTTTAGCATTACTTTGAATGTTTTGCTCTGGTTACTACCAAGGTCAAAGTAAGTGTATATCCTATCGTCGCGTATGTTCTGATAACTGAATGAGGATGAAGTAAAACTCGATTCGTAATTATCCATTCGGGTATTGTGTATCTCCCAACCCGAAGGGAAAATCTGTGTAAGCGCCATTTGCTTATAATCACCTCGAGTTCCGGGATTAGTTACGGTTACTTCGGTATAGAAATCACTTCCCTGTTCAATTTTAGTTGGAACTAATGTTTTACCCTTCATATCTTTGAAAGCGACTTTTATTTTTAGATTATTTTGTGCAGCAGACTTATCGCCTGTTTCGGGAATACCTTCGAGAATGATACGCGCATACAAAATGTTTTTTCCATTGTTTTTGATGTTCACATTCCCCTTATTTGCTGAGCCATTTAAACTCATGTTGAGTTGCGAGATGTATTTCGCGGTCTTCACGTTTGCAAGAGCGCCGTTGTTCATCCTATAGGCATAATCAATCACTGCATTTGCCTTGGTGTTGTAAAGATATTTCGAAATTGCAATTAAACAATAGGCCGTAGTTTGCGTGCTCATCCAAACTTCTTTACACATAGCAGTTGATATTTCTTTAATGATGGGTGCCGCTTTTACACGCTGATTCATTATGCTTAACGCTTCTACTATCATGGCCTTATCGCGCACATCAGAGCCATAAGTATAATACAATTCCTTGTAAGGTTTAATGGTTGAACTAATATTGTAGATTAGTTTTTTAGCTGATTCGGTTTGTCCGGCTAATTGATATGCCGCAGCCAGTCGCCATTTTGCTGCAATGGAAAGAGTAGTCTGTTCACGCAAGCGGTTCATGGCACCCAGTTCAGGCGCTTTTGCAAGAGCGAGAGTGTACAAACGATATGCCTGAACAAGATCATTATTATAGCGACTATTATTCTCTGACCAAGCTGTAGCGCGGTTTTTTTGGAATCGTTTCCAACTTTCGAGATAGCCCGATGGTAGTGAATATCCCTTGAGTGCAGCTTCTATCATAAAATGACCGGCATAGTTTGTGCCCCATTCATCGGGTTCCAAATCCCCGGGCCAGTAGGATAATCCACCACTTGATAATTGCATGGATTTAATTCGAAGGATTCCGGCTTTAATATTTTTCTCTATGCTGGCACTTGTAGCAGCATTTATTTCGATCAGGTTGGATAAATACAATTGCGGAAACACCGAAGAAGTTGTTTGTTCTATACATCCGTGCGGGTATTCGAGCAGATACTTCATGCGCTTTTCTAAATTGATTGGTGGCATTGAGGAAACTTCAATCGTCCCTTTGTTTGTCCCTTTCATGCCCGGTGGAGAAAAGGCAGTATTCCAGCTTTGCCCAGGTGCAATGATGGATTCAATAACATCTACTATCTTTGGGTTCGGATTTCGAATATCAATTTCAATATCATAAGCTGCGGTCATAGCTCCGCTAAAAGCAGTAATATGAACTTTACCAATACCGATTGCAGCATTTACTTTCAAATCGAAGTTTACCAGATCATCACCGGGTTTTTTAAAGCTGAGTGTTTTGCTTGCTCCACCATTGATGGTGAACATATTGTTTGTAGTTACCGAAACGGAAACATTTTTTACAAAATTTTCCATTGCAAAAACACTCACCGGTAGCTTAACGATTTCTCCGGGTCCGAGCACTCTTGGTAATGTTCCTAATAGCATCAACGGTTTACGAACAGCCACTGTTTTGTCTGCGTTTCCATAAGCTCCATTATTGCCTGCTACTACCATCACACGAACAGAGCCGATGTACTGCGGAACGAGGAAGTTATAGGTTTTTACCTGTGATGCACTTAATGTGAATGGTCCGAAGAATTTCACCATCGGTTTAAAGCGATTGGCTTTTGCTGTACCTTTTTTGCCATCGGCATCACCATCACCGCCAATGCTGAGAATGCGTTCCATTTCGCCACCATAGGCGCCCATTACAAAGTCGAATAGATCCCATGTTTTTACACCCAGTGCTTCGCGTGCATAGAAGTAAGCCCAAGGATCAGGAGTTTTGAAACGGGTAAGATCAAGCAAGCCTTCGTCAACCACAGCCAGTGTAAAAGTCATGGGTTTACCATTCTCTTCTCTTACCGAAATGCTTGCCATGGCATCGGGAGCAATTACATTTGCCATCTTAATTATAGGACGTAAATGAGTGTTAGGATCTTCCACATTGATAGGTATAACACCATACAGACGAATAGGCAAATCGTTTTTTGTTTGCGCATGTGGTTGCAATAAAGTGATGTGACAATAGATATTCGGAGCCATTTCAGGTGTAACCTTAAATGTGTGAATTGTAGAATTTGCTGTAGTTTCAACCCAATACGACTGCAATACCTTTGATCCGGTTTCGAGACTTATCAACGCTCTGCCATTAGCGGAGGATGGGATAGTCAATGTTACTTTATCACCTACTTTATATTTGTCTTTGTCGCAACTGAATGCAAGCATAGTAGCTGCTTCCTGTTGTCCTTCGCGTGCGCGTGACATCCATCCGGGCCAGTCAACATACACTACTTTGCCTGTGCAATGTCCACTTTCGGTATCGGTTACCCGAATCAGGTACCTTCCCCAGTCAGGATAGTTAACACGGAATGTATAGTATGCTGTACCATTATAAGTATTTACTTCTTTTGAGTCGACGGGTTTATTGTAACTTCCGCTTACGAAGTCGGCAAGATTGTCTCCTGAATTGTCCCACCACCAGCGCCACTCAACTTTATAAACATCAATTTTTAATTTATTTTTTGGTTTCAGATTTCCGTTTGCATCAACGTTTACAATCTGTACTACTTGATTAGTATCGGTAAACAACATACCCGTCATTTTATTTCCTTCGGGAGTTTTGATTCCGACAAAAGAATTATAAGGGTAGTAGGGCAGGCTGAATCTGTCGATGCTGAAACCACCGCCCGGTTCAAATACGCGGGTTTCGAAGTATGCTTTTAAAACTCCGGGTGCTGCATTGGTTGTGTTGATATTTGTTTTAATAGTGGCCTTACCATTCACGTCCAGCTTTCCACTGAAAATATTGTGACTTTCGGAATAGAAATTCCGTGCAGGGTCATCAAATTCAAATCCTTTGAACTTTGGAAATTCTGTGTTAGATTGGTTTAAAACTACCGTTACATCTGTTTTGAGTTCTTTGGCAATGGCACCATGTAGCCATTTAACATCTAATTGTCCAACGTTACTAACTGTTTTAGTAAGTTTATCTTTTCCAAAGTTCAGATTAATCTTCAAGCGATTAGGCATTATAGTTTCTATCTTCAATGCTTTAGAAAAATAGTTGCTACCCACTTTTACTTTAGCTACCCAGTTGCCTGTGGGCGCACTAGATTCGGTAGCTGTTCGAAAATCGTAGAACCCGTTGACCGAAACAGTTTTAATCATATGCTTTACAACCTGTCCCTGAGGATTGAGAAGATCGAATGAAACAGGATGGTTGAGCGGAAGAACATGATTTTTATCTTCCAGAATAAAGGTGAGGTATAAGGAATCGCCCGGACGCCAAACCCCACGTTCACCATAAATAAATCCTTTTATACCCTTATCGGCGCTTTGTCCGGAGACATCGAACATGCTCAACGAAAGAGAGGAGCCATCATCTAATTTCAAGTATCCGCGTTGTTCACCTTTTTTAGCGATTAATAAAAAAGGAACTTTTTTCTTTAGATTCACATTAGCCATACCATCATCATCTGTTTTAAGCGTAGACAGAAGTTGTTTTTGATAATCGTATAACTCTAGAGTAACGCCCGACATGGGCTTTGTTGAAACAATATCTGTTATATATAAGTACATCTCACCACTAGACCCACGCTTGGCTATGATGCCAATATCAGATGCAAGTACGTTTCGGCTGAAGGACTTCCCGTAGTAATAGGAATCGTTGCATGGGTCGTTACGATTGCCCCAATCGTAGTCATAGGAATATTCATCATAATACCCGCCGTAATATTCATCTCCATAGTATTCCCATGCGCCAGAATTTTCTTCATCTATATCTTTGAACTCGGTCATGTTATTATTGGCGTCTTTGCTTTCGCCCAGACAATCGTAGAGTGAGTACTCTTTTTTGAAACTGATGGTTACTTTATAAATGGCGCCCTGCTCGGCTTTAATAAGTTCAGCAAGGTCAAGCGAAAAACGATTCCATCGATTTAGGTTCGTATAAGTAGAGGATGAAAGAGGAATGGTTTTATAGACGATGACTTTACCTACCCGCATGAGTTCTCGCTCACCTGCTATATTATTTACTTGCAGAAACTGAGTGATATTATTTTCGTAAATCTTGATAATTTTAACATCAACTGCTTTAAGGTTCACTGCTTCGAAAGGAAAGATCAAACCATTGGAACTTGGAATAATAACGCCTTTTCCTACGAGTCGAACGTTTGGCTTAATGTCTTCGAATGTTACAGTGCGTGCAACCTTTTGAGTAAGTTGTTTTCCTTTTATATTTTTAATTGCCTTTTCGATAGTCACGAGCAATTCACCTTTTTGGATATTAGCTGGGAAAACACGAATTTCATTATCTTCAATCATATACCGCAAGTCGGTTAGATTACCAATATTGATAAAGCCCTCGAGCTCCTGATCTTCGAGTAATGGGTCCGAGAATTGTAACACCACGCATTGGTCCGGGTCCTGCACGACTTTGATATTTACAAGGCGAAAATCAGTAAGTGCCGGTACTTCAACTTCAATCTTCCCTTTAGTCTCAGCATCTATAGACTCTGCATTCCACTTTAGAATTACTTTACTTGCTTTTGCACCCCGTTTAACACTGTCTACTTGAAAGTGGTGCAGCATGCGGTCATCGTTGTGTACCCAAAGAATTTTTAGCTTTCGACCATCTTGTTCGGCAGTGAGTGTTTTTTCTAACTCTTTGGGATCAGTAACGTCAGCAGTTCTTACAACCCCTGTAAGCTTTTCGCAATCGAGTGTTTGATTATCATAAGGTTTCAGATTTTCAGCTTCCACCTCCATGGCCTGTTTTACGGTCTTAAAATAAAACTCAAATGTACTCAGACTGTCAGGCACATCAAGGAGTTTTGACAGATAAAATTCTGCTTCAAATTCTTGATCTGCAGGCAGCTTTTCGTCTGGCTTAAATTCAATAGTACGGCTGTCAAGCCATCTTGTTGTTCCTTTTATGGAAGGACTGAAGCTGAAATAATTTTCTTTTACTGCTGCTTTCATTGTTGCAGAATCAGCATAATCGGTAGCCAACCTGATTTTGATAGATGACTCTGTAGATATAACACCACTCGTATATGCAGTGATATATTTTTTAAATGCCGGATTTGCACGATGGTGTTTATTGCCCTTAGACACAAAAACAATCAGCAACACTGTAGTTAGTATTGCTGAAGCAATGATTGTATAAAGTATATTTTTCCTGTTCATTGTGTTGGGTTTTTAAGTGAACGTGTCTGAAAATAATGGAGTAAAGATATTAATTATTTTATACAAAAAAGTTCAGTTTTGGAAACATACAATTAATAAATCCATTAGGATTATTAATAAATGAAATCCATTTTTATTATTTTTGATTTTTTAAAGTTGATTATGAAAAACACTGTTGCTACAAAAACCTGGAACTTTAGAGTTGCTTCCATATTTGTTGGACTCAGTGTTGGTGTATCTATTATTTATTGGTCGGGAATGCTTCATGAAATGTTGCACGAAAAACCAAATTATAATTTGATGCTTGCAATTTGTACTTTTATGTGCTGCCTGGCGGGAATATTTTACACTACTAACCAAAAATGGTGGGTTGCTATTTTTCCGGGTGCTATCTCAGGAGCTGGTTCATTTGTAGTTTTTGATTGGTATGCCGATTTTTTTCAACGCCATAACATAATTATGTTAGAGGCAATTTTGGTTTGCACAATAGGTGCATTGCCGGGACTTTTACTTTATAGGTTGATACTTAAAATAATTAC
>Ga0172375_10004598_pt1 | contig 20280 bp, 15 predicted proteins | sample LakKiv1m_FD_114537 | JGI IMG/M metagenome (GOLD analysis project Ga0172375, IMG submission 114537) | Freshwater microbial communities from Kabuno Bay, South-Kivu, Congo - kab_092012_11.1m | ecosystem: Environmental > Aquatic > Freshwater > Lake | place: Democratic Republic of the Congo...
GGATCGCCGGACTCGAGGTCCTGCTTCGGCTTCTCGAGGGGGAGCGGATCGGGGAACGACTTGTCCCGGGGCGGGTTCTGCGGCTTGGTTCCGCCCTGCTTCTGGTCGTGGGGATGCTTCTGGCCCTGAGGCGGCGGATTCTGCCGTTTCGCGCCTTGCGGGTTCTGCGGCTTGTCGACGCGCTCGAGCATGACGAAATCGTTCGGATCGTACGCTTTTTCGGGATGGTTCGGCTTCTTGATCTGCGGCTTGGGCTGGGGTTTCTGCTGGGGCTGCGGCTGCTGCTTGGGCGCCTGCGGCTGCGTTGACTGCGGCTTCGGTGAGGGCTGCTGCCGGGGCGGCTGCTGGGGCCGCTGCTGGTTTGGCTGCGCGGCCGGCTTCTGTTGTTGCGGCTGCTGGGGGCGGGGCGGGCGTTGTTCGCCCTGGAGCTGTTTTTGTCGGTTGTCCATCGTCTTCTCGGTTTCCTTCTTTTCTGTCGGTCGTGCATTGGCGTTCTTCGCGTCGTGGCGCGAGTAGTTCTTCGGCTCCCGTTCCGCGTCGGACAGCTGCTTCGGCGACTTCGCGGCGCCGGTGACCGTCATCGGATCGGGATAGCGCTCGGCGTGCGGATGATCCCGCACGACCGGAATCGGCTTCTTGATGTGCCGCATGATGTCGCGGAGCAGTTCCAGCTCGTCGACGTCGCAGAAGGAGACCGCGGCGCCATCGAGACCGGCGCGGCCGGTGCGGCCGATGCGGTGGATGTACGTCTCCGGCACTTCGGGGAGGTCGTAGTTGATGACGTGGGAGAGGTGGTCGATGTCGAGGCCGCGGGCGGCGATGTCGGTCGCCACGAGGATGCGCGTCTTCTTCGCCTTGAAGTCGCCGAGGGCGGCGACCCTGGCGCTCTGGGACTTGTTCCCGTGGATCGCGTCGGCCATCACGCCTTCGGCGAGGAGTTCCTTCACGATCTTGTTCGCGCCGTGCTTGGTGCGCGAGAAGACGAGCGCGGAGGTGACGGCGGGATCCTGCAGGATGTGCACGAGCAGGCGCGTCTTGTTCTTCTTGGCGACGAAGTAGACCTTCTGGTCGATCGCCTCGACGGTCGTCTCGACCGGGACCACGGCGATCCGGATCGGATCGATCAGGATCGACTGCGCGAGCTCCGCGATCTCCTGGGGCATCGTCGCCGAGAAGAGCATCGTCTGGCGCTTGCGCGGCAGTTTCGCGATGACCTTCTTGACGTCGTGGATGAAGCCCATGTCGAGCATGCGGTCGGCCTCGTCGAGGACGAAGATCTCGAGCTCTTCGAGATGCACGAAGCCCTGGTCCATGAGGTCGAGCAGGCGTCCGGGGGTGGCGACGAGGACGTCGACGCCCGTCCTGAGGGCGTCCGTCTGCGGCGCCTGGCCGACGCCGCCGAAGATGACCGCGTCGCGGATCTTGAGGAAGCGGCCGTACGCGTCGAACGACTCCTTGATCTGGAGGGCGAGTTCCCGCGTCGGCGTCAGGATGAGCGTCCGGATCGGACGATACCCCTTGGGGGGGAGGTTCTTGGCATGGAGGTATTGCAGGATCGGGATCGCGAAGGCGGCCGTCTTGCCGGTGCCGGTCTGCGCGCTGCCGACGATGTCCCGGCCGGCGAGGAGCGGCGGGATCGCCTGTTCCTGGATCGGCGTCGGGACTTCGTAACCTTCCTCCCGGAGGGCGCGGAGGATCGGTTCGATGATCTTGAGGTTTTCGAATTGCATCAGTCAGTGCTCCTTAGATGTGGGACTTCATCCGTGCGGCGAGTTCGTCGAGGATGAGGAATAGCGGCTGTTCCATGGCGGCGTCGGCGTACTTCACGAGGAGGGATCCCTTGCCGAAGCGGGACTTCGGATACTGTTTCTTCAGGACCTCGAGGTAGTCGAAGTCGAGCGTGTGGAGGGTGAAGTGTTGTGCGTGGCACGAAATTGCGATGAAATCGTATTTCCCATGCCGCCAGGCGGGCATCCCGTAATAGAGGGATTCGGGCAGGTCGGGATGGACTTTCCGCATGTGGCTGACGAGGACCGTGAGCCACCGCTCCGCTTCCGATTTCTGCTCGGCGACGAAGGTGTCGACGTCGTTCATGGGAATCCTCCGGGTCGCATCATGGAAAAGATGCCATAAATATTATACACCATTGCGGCGAATCCTGTACCGAATATAAGCAAGGACATGACAAAGCCGACGTCATCGACATCGGCTTCACTTCCTTTTCGCATGTAGAAGGAACTCGAGCAACATGTAAACGGTCGTTGCCGACTCAAGCTCCCATATGGGAGGTTTGGATCCGTCTGCATAGTCTGATGAACGATCACGTTGCAAGACTTGGTGCATTTTCTTTGCATTGTGCATCGCATCGAGGTGTTTTGGTACAAAATGATCTTTCAGCAGATTGACGTTCGTCTTTTTATATGCCGGTGATCCCGTACTGATCGACGAGAGAAGGGCGTTCATATGTTGCGTAAGCTGTCTTGGTGTCGCCCTGGTTCGAAACTCGCTGTAATGATTCAGCAACCAAACCTCGAAGGCCTGATTCGAACAGGCGATACTGACATTGCGTGCTGCATGTGCGAGTTCATATGCTTGCTTAATTTTCTCATGCCTTTGAAATTGGTCGACATCAAAAACGCACCAGACGCGGTTATACTCCTGACCGATTGATATTGCCTTTTCGACTAATCCTGCCGGATCGGCATTTTCGAACTTGACGCTGATCGAGTAATACATGCGGATCTTGGATTTTAACAACTCAAAGTAGTTTTTTTCCGTGTGCTCGCCGTTCGTAAGGATTAACACTTTATTCTTGGGGACAATTCCCTGTTTTCTCGTAAGAGGCATATCATCCTTCTTCGGTCATGTCGGGAATTCCCGCATAGAATCCCAGAAGATACTTTTTGCTGAATAGATCATTTTTTCGAACATGACGGAAATCCGATAGAACGGTAACAACAGATACTCCCGCACTGTCTTTGCTCGCGAAATAGATCTGATCCCGACGTATAGAATCATCCATCAACATCAGATTGTGAGCGGTACTCACGAGCTGGGCATTGTGGGGGTTTTTTGAAATCGAATTGTACATCTTCAGAATGTAATCGGCAAGCAAAAAATGGAACTTTGTATCAAGCTCATCCATGAGAATGACGCGACCTTCGTCAAGCGACAGCAGAATCCATCCGAGATAGTACATGAGTCTGCGTGTTCCTTCTGAATGAAAATGCTTGTTCCGGTCGATATAGATTTCTTTCTGTCCGGTAATCCGTCCATCACCATCCCGAACGTCAAAGCGGGTCTTGATGTCGATTTTTTCCATCCCTGCCGGACCGGAGATGACTTGTTCTGTGGCAAACGGGGGAAAATTGATGTTTTGCAGTGTTTCAACTGGAAATGCGGGAGACGATTGTATTTTTTCTTTTACAACCGAAAAATCGCGGATGCCGATATCTGCGACTTGCATGATTCGAATCGCTTCTTGGAGATACTTCTCCTTCAGTTCATAGATGCGAAACGAGTTCACTGTGTCTTCGAAAACGATGAGCAGACGATTGAACCATGTCAGGACATCTTGAATGGCAGTCGCGACATTGGGCGGTAGACCGAAATTCTGTGCGATTGAAACGAAAAGGGATTGTTCAGGGATTTTGATGAAGGCCGTCGCCGAGGCGTCGACTCCCGTGATTGATAGCACGCTGCCATGGCGTTCATAGACCGGCGTCATCCGCTCCGACTTCCGATGAAGAGTTTCTTTCTTCACGATTCCTGAAACGATTTCAATCGCGTAACGGTAAAGCGTTCCTGCATGAATGAATTCGACTTCGTACTCACTCGGTGATTGCGAGCATTCCGTACAAAGTGCAAACGTTTCGTTGCTCCGGATGATGCCGAATCCGATGGTTGCCGACAGGAGAACCGCCTGCTGCATATAAAGAAGACCTTTCAGCAGATTCGATTTCCCCGATGCGTTCGGTCCGTAAACGACGGCGCTTTTCAGAAGTACGTTTTCGCCTTTCGGGAATAGTCTGTCATCTACATCAAACGTGTTGAAATCGCGATACTCGTCACCCGTAGTCGCTTGCATTGACAGCATCACTTCATCTCGAAATGAACGGAAATTCTTGCACCGGAAAAGCACAAGCATATGCGCACCTCAATCTACAATAATGATATCATAAGTGTATCACGCTTCACGGAACGAATCAATGCATTATTATGATATTTTGCATAAATTTTACAATTTTTAATATTAATCATCACTGAAGTCGTGAAGTCGGCCTTTTTCGTTTCATCTGAGTATACGATTGATCATCATTTGATGTTCGTGTCGTTTTGTAGTATTATTAAAAAGAAGCCATCCATCCGAGGTACACTATGATTAAAGCCCCGAACCCGACTATCGATTTCGTGAACCTTTCTTTCAACCCCGTCAAGACGAACGGCATCTTCCTCTCCTACTTCCGGAATGGCGCTTGGGACGATGGCCGGCTCGTCGCCGAGGACACGATCACCCTCCACGCCCTTTCCACCGGCATCAACTACGGCCAGCAGGCGTTCGAAGGGATGAAATGCTACCGCCGAAGGGACGGCGGGATCCAGTTCTTCCGTCCGCAGGAAAACGCCCTCCGCTTCCAGCGGTCCTGCCGCCGCCTCGTGATGCCGGAACTGCCCGTCGACCGCTTCATCGACGCGATCACCCGGGCGGTCCGCTTCAATTCCGAATTCGTTCCGCCGTACGAGACGCGGGCGACCCTCTACGTCCGCCCGTTCATGCTCGGCGTCGGCCTCAACCTCGTCCTCGCCCCGTCCAAGGAATACCTCTTCGGCGTCGTCACGATGCCAGTCGGGCTCTTCTTCAAGTCCGGGCTCACCCCCGCCGAATTCTGCACCACAACGTACGACCGCGCCGCCGTCAACGGCACCGGCGACGTCAAGGTCGGCGGAAACTACGCCGCCGCGATGTATCCGAATTCCCTTGCCAAGGCGGGCGGCTTCGCGGACTGCCTCTATCTCGATCCGGCGACCCATACGAAGATCGACGAAGGCGGCGCCGCAAACTTCTTCGCCGTCACGAAGGACGGCGTCTTCGTCACGCCGAAATCGGCGTCAATCCTGCCCTCCGTCACGAAACTGTCGCTCCTGTATCTCGCGAAGGAACGGCTCGGTATGAAGGTCGAGGAGCGTGACGTCTTCATCGACCGTCTCGACGAATTCGCCGAAGCCGCGACTTGCGGCACGGCGGCGATCATCACCCCGATCGGCGCGATCACGCACGCCGGCGTGCGGCATGCCTTCCCCTCGGAAAAGACCGCCGGGCCCTGGTCGAAACAACTGTATGACCTCCTCGTCGGGATCCAGTTCGGAGACATCGAACCGCCGCCGGGATGGATCCTGGAAGTCAAATGACGAAACGGCACGCCAATCTGGCGTGCCGTTAGTTTTTTATTTCTGATAGACTGCATCGAGGATGTCGAACGCGTTCCGGAATTCCCGAGCGGTCTTCGTGAATCCGTTCCCGGGCTCCGGCATCAGGATCGATGCCCTGGCAGCCTCGAAGTCCGTCCGGATCGATGGCGGGAGCGCCAGTCTGTCGTCCGGTTCGACGATGTCCGCAAGGTCGACGATGTCGTCGGCGTGCTTCCAGGCGTCGCGCTCCTTGTCCGCCGGCAGTCTGCCGCTGTGGAGGTCCTTCAGGTTGTTCAGATAGGCCAACGCCTTCAGCGCGATGAGGTGGAGCGTGCTTGGGACCGAGATGCCCGCGACCGTCGTGACGCCGGTGGTCGCGAAATGATAATAAACGTCATCCATGAGGATGGCGGACAGGTCGGAGAGGCCGTCGGGGGCGACGACCTTGACGATCGTGCCGGCTTCCGTCTCGGGCAGGGCCTGGCCGCGGGAAAACAGTTCGATCATGTACGGGAAACTCTGATCCGACGGTTTCGTGAACCGGTACTTCTTCGGCGAACCGTCAGTCCGCTCCTTGATGTCGTAACCGCCGTCCCGGATGAACCGCCAGAACGTCGCGACATACTCCGTGCTCAATGCTTCCGCGAACAGGATCATGTCGATGTCCTTGGTGCCGCGCGCCGGCAGGCCTTTCGACGAAAGCAGGATGCGGCACGCGGTCCCGCCGATCACGACGTATTTTCCCGGATGTTCGCCGAAATACCTGACGAAGGTGGCGAGACGGTCGGCGTCAATCTCCGTTTTCATACGTCAGCGCCTCCTTCTCGAGCCGCTCGAACGCCGCCAGCAGACGGTTGTCGCGCGGCTGGGACGCATAGCTCGCGATGAGCGAGATCCAGTCGACCCGGCCATCCTTCGCGAACGGTCGCGGATCGTATTTCCAGACTTGCAGCGTGATCACGCCATCATCGTCGATTTCCGACCGGTGCTCTGTATGATCGGAATAGCGGACCAAGTCTTTTCGCGTGATCGCGTATGCGGGATTTCGTCCATCATAGGCGATGTCGCTCCACGACGACAGTGCGAGTTCCCCTGCGGCGATCAGGTCTCCCGGAAGGTAATGGCTCTTCGCGATATAAGCGAGTTCGGCGACGGGATCGACGATGAGCGGTCTCGCTTTATCATAAAATGCCCGTTTCGCGATTCTGCGGAACTTCATCGTCGTCCCTTCGCCTTCGGTTTCGATGAGGCCGAGGAGGCGAAAGGCGGCGATCGCCCGCGTCACCGACATCGGCGCCAGTTCCAATTCGGAGGCGACTCGTCTGCCCACGCTCCAGATGCGGTTCCGGTAGAACAGGTGGAGGAAGACCGATTGGGTTGCGGGAGAAAAACGTTTCGGCGTCTTCTCGGGGAGACCGACAATCTCATGTAGATTGATGATCGCAGCCGGCAGGAAAATCTGATCGTTGAGGGCGATGAACGGCTGAATCCGGTCGATCAGGCGGCGCCTCATCGCCGCGGTGACGGACCGGTAGAGGAAGACGCCGCGCAACCCGCTTCTTTGCTCCAGCTCCTTCAGATGGAGATGCAGCGCATCGGATGCGATGTCGGAGTTGTCCGCATCCATCGTGACGTAACGCGTTCCGGCGAATTCAAGGATGCCCGGTTCGTATTTTCGAAGAAATCCGGGCAGCGTGTCGGTCCGATCCCATGATGATAGACGTATCTGCTTTTCCGACATGCGGCGAAGAAATTCGGGAAGTCCGATCACGTGGAACACCTCCGATTCTATATATCATTATTATATCACTATATTGATACAAAAATGATACAACATAATATTATATTTGATTTCTTTGTATTAATACAAAGAAATCAAATATAACATTTTTATATCTTATCTATGTTATATAAATGTTACATTCTTTTTCATCATCTGATGAGAGTGACTGATCTGTCTGCTGATCCTGAAAAAAACGTCGCGCAGATCGATTCTCTGCGGACGTGGTCTGACCAAGTTCACGAGCTGTAGTTCAGAGTGCTTTTGTCGCTTCGTAAAGCGCCTTGTACTTTTTGAATTTATCGGCATACGCCTGATGCCGCGCGGCATCGGGAACGAAAACCTGCGTGTCTTTCACGATCGCTGTGCACGCCACATCGACGTTCTCATACTCCCCGCAGCCGGTCATCGCCAGGAGGACCGCGCCGACGGCACCGCCTTCGGTGACTTCAACGCGCGACAGCCTGATGCCGAGCACGTCCGACAGCATCTGCATCCAGACGTCCGATTTCGCCCCGCCGCCGATGACGCGTGCAGAGTCGCTCGAAAGTCCCGCCGCGGCGATGGCGTCGAGACAGTCGCGAAGGCCGAAACAAACGCCCTCGATGACCGCGCGCGTCATGTCGCCGCGATGATGGAGGACGCTCAGTCCGTGGAAGGATCCCCGAGCCTTCGGGTCGTTGATCGGACTGCGTTCCCCGCTGATGTAGGGAAGGAAAAAGAGAGCTTCCGCCGCTGCCGCTCCGCATTCATCCATGAGGGTCCGGTAATCGTCTGCGTGCAGGATGTCGTTTGCCCACCAGTTCAGGCTGCCCCCCGCCGCGAGCATGACGCCCATGACGTGATAGCCGCCGTTGGCATGGCAGAAACTGTGCATGCTTCCCGAAGGGATGCGGCGATAGGCGGCGCTGCTGACGAAGACGACGCCGCTCGTACCGAGCGAGATGCACATCCGTCCGTCGCCCACTGTCCCGGTGCCGACGGCGCCGACTGCCTGGTCGCCGCCACCGACGATGACTTTCGTCGTCGCGGACAGGCCTGTCGATGACGCCAGTGCGGGGCGGACGCTGCCGATCGCATGAAAGCTTTCGTGGACTTCCGGAAGCTGCGTCGCGGTGATGCCGAGGAGATGAAGCATCGGCTCCGACCAGCGACGCCGGTCGACGTCGAAATAGAGCGTGCCGGAACAATCCGAGACATCGGAGGCGAAGACGCCGCTCAACATGTAGACGAGGTAGTCTTTCGGCAGCATGATCTTGCCGATTCTTCTGAAATGCTCCGGCTCGTTACTTCTGACCCACAGCACTTTCGGGGCGGTAAAGCCGGTGAAGGCGATGTTGCCGGTCCATTCGACGAGGCGGTCCCGGCCGACGACGTCGTTTAGGTACGCACATTCCGCCGTCGTCCGGTTGTCGTTCCAGAGGATCGCCGGACGGATGACCTCGTCTTGCTCGTCAAGCAGGACCAGTCCGTGCATCTGGCCGCAGAAACTGATGCCTGCCGCCGAGGACAGGTCGTTGCGGAGGCGAAGCGCGGCCAGGACGTCCGAAAAGGCGGCGAGCCAGTCGCCGGGGTTCTGCTCCGACCATCCTTCTTTCGGGTGGGAGCTCGGGTAGGTGCGGGTTTCGCTGTCGATGATCCTGCCGGCCTGAGCGATGACGATTTTCAGCGATGTCGTCCCGAGATCGACGCCGAGATACGTTTTCATCTGCCGAACAGGATCTCGTTCATCACCGTTTCGAGATATTCCTGGCGTCCGCTTTCGACCTCGATGTCTCCGAGTGTCATCGCATGCTCGAAAAGAGCGTCGAAATCGGTCTTGCCGGTGACGATCTCGCGGCCGATCCCCGACTGATAACCGGCATATCGATGCGCGACGAAAGCGTCGATCCGGCCGTCTTCGATCAGTCTCACCGCCATCCGCAGTCCGAGCGCGAAGGCGTCCATGCCGGCGATGTAGGCAAGCAGGATGTCCTCGAAGGTGTTCGACTGGCGGCGCGCCTTGGCATCGAAGTTGAGTCCGCCGGTCGTGAATCCGCCGGCCCTGATGACCTCCAGCATGCAGAGGGTGGTGTCGTAGACGTTCGTCGGGAACTGGTCGGTGTCCCAGCCGAGGAAGAGGTCGCCCTGGTTGGCGTCGATCGAGCCGAACGCGCCGTTGATCGCGGCAGTCCGCAATTCGTGCTGAAACGTATGTCCCGCAAGGGTCGCATGATTGGCTTCGATGTTCAGTTTGAACTCGCTCTCGAGTCGGTATTTGCGCAGGAAATTCATGCACGTCGCCGCGTCGAAATCATACTGGTGCTTCGTCGGTTCCTTCGGTTTCGGCTCGATGTAGAACACTCCTTCGAAACCGATCTTGCGCTTGTAGTCGACCGCCATCGCAAGGAAACGGGCGAGATTGTCGAGTTCGAATCCCATGTCGGTGTTGAGGAGCGTGTCGTAGCCTTCGCGTCCTCCCCAGAACACGTATCCGGCGGCGCCGAGGCGCTTCGCGGCGTCGATCCCGGCCTTGACCTTGGCGGCGGCGACGGAGAAGACGTCGGGATTCGGGCTCGTCGCCGCGCCGGCCATGAACTTCCTGTCGCCGAAGTTGTTGGCGGTGTTCCAGAGCAGCTTCTTGCCATGCTTCTTCTGGAGCACCCCGACATAGTCGACCATCGTGAGGAAATAAGCCATGCTCTCGCGGAAGGTCGTCCCCTCGGGGGCGATGTCCGCGTCATGGAAACAGTAGTACTCAAGTTGCAACTTGTCCATCAGTCCGAATGCGAAATCGGCCTTGGCTTTATAAACGGCCAATGGATCCGTCGCGCCGAACTTCTTGTCCATCGTGTCGCCGCCGAACATGTCGGTCCCAGCCCCGCCGATCGTATGCCAGTAGCTCATCGCGAAGCGGAGGTGTTCCTTCATCGGTTTCCCGCGGATGACCGCATCCGGGTCATAGTGCTTGAAAGTGAAGGGATCGGATGATCCAGGGGCGTAGATGACGCGTTTCACTTGTTCGTACGTTTTCATGGTCGTTCCTCCCGATGATGGTGATGGTATCGATGTCGCGATGCCGGGGTCAGCCCTTGAGGGCGCCGCCGGTGATGCCGAGGATGAAGTGCTTCGACGTCGCCGCGAAAAGAACGAGGAGCGGGATCGTCGCGATCGTCATGCCGAGGATGCGGGTCGAATATTCGACGCGGAAGAGCGAGCCGAGGGTCGCGAGTCCGATCGGAACGGTATAGAGGGAACGGTCCTTCAGGATCAGCATCGGCCCGAAGTAGTTGTTCCAGGTGCCGACGAAGGCGAGCAGACCGAGCGCGATCACGGCCGGCATCAGGAACGGCATCACGATCTGGAAGAACATCCTGAGCTCGCCGCAGCCGTCCACGCGGGCGCTTTCCATGATTTCCTTCGGCACCGCGCTCTTGGCGTACTGCGACAGCCAGAAGACGCCGTAGGTGTTCCCCATCGCGGGGATGATGAACGGCCAGTAGGTGTTGATCCAATCGAACTGCTTCATCTGCCAGACCCATGCGACGGTGCCGAGCGAGCCTGGCAGCATCAGCGTGAAGAAGACGAAGTTCATCAGGAATTTCCGCCCGCGGAAGTCGAACTTCGCGAGCGCATACCCGCCCATCGCGCTCGAGAGGCAGGTGAGGATCGTCGCCGGCACCGCGATCGTGAGCGAATTGAGAAAATACCGGAAGTAGCCGGATTCGACGAGCATGATCAAGTTCGGGACGAGCTGCTGCCCGAACCAGAGGTGGAGCTTGAGGAACAGTTGCGAGTTGACGTGGGTCCCCATCACCGTCATGATGTAGAACGGGAACAGGGTCGTGGCGGCGAAGAGGGTGAGTACGCCGTAGCCGACGATCTTTTCGGTGATGCGCTTCCATCTGCCCGACATCGCCGTCACTCCTTCTTCGTCATCAGCTTCATGCTGGTGAACGAGAAGACCGCGACGAACAGGAACATGCCGTAGGAGAGCGCCGCGCCATAGCCGTAGTGCATGGCGTTGAAGGCTTCGTCGTAGATGAGCATCATCATCGTCAGGCAGGCGCGGTTCGGCCCGCCGTAAGGAAGGCCGCCGGAGGGACCCGAACTGAAGAGGAGCACCGGCGCGTCGTACATCTGGAACCCGCCGATCATGCCCGTGATGACGATGAAGATGACGACATCGCGGATCACCGGAAGGCTGATCGACCAGTAGGTCCTGACCGGGCCGGCACCGTCGATGTAGGCGGCTTCTATCACTTCATCGGGAACGTTCGAGAGCGCCGACGAGAGGAACAGGACCGTGCTGCCGAAGCTCGCCCAGACCAGCAGGAACGCGAGCACGAGCCGGCACCCCCATTCCGTGCCGAGGAAGTAGATGTTGTCCTGAATGACGCCGAGGGCGAGCAGGATCTTGTTGATGGTGCCGTTGTCATAGTCGAACAGGATCGACCACAGGAGGCCGACGGCGACCGGCGTCATCAGCGCCGGCAGATAGTACAGGATGCGGTAGACGTGCTTCTTCTTGAGCGCCTTCTTCTGGATGAAGTAGCACAGGAAGACGGCGATGCTGATGCCGATCGGCATCGACAGGAGCATCAGGATGAAGGTGTTCACGAGCGTTTCGAGCAGGCGCGGATCGGTGGCGAAGTCGAACATCCTGACATAATTGTCGAAGCCGATGTAGGTCATTTCGCCGAAACCGTTCCAGTCCGTCAGGCCGATGTAGAAGGTGAACACCATCGCGAAAAGCGTGAATACCAGGTACGTGACGAAGAACGGCGCGCAGAACAGGTAGGGCGCGGGGCGTAGCCGGCGTTTCTTCTTGCGGATGGCGACGCGGTTCTCTTCCATGGTCATGCCTCCCTCAGTCTTCGGCGTCGAGGTTCTCGTAACGGTAGAGCAGCGGCGTGAGTGCCGCCTGCGTGCCGGCGTGCAGGTAGATCGGATCGGACAGTTCCCCGATGTAGTTGGCGAGGACCACGGTCGACTCCTCGAGACGGGCGTCGCCCCAGTTGCTCCACTGGGGATAGTCGGTCCATTTCCAGTTGATGTAGCAGGTCGCCTTGATCACGGGATGGTCGCGGATGAAGTCGAAGTAGGGGACGAACCACTCGTCCCAGCCTTCGTCGGCGGCGACGTCGTACGTGTACGGCGTGGCCTCCGTGATCATCACGGGCTTCCTGTGGGCCTCGGCGTCGGCGAGGAAGGCAAGCGTGTTCTCGCTCTCAACGCTGCCGATGCGGAAGATGTCGATCGCCCACCAGTCGACGTATTGGTCGCCGGGGTAGTATTTGAGGTAGTTCTTATCCTGCGCGTCCGGATTATAACACCACAGGATCGCGATGTTCTTCGCTTCGACCTCATCGACGAGCTCGCAGAAGCGGATGAACGCGCGCTTGTAGATCTCGGCGTCGGTGTAGCCGTTCCACTCGCCGTTGAACTCGAAGCCGGGACGCACGTAGACGGGCCGGTCGAACGACTTCAGCTGCAGGATGAGGGCTTTGACGATCATGTCCATCTCGCCGTCGGCAATCTCTTCGTAGTAGACGTTGTCGGGGTCCTCGTCGCGGTTGAAGTGGACGCCGACCTGCAGCATGACGTACTCGTCCGGATAGCGCTCGAGTCCCACCTTCATGTACTCCGTCCAGTCGACGAAGTGGTGGTGCGGAGCGACGTAACCCATCGAGATCGCCGGCATCAGCGCGGTGTCGCCGAGGGCAGCCACGTAGTTGTCGAAGGAGATCGTCACGCCGTTGGCGGCCTGCCCGGCGCCGTGCAGGATGTAATTGCCCTTCGGCTCGTACTTCTGGCCGAAATTGACACGCGGCAGATAGGCCGAATCGATGTCGTAGTTGATGTCCTCGATCGTCACGTCGTCCGTCGTTCCGGCGCAGCCCGCGAGGGTGCCGCCCAGAAGCAGGAGCGCGAGGAAGAGGAGGATGTTCGTCATCAGGTGCCGATGCATGCCGATCGCTCCATTCTCTGTTCCGTCCCCGTCGCGGGGAGCGGATCGTGCGAAAGCAGGAAGGATCATGATCCTTCCCGCGCTAAACGTCGATTCGCGGACAAGTGGCGGATGGCGGACTGCCGTCAGCCGGCGAAGTCCTCCGCGACGTATCCGTACAGCAGAGACGTGACCTCCGCTCGCGATCCGAGATGCAGGTAGATCGGGTCGGTCAGTTCCGCGGCGTAATGGGCGCGGACCACGGTCGACTCCTCGAGGCGGGCGTCGCCCCAGTTGCTCCACTGGGGATAGTCGGTCCATTTCCAGTTGATGTAGCAGGTCGCCTTGATCACGGGATGGCTGCGGACGAAGTCGAAGAAGGGAACGAACCATTCGTCCCAGCCCTCGTCGGCGGAGACGTCGTACGTGTACGGCGTCACCTCCGAGAGCATGACCGGCTTCCTGTGGGCCTCCGCGTCCTCGAGGAATTTGAGCGTGTTCCAGCTCTCGATGCTGCCGATGCGGAAAATGTCGATCGCCCACCAGTCGACGTACTGGTCGCCCGGATAGTACTTGAGGTAGTTCTTCTCGAGCGCGTCGGGGTTGTAGCACCAGACGATGGCGATGTTCTTCGCCCCGACCTCGTCGACGAGCGCGCAGAAGCGGATGAACGCGCGCTTGTAGATCTCGGCGTCCGCATAGCGGTTCCATTCGCCGTTGAACTCGAACCCCGGACGGACGTACACGGGGCGGTCGAACGATTTCAGGTTCTCGATCAGGGCTTTCAGTTCGTCGTCCATCTCGCCGTCGGCGATCCGCTCGTAGTAGGGGTCGTCCGTCCATTCGCCGCCGTTCAGGTGCACGCCGACCTGGAGGAGGACATAGTCCTCCCCGTAGCGGTCGAACTCCGTCTTCATGGTCGCGGTCCACGCCGTCATGTCGCGGTGCGGTGAAGCGTAGCCCATGTTGACGACGGGGCGGATCGACGGATTGCCGAGGGCGGCCACGTAGTCGTCGAACGAGATCCAGAGGCCCGTCGACGGCACCTGGCCGGCGCCGTGCAGGATGTAGTTGCCCTTCGGCTCGTACTTCTGGCCGAAGTTGACGCGGGGAAGATAGGCGGATTCGATGTCGTAGTTGATGTCAGTGGTCAGCGTGGTTTCGTTCTTCATCGCACACCCTGTGAGGATGACCGATAGGATTATCAGACAGGCGGATAAAAGTACCGACGTCATCGATTTTCGATTCATGTTCGGTCCGGCCGACATGCGGTGAAAAACGGCCGGCGTGCTCCTTTCTTGCCGATGGGTCGTTCCGTGGCTGGACGCGTAGGTCCCTTCGAATCGGTTCCAAAGACTTTCATTCGCCAAGCGGCTCGTAGCGGTAAAGCAGCGAAGTGAACTCCTCCTGCGGACCGGCGTGCAGGTAGATCGGGTCGGATATTTCCTCGATGTAATTGGGCAGGACGGTGGTGGATTCCTGTAGCCGGGAATCTCCCCAGTCGCTCCACCACGGATAATCGGCCCATCTCCAGTTGATGTAGCAGGTCGCCTTGATCACCGGATGGTCGCGGACGAAATCGAAGAACGGGACGAACCACTCCTCCCATCCCTCGTCGGCGGACAGGTCGTATGTATATGGCGTCACTTCGGAAAGCATGACCGGTTTCTTGTGCGCCTCGGCATCCGCGAGGAACTGCAGCGAATTCCAGCTCTCGATGCTGCCGATGCGGAAGATGTCGATCGCCCACCAGTCGACGTATTGGTCGCCCGGATAGTATTTGAGATAATCCTTCTCGGTCGCGTCGGGATTGTAGCACCAGACGGTGGCGATGTTCTTCGCCCCGACCTGCTCGATCAGTTCGCAGAACCGGATGAACGCGCGCTTGTAGATCGATGCGTCCGTGTAGCCGTTCCACTGGCCGTTGAATTCGAAGCCGGGCCGGACGAAGACGGGGCGGTCGAAGGATTCGAAGACCTCGATGAGGCCGATGACTTCGGCGTCCATCTCGCCATCGGCGATCTTGTCGTAGTACACCCGCGACGCATCCTCGTCGTTGTTGAAGTGCGTGCCGATCTGCAGCATGACGTAATCGTCGGGATACCGCTCCATCTCGGATTTCATGACTGCCGCCCAGGTGTCGTAGTCGTGATGCGGCGAGGCATAGGCCATGCTGATGCACGGTTTGATCGCGACGTCCCCGAGCGCGGCCACGTAACTGTCGAACGAAACCCAAAGCCCGTCGGCGGGGACTTGTCCGGCGCCGTGCAGGATGTAGTTGCCTTTCGGCTCATATTTCTGCCCGAAATTCACGCGCGGCAGATATGCCGATTCGATGTCATAGTTGAGCTCCTCGAGCTCGATGGTGTCATTCGGCGTCGAACACCCCAGCAACAACGTCGACAGAATGAAGAGACTGACGGACACAAGCACAAGCCTGATTGTTTTTCTGGCCATGATCTCGCCGGCGTGGGAGACCGCAGTGCAGCCAGCCGGCCTGCTCCTTTCGTGTGCAGAGTCATGCCCCGGACCGGGGAACGGAGGATGGGCGCAATGAACGCGCGTACCCCCCTTGCCCCGCGACCCGTTCCGGGAGAGCTGCGACGCGGGGTTCCATCCGATATAAAGGAAAGTTCCGGTCGATCGGGAGAACGGCCGGAACCCTCTGGTTCATTCGAAGATTTCCGGCAGCTTGAGACGAAGTTCGTCCATGATCTGGATTTTGCACTCCGCGGCCGATTTTCCGTTCTTCATCGAGTTCAGCACGAGTCCGAGCGAATCGCCGATCGTCGTGTCGTACTTGGTGAGCGGCCGGGCGTTGACGTTGTCCATGTTCGAGACGAAGAAATCGAGGATCTTCTGGCCGCCGAAGAAGGCGTCCTCGTTGCCGTAGATGTCGGCGTTGCCGTAGAGCGTGGCGAGCGAACCGACGCCGCCGCTCCCGCCATTGGCGATCACGGCATCGGTGATGTTGACCTGTCCCTCTTCGGTGAGCAGGCACCAGTTCAGGAACGTCCAGGCGGCTTCCTTGTCGCGGGCGTTCTTGTAGATGCTCCAGGTGGTGCCGCCGAAACTGAACATCTTGCCGCCGGGGGGCATGCAGATGCCGAGGTTACCGTCCTGGTCGAGGGCGTTCTTCTTGATGTGGTAGTCGGGTGCCCAGGCGGGGCAGATGTTGAAGACGTAGTTGTCGTTGTTGTAGGTCGTGAAGTACGCCGCGGTCCACTGGTCCATCCGGCCGCACAGGCCCTCGTCGACGAAAACCTCGAGCCTTTCGAAGACCGCGTCGCACACGGCCTCGACGTTGGACATGCCGTCGACGAGGTACGGGACGTTGGTCATGCCCACGAGGATGCAGTACACGTCGCCGATGCTGGCAAACGGCGTGACCGTGCCGCCGCTGTCTTCCTTGATCTTGCGGCAGGCTGTCAGGAAGCTTTCCCAGGTCGCGAACATTTCGGAGAGTTCCTCCGGATCGTCCGTGCCGAGATATTCGAGCGTGAGGTTGCGCTTGTAGAGGAGCCCGGTCGGAGCCGGACCGGCCTCGACGCCGACGATGTTGCCATCCTCGTCCTTGCCGAGATCGAGGACCCAGTCGCTGATGAGGCTCGTGTCCAGGTCATAGGGAGCTTCCGTGAGCGTGTCGAGGATGTCGAGGGAGAAGATCTTTCCGCGTTTGAAATAATCCCCCCAGATGATGTCGGGGACGTCCTCGTCGACGAACAGGGCCGTCTGCAGGAGCTGGTCGTAGGCGTTGCCGTCGACCGGAACGTTCTGGACCTTGATGTCGGGGTAGATTTTGTTGAACTCGGCGATCATGATGTCGGTGAGTTCCGCGTCGTAGCTCCACATGACGACGTCGTATCCGTCCTCGGTCGTCGCGGCGCAGGCCCCGAAGGCGAACAGGGCGGATGCCAGGGCAACGGCGAGGCAGATGGTGCGAATGATTTTTTTCATCGAGTTTTCCTCCGTCAGATGGGCTTGGTGCGCCGCACGCCGGGTTCCGGCGTGCGGCAATCGGTGGAAGCGGGGGTCATTCGGTCGGGGCGGGTTTGACGCCGAGGGTGAAGGACCACGGATCGGCGAAGGTCTGCGCGTAGGCGCCGGCCATCACGTAGACGCCGTCGACGGCGCCGAAGTAGGTCTCGGCGATGGCCAGGACGGTGACGCCCTCGAAGTCCTGGAGCGTGAATTCTTCCTGTCCGGCGTTCTTCATGTAGACTTCATAGCCGCCTTCGACCTTCACGAATTTGATCGTGTACTGGCCGCCCGCGGCGGGAACGCCCTGGCTCACGCCGACATGGCTCCAGCCTTCCTCCTCGCCGATGTAGTGGGCGCGGAGAGTGACGTTGCCGGAGTTGTAGGCGAACATGAAGAAGAGCGTGTCGGCGGTGCCGGCGGCGTTGTTGAACCAGGCTGGCGCGACCGAGATGGCGATCACATAGAAGTGGTTGGTGGCGCCGTCGATCCAACTGTCGACGCTGTAGTAAATCTCAAGGTTCTCGAACGGCACCGGAGTCATGTAGATGCCGCCCATGGTCGACGGCGGGTTCTCCGTGTCGCCCCAGTTGGTGCCGCCGCGTCCGGTGAACTTGACGCAGGCATCGCCGGCGTCGCAGGATTCCATCAGGATGTCGCCGTCGTAGGTGGTGCCGTTCACGAGGCCGCCCGGCAGGAACTGGCTGAAGCCGTTCAGCTCGCCGAGGGTGGAGTTGACGCCGAGGGTGAAGGACCACGGATCGGCGAAGGTCTGGGCGTAGGCGCCGCCCATCACGTAGACGCCGTCCACGGCGCCGAAGTAAGTCTCGGCGATCTCAAGGACGGTGACGCCCTCGAAGCTCTGGAGCGTGTACTCTTCCTGTCCGGCGTTCTTCATGTAGACCTCATAGCCGCCCACGACCTTGACGAATTTGATCGAGTACTGGCCGCCCGCGGCGGTCACGCCCTGGCTCACGCCGACGTGCGTCCAACCCTCTTCCTCACCGATGTAATGGGCGCGGAGGGTGACGTTGCCGGCATTGTAGGCGAACATGAAGAAGAGGGTGTCCGCAGTGCCGGCGGCGTTGTTGAACCAGGCCGCCTCGGTGGAGATGGCGATCACGTAGAAGTGGTTGGTGGCGCCGTTGATCCAGCTGTCGACGCTGTAGAGGATTTCGAGGTTTTCGAACGGCACTGCGGTGTTAAAGATGCCGCCCATGGTCGACGGCGGATTCTCGGTGTCGCCCCAGTTGGTGCCGCCCTTTCCGGTGAACTTGACGCAAGCATCGCCGGCGGTGCAGGATTCCATCAGGATGTCGCTGTCGTAGGCCGTTCCGTTGACGAGGCCGCCCGGCAGGAACTGGCTGAAGCCGTTCAGCTCACCGAGGGTAACGGTGACTTCGCACGTCGCCGAGAACGCGCCGATGGTGGCCCGCACGGTCACGGTGCCGACGTACACGCCGGCGACACTGACGATCTGCGGGTCGGTTCCGTCCGGCGTCAGGATCACGTTGTCGTCGCCGTCGACGATCGACCAGAGCACGTTCTTGTCGCGGGCGATTTCCGGCAGGACGGTCGCCGTCAACTGGCCGGTCGTGAACTGCTCGAGTGTCATCGTTTCCTGATCGAGTTCGATGCCGGTGGCGTCGACTTCCGAAGCGATGACGGTGATCGCACAGGTGGCCGTCTTGCCTTCGAGGCGCGCCGTGACGGTGGCCGTGCCGACGCCGATCGCGTGGGCGGTACCGTCTTCATCGACGGTGACGACGTTCACGTCGCTGGTGGCGAAGGTCACGTTCTGGTTGCTGGCGTCGACCGGATTGACGATCACGTTCATCGCCGCGGTCTGGCCGGCGGTATAGGTCTCGGTCGGATTCTCGAAGGCGATCGAGACGACGTCCTTGAGGGTCGAGGCGGTTGCGTCGATGCCGACCGTGAAGGCGTACTCGTCCTCGTACTGGGCGCCGGGGTTGCCGATGTGGGCACCCGACATGAGGTACACGTCTTCGTCGCCGAAGAGCGTCTCGATGATCGGGATGTAGTAGGAGTGGATCACGTCGAACCACTGGATTTCGCCGTTCAAGTACAGGGTGAGGCCGGCATCGGTCATGTTGAACTCGATCGTGACCATCGTGTCGGTCGTGCCTTCGATCCCCTGGCTCTTGCCGAGATAGCTCCAGCCTTCGCCGAGTTCGACCACGTCGCGATAATGCGGCTGAAGCTTGATCTTGCCTTCTTCATAGGCGATCATGACGAAGAACGTCTTGACGGGGTCGGATCCGTTCCAGGCGTTGAACAACTGCTTCTCGCTTTCGAGCGAGATGAAGTGCCAGTGGTCGCCGCCGAAATCCATCGGATCGTCGAGCTTGAAGAGGACTTTGAGGCCGTCGATCTGGACGGGCGTGTCATAATAGCCGCCCATCGCGTCCGGGACCATGTTGTTGGCGGTATCGGGCCAGCTGAGGCCGCCCCGGCCGCTGAAGCGGACGGCGTTCGTGCCGACGGCCGTCGCGGTCACCGGATAGTAGGTGCCGCCTTCGGTGCCGAGAAGACCGCCGAGTTCGAACGCCTTGAAGCCGTTGATGGTCTCGACTTCGGCGGGCTCTTCGACGGTCACGACGCAGGTTGCCGTCTTGGTGCCGGCAGCTGCCGTGATCGTCGCGGTGCCTGCGGATACCGCCGAAAGCAGCCCGGTCTGGTCGACCGTGGCGACGGCGGCGTTGTCAGTCGAGAACGTGATCGTCGGATCGGTCGCGTCGGTGGGCGCGATCAGCGCGGTCAGTTGGTGCGTCTCGCCGACATCGAGCGTGATCGTGGAGCGGCTCAAGGAGATGCTGGAGACGGGAATCGTGGTCACGCCGGCGCAGGCCGCAAGCAGGAAAAGGAGCGACGCGATGAACGCAACCGCAGCGTGGTTGAAGAAACGATTGACTCTGGTTCTCATTGTCTGTATCCTCCTTTGACGATGGGTATCCTGAAACCAGACCCATTATAACAAAGGCAAAAACCCATTACAATTCCACAAAATTATCATTTTTTGCAAGTTTTTAAGAAAGGGCTTTCACCCGAGTTTTGCAGTGAGCCTAGTAAAAAACCGACATAACGTCTGAATATGGCCGTCGTGTCGGTTTGTGGTTTGTTGTGTATAGAAACTTTATCTGATTTCGGCCAGTGCTTTCTTCAA
>Ga0172375_10004599_pt1 | contig 20279 bp, 20 predicted proteins | sample LakKiv1m_FD_114537 | JGI IMG/M metagenome (GOLD analysis project Ga0172375, IMG submission 114537) | Freshwater microbial communities from Kabuno Bay, South-Kivu, Congo - kab_092012_11.1m | ecosystem: Environmental > Aquatic > Freshwater > Lake | place: Democratic Republic of the Congo...
CATTTAATTAAATAACCTTCTCCTATTTTATTAATTCCCGCTGCATTACCTTCATCGGTATCTAAATGTAAACACAATCTATAATTATCACCCACCCTTACTGGTATTTCTTGAAAAATAATTGACCTATCGCCTTTAATTTCTACTGAAACAATATCTCTATTTTTTAACTTTAATTTTTTAGCTTCCTCTGTCGAGCAATGAATATGACGCTGGGCAATAATAAGCCCTTCTGTTAAATCAATTTCTCCACTGGGCCCAATTAATTTGATCACCCCAGAATCCTTCAAATCACCAGAAAGACGCAAGGGCGCATTAACTCCTAAAAATATGGCGTCAGTTATACTAATTTCCACTTGTGTTTGGCTTCTTAACGGTCCTATCACTCTTATATTCTCGAGAATATGAGAATTGCTTTTTATGGTTACTGTTTCTTGGCAAGCAAAATCTGAGGGCTGGCCAAGCTGTTTAATGCTTTTTAATTCGTAACCCACGCCAAAAAGCTTTTCTAAATCTTGTTTAGATAAATGGCAATGCCTGGCTGAAACTTCAACCGGAATTTTTACATTTTTCATTACTCCATTATACCTTTTTGTCTATTACCAAACAAGTGGAAAAATGTATGCAAACAGCCCGGCCGAGAAAGTTGTCCTTTGACAACTCCCTCGCCGGGCTCTGATTTGCTCGTGGAATTAGCGGATTCCTCCATCTTCGGCTTGTGGCACAGGGTTTCCGTGCCGACGCATACCGGGGTGATTGGTGTCTGTTCCGGAGGTCAGTGGCAATGGAGTGCCGTGTCGGCGCATTCCTTCACGCTTTGCCGGCTGTTCGATCAGCTTGATTTCTTCGCGCACGGGTTTTTGTTCCGTTCGGCCCCAGAACTTGGTGTTTTCGAATGCGACGTTGAACGTAGTACCGGGCCATTTCGCGGCAAACTCTTCCACCGTACGAAAACCCTTTTCGTCGTCAGTCAACATCATCCCAATCTTCTCCTGAACATCGTAACGCATGGCCAACGGATAGTATTTCTCCACTCCCCGAAGGTCGAGCACGTTGCCCGGAATGCCAACTTCGGCCCCGAGATCGCGCAGCATCTTGTAACCGGCGATGTTGACCTTGATGACGAAGTACTCAGTCAACCCAGCGGAACCCTTCAGCTCCCCGACTTTCCTGACGTAGGCGGTCGCTTTGTCCGCGTCTGGTGCCTTAGTTCCCGCGACGGAAGCCAGGGCGCCACCGATACACACCGCTAATAGAACTGTCGTTATGAAGTGTTTCATTGTGTCCTCCTGTATTTTGCCACGAGCAGTCCTGCCTATTTCGTAGGCTCAGACTTTGTTTCGCTGTGGAACACAACGCTTATAAAAGCGCTCTATTCCACAGCAAAACGTGTAATTTAAAAGAACTCTACTATACTTTATTATACCATAGATTAAGCTGGCTTGTCAAGTGTTTGGAGCACTAAAAAGCCCCGCCGCGGCGGGGCTGTAAATTACAACTTTTTACCTACAAATTCAGTAAATTCAGCTAATCTTTTTGAATATGCCCATTCGTTGTCGTACCACCCCACCACTTTTACCATATTGTCCTTTACCATGGTTTCCTCTGCGTCAACAATGGCAGAATAAGTATCACCCTTAAAATCCATAGAAACCAAGGGCTCTTCTTCTACTCTCAAAATACCTTTAAAGTTTTTAGCGCCAGCTGCCTTCTTAAATGCTTCGTTTACTTCTTCTTTTGTGGTTGGCTTTGCAACCTCAACAACCAAATCCAAAACAGAAACAGTTGGAGTGGGAACTCTCATGGCAATGCCATCTAACTTGCCATCAATTTCTGGTATCATCTTCCCTATCGCGCGCGCTGCGCCCGTGGAAGTTGGAATTATATTTAAACCAGCTGACCTGGCCCTTCTTAAATCTTTATGAGGCAAATCCAAAATTCTCTGGTCATTGGTATAGCTGTGGACTGTGGTCATAAAACCCTTCACAATGCCGAACTCATCATTTAAAACTTTGGCTATTGGGGCTAAGCAATTTGTGGTGCAAGAGCCCATGTCCATTATATTCACATTCTTTGAATCATATTTATCAGCGTTAACTCCCAAAACAAAGCCAGGGACATCTTTTTCTTTAGCTGGCTGAGAAATTATAACCTTTTTAGCTCCTGCTTTAATGTGTTTTTGGGCCCCCTCTTTGTCTGCAAACAATCCAGTGCACTCTAAAACAATGTCTACCTTTAAATCTTTCCAAGGAAGTTTCTCTGGATCTTTCTCTGCTAAAAACTTCACTTTTGCAGGAATTTCTTTTTCGTACTTTCCATAACTCGAATCGTACTTTAAAAGATGGGCCAAGGTTTTAATGTCGGTTAAATCATTTATTGCAACAACTTCTAAGCTCGGGTGAGACTCAGCTATGTTTTTGAAAACTTGTCGGCCTATTCTGCCAAAGCCGTTTATTGCAACTTTAATCATGGGTTTATTTTTAATAATTTATCTACTTTTTCTTTGTCAAAACCAGTAATAATCTCTCCATCAATATCTAAGACTGGAACGCCCATTTGACCAGAATCTTTTATCATTTTTTGAAGTTGACTTTCGTCTTTTGAAATATCTATGTCTTCAAACTGAATATTATTTTTAGTTAAATATCCTTTTAATGTTTTGCAATAAACACAGGTTGGGGTGGAATATACTTTTACCATTAAAATAACTAATTAATTCTATTGTCCACAATTTGCATCTCCAGATGCGCTTGCACTACCAGCATAAGTTTCGGAAAAAGAGGTTGCAGCTTTTGCGGTGTTTAATTTTTGAGAACAAAAACTGGCTTCATTATTAAACGCTTCGCAAATAATTGCCCTTATTTCATCAGCAGACCTTGAACTTTCAAAAACCGGCTGGCCACTTTCTGTGAACTCCTCAATAAGCGCCCCATTTATGGCTAATGTTGGAGAACCTGTAACTCCATATGCATCTGAAGATTCAAAGTCTTTCTTTGCATAAGCAACTCCTCGGTTGGTATCAGCAATACAAGCAGTTAAGGCGCTTGAATTTACCCCGGTTGAGGCCTCGCAACCAGCAGTGTCTCCTGCTTTCATCTGGCAGGCAACATAATCCCAATACTTGGCAGGCTGCTCTTCTCTTATACAAATTTGTCTTAAATTTTCTTTAGCCTCTGCGTCTCCGTGCATAGCTGTAATTGTATTTCCAGAAACAGCTCCCATGTATTTTACTGCGACATACTGAGCTAGCGAAGGAATATTTCTTACTGCCTCATAAATCATCCTTTGCATTTGCAACCCAAACGGACACCTAGAAACAATAAAGGCCTCTAATTTTGGACTATCTGACTTTTTAATAGACGCTATTATTTCTTCTGCTGTTTTGTTTCCTCCAGAATTATTGTTTTGATTTGCGGGTTTGTCTGTTGTCTGGGCAACCATTTCAATAGCATTTGGAAATAAAAGCTTTCCGTCTTTTGTGGCATAAGAGTCGAATTCGTTTGAACCAATCTTAATTCTTACTTTAAAAAGCCCCGATGCTTCAGAAACACTCACAAGCCCTGCTGGCGAACTTGAAAGCTGGTTGTCGTTGATATAACTTATAACTTTCTCACCCATCTGATTTCCTGAAACCCCCAAAATATTGGGTAGAGATAATTTAAAGTTAAAGTTAAACTTAGAATCAGTAAACGCTAAAACAGTGACTATAATAATGGCCAAAACTGCTATCCCCATTAAGATATAGTCTTTATTGGTTTTTTTTATAAAATCTTTTATCTTGTCTAATATGCGCTTCATAAATTTATTTTTAATTTTAATACTATTAATTATAACTTTATATATTTGTTTCCGTCAAATTCGTACTTTATTAAGGATCCAAAAGGTAATTCTAAATCTATAATTTTATCATCGGGTATGTTTTCAATATATTTTACTATTGCTCTTAGGCTATTGTGGCTAGCTACCACTAAAACGTTCTTTCCTTCTTTTAGGTCTTTTTCTGCGTATTTTTTAAAAAACGGCGTTGATCTTTTACAGACATCTTTTAGCGACTCTCCTCCCGGAGGAGCTGCTTTGTATCCCCTGCGCCACAAATGAACTTTCTCTTCTCCATATTTTTTAATTATCTCATCTTTATTCAACCCTTGTAGTTCTTTGCCATAGTATCTTTCGTTTAGATTTTCAGATACATAGGCAGGGACATCGTTGTCTGTTATATCTACATAATTGCCCCACTCTTTCATTTTCCCACCATCTAAATGTATAAAAAATGGGTATTTCTCTGGCAACGGATCGAAAACCTCTGCAACAGTAGCCATATTTCTAAAAAGCGGAGAAGTATAAACTTTATCTATTTTAAATTTAAAAATTTCTTCAGATATTTTTCTTGCTGCTTGCTCAGAACCCTTTTCTAAGGGTCCATCGGTCCAGCCAGCAAATCTATTCTCGTCGTTCCACTGCGACTTTAAATGACGCAATAAAAAAAGTTTAGCCATGTTTTAATTCATTTTCAATTTCTAATAGACGATTATATTTTACCATTCTTTCTGGTTTTGCGGGAGAGCCTGCCTTAAGAAAGTCAGCCCCCAACCCAACCGCCAAGTCGGCAATAAAGCTGTCCATGGTTTCCCCCGACCTGTGGCTGACAATGGTTTTCCAATTAAATGATTTTGCTAATTTAGAGGCCTCAACGGTTTCAGAAACCGTTCCTATTTGGTTTAATTTTAATATAACTCCATTGCAAGCATTTTTATTATGGGCTTCTTTAATTTTTTTAATGTTGGTTGTGGTTAAATCATCACCGACAATAATTATTTTGTTTCCCATTTGTCGCATAATAAGCTCGAATCCTGGCCAATCATCTTCTGAAAAAGGGTCTTCGATTGATATTATTTTAAAACTTTTAATAAGGTTTTCATAAAATTCTAAAAGCTCTGTTTTGGTTAACTCTCTGCCATCTAAATTATATTTTCCGTTTTCATAAAATTCCGAGGCCGCAACATCTAGCGCTAGCGCACAATCTTTATCTTCCATGGCGCCTTTTATTGAGAGTAATGCCTGTTCTGTTTTCTGTATTGGGGTTGCAAAACCTCCCTCAAAACCTAAATCTATTTTCTCTTTGCCAAAATTCTTTTCTAAAGTGTTTTTCAAATTCTGAAATATTTTGTTGCATAAAACTAAATTCTCTGCAAAAGTTTTCTTTTGGCAAATAACAATAAATTCTTGATTACTTGTGTCTGTCTTATTGTCTGTGTGTACTCCGCCCTCTAAAATGTTAAACATCGCAAGCGGAACTTTTATCTGTTTATTTTCAGAAAGTTCGGCAATATATTTATATAGAGGAATTTTTTTTGCACTTGCTCCAGCTCGGCAAACAGCCACAGAAACCGATAAAATGGCATTGGCCCCTAATTTTGACTTGTTTTCTGTGCCATCTAGCTTAATCATCAGTTCGTCTATCTCTTTTTGATTTAAAACATCTTTACCCTTTAATTTTGGCGCAATAATTTCGTTTACATTTTTAATTGCCTGCTGAGCTGACAGAGCAATTGCCTCGTTTTTTCCGGTCGAAGCTCCGCTTGGGCAAGAAGCAATAAAATTATTTTTTTCAGTTTCTAATTCAACCTCAACTGTCGGGTTCCCCCTGGAATCTTTAATTTCTCTCGCAGTTATGTTTTTTATTTTCGACATTTTATTTATTTAATTTTTGCAAATAATCATAAGCTGCCAAAGATGCTTTGCAGCCCTCCCCTGCCGCTGTAACTATTTGTTTATAGGGGCCTGAATTGTTGTCCCCCGCTGCAAAGAGCCCCGGGGTTTTGGTTTGGAAGGTTTCTGGCTCAACAACTATTTCATCTCTTTTAGTAAAGTCAACCAAACCTTTTGCCACGGCTGTTGCTGGCTGGTTTCCAATTTCTATAAAAACTCCCTGAACTTCTAAAGTTTTTTCTTTATTTGAAATATTATCCTGGTAAATTAAAGACTTAACAAAATTATCTCCTTTAATTTCTTTAACAGCTGCATTGGTTATAATTTCAATTTTATCTATTTTTTTTATCTCATCCTGGTTTTCCTTGTCTGCTTTTACTTCTGGGCCAAACTCTAAAATATAAACTTTTTTAGCGTATCTTGCCATAAAAAATGCTGCTTCAAAACCAGAGTTTCCTCCGCCAATAATAGCTACTGGTTTATCCTTGAATACGGGACCATCGCAAGTAACGCAATACCCCACTCCTTTACCAATAAATTCTTTTTCTCCAATTACTTCCAATGGCCTTGGGTCGGCTCCTGTAGCAATAATAATTGTTTTACTTTGAATTTTTTCGTTTTTGGTTGTAGTAATGGTGAATACGTCTCCTTTTTTTTCTAATTTTTCTGCTTCGGCAAATTTTATTTCAACGGAACCTTGCTTTTCTAGGTGCCCAGTAAATTTTTCTATAAGCTCGGCTCCAGAAATGTTGGGAAACCCCGGATAATTACAAACCTCTGTGGCCTTTTTAACAATTTGTCCGCCAAATTCTTTTGTAATTAAAAGGGTTTTCATCTGTTGTCTTCCAGCATAAATACCGGCTGTAATTCCAGCCGGCCCGCCTCCTATAATAACTAAATCGTAAATCATTAGCTAATTATACAACTATATATCAGTATTTTATAGTCTTTAAATAATGCTTTAATTCGTCTTTAAACCTGGGGTCTTTTAGGGCCAAATAGAAAAAGGACTTTAACCATTTCGGCTTGTCTCCGCACTCTAGCCACTCGCCTTTTAGCTCGCACCCGTAAACAATTTTTCCCTCAGACAACATTTTGTCAAAAACATCAGCTAAAATTATTTCTCCTCTTTTTGACGGAGTTGCTTTTTTAAGATATTTGAAAACCTCTGGAGTTAAAACATATTTTCCAACTATGGTTAAATCTGAAAAGTTTTGCCCAGACTCTGGTTTTTCTATTATTTTCTTTATTTTATAAAGCCTATTAGCTATTTTTTCTAAAGACAATCCGGCATAAGAAGAAATTTTTTCCTTAGAAACGGCTTTTAACGCTATTACTGGAGCGTAACAAGTTTTAAAAATATTTATTAGTTGAGAAATTGCGGGCTCCTCTGAATCAACAATATCATCTCCAAATAAAACAGCTACTGGTTCTGAATCTAAATTCTTGGCTGCTTGCAAGATGGCATGTCCATCGCCAAGCGATTTTTTCTGCACAACGAAAGAAAAAGATATTCCGCTAAAAACATTTTCTAGATCTTTTAGCTCTTTTAGTATTTTATCTTTTTTTCTTTTAGCTAACGTTTTTTCTAACTCTGGATCTTTTTTAAAGTAATTAAGAATATTTTTTTGTCCCGGGCTAATAACAAAAATTATCTCTTTAATGCCTGCTTTTTTTACTTCTTCTATAATATACTGTATGGCTGGCTTATCAACCAGAGGCATAAATTCTTTAGACACGACTCTAGAAAGCGGCAAAAACCTGGTCCCAAGGCCTGCCACTGGAATAATTGCTTTTTTAATTTCTACTGCCATAAAACTAGGAAGTAATTAATAATATTATCTAAATTTTATTTTTCTTAAAAATGCTGGGATTTCCCACTCTTTTTCTTGAGCGGCTCTCTTTTTTTCTTGAAGCTCTTCCTCTTTCTTAATTTCTAAACCAGTCCTTCTTATTGTTTTTTTATTTGAACCAGACGATCTCAAGACAGACATGGCGGGAGCCGCTACTTCCAAAACCGGAATAAAAGAAGGCTTCTTTTGCGCTTTCTCTTTAACTTTTTTTGCCTTATGTTTGATTTTCTTTAGAGAAACTTTCTTTTTCTTTCTCACGGATTCTTTAACTTGTTTTGTCTCGCTTTGCGAGATCTGGCGCGGCCAGACAGACTTCTGTTTTATTGGTTCCCTTTCCTGCTCAATTTCCACCCCTGGGGCGGGGCCTGTCATTAAAATAGTTGTTTTTATTTTATTTTTCAATTTGGCATCTTTTGAAATCCCAAATATAATTTTAGCTTTCGGATTTAAGCCTGATATGTGGCTACTTATTTTTTCTACCTCAAACATTGAAAGATTTTCTGAACCTTCAATGTTGAATAAAATTTTCTCTGCCTTAAAGCCGCTACTCTGTAGCAAAGGGTTTTTAAAAATATCTTTACAAACTTTTTCTACTCTGTCTTTGCCAGCTTCCTCAACGGTGTTTAAAAATGCTGAATTGCCTCTGCCTCTTAAAACTGTGCGCAAATCTGCAAAATCAATGTTTATAATTCCTGGGTTGTAAATTAAATCTATTAAGCTTTCTAAAGATTGTATTAAACTTTTATTCACAAATGAAAAAGCGGTGGTAATGGGAGTTTCTTCGTTAATAATTTTAAAAATCTTTTCATTGGGTATTACCAAAGAAACATTTAAATTTTTGCGCAAAAATTTTAAAGCGCTCTGGGCTATTCTTTGCTTGCTTTTGCCTTCAAATTTAAATGGAGTTGTAAATATGCCAAAGGTAATTCCGCCAAACTGTTTGGCTATTTCAGCAAAAACTTGTGTTGCTCCAGAACCCAATCCCCCGCCCAAAGAAGCCACAAAAATTATAATATCTTGATTTTGGAGTATGCTGCTTATTTTTTCTTTTGCCTCTTCTGCTACTTGTTTGGCCAAATCAACGTTTACCCCAGTACCTAAGCCATGAGTAGATTCTTGACCAAACCAAAAATACTTTATTCCAGATCTCTTTTTTAAAGCTCTTATGTCAGTGTCGGCAATAACAAAGGTTGCTTTTTCTAAAGACCTGCCCATTTCAGAAACAATGGACCCTCCACCTCCGCCAACTCCAATAACTTTAATTTTTGCCTTAAACAAAGAATTCGCCGCAAACTCCGCGGGCTTAGCCACATGCTTTTTTGCTTTTCTGGCAATAATTTTACGTTTTTTAGCTTTCGCCATTATATTATATGTTAACTACTTATAAAAATAAATCAAGGGACACCCGCCTTCGCCAAGGCTTCGGCGAGGTTGTTTTCTTCTTATACATAAAACTGGAACGAAAACAAAAAAAAGAGGTCCGATGACGCTTTCGCGCCAAAGGACCTGCTACCAATAAAAAAAACAAAGTCAAATAATTTCTATTACTTTGTTTCTTGAGGAATAGCCAGAGACTATTCTTACATTAGCAGAGCTAGTTTTAAAATATACGGCCAAGGCATTTCTAATTGCTTCGTTAGCTTTGCCTTTTATTGGCGGCTCTTTTACCGAAACAACATAATTTATTCCATCTAACTTCTTAATGCCTTCCTCTTTTGCGTTTGGTTTAGCCCTAATAAATATCTTCATAAAAAAGCGAGCATTAAATAACAATCGCCTCACCCTCCCCAATTAAATCAATTTCTTTCCCCTGAACTAAAACAGCTTGCCCGTCGGTTAAAATTCTTAAATTCTTTTGCCTGTCTTTTGTATCCGGCATTTCTGCTTTTACTGTATCATACCACTCAGGAGTATAATGGACGAAAATATCAAATGGCACAAGATTTAAACCCTTAAAATCTGTAATACCTGCTATATTTTTATCTGCATCTTTCCAGCCTGCTGTTTTTATGGTTCTGCCAGCAACTATGCTTCCAGCAGATGCTCCTATATATACCTTGCCTTCTTTTAATAATTTTCTTATTATTTTTTCAAAATTACATTTTCTCATTGCTCTCAACAGGTAAAAAGTATTTCCGCCCTCAACATAAATGATGTCTTTAAGTTTTAAAATTTCTTCAACTTGCGCTTCTGTTTTACCTTCAATGTCGAGTTCTTCCACATTAAAACCAAGCTCTTCTTTCATTATAGTCCAGTCTTTCTGTAAATAATCTAAATCTTCTTGAGGTTTGGCGGCTGTGGTAATAAATGCAACAGTTACATCGTAAGCTGGCTTTTGTAAAAACTTTATTATTTCATCTTTCATTTCAGGAAAGCTAGATGCCAAAAGCAAGGTTTTTGCTTGGGCATGTTTTATCTTGGTTTTTATAACACCTATTAAGTAATTAATTAAAGCCAAAAGTATTAACAACCCGCCAATTGCTCCGATTGCTCCAATGCCAAAAGGTGTTAGAAAAAATTGAAAAACTGATGTATTAAAAAATGTTGTTTTTAATGTTGGTATTTGCCAATAAACATTTAAAAGATCCTTTATGCCATATTGCTCTTTCTTCCCCACTGCTAAAACATACTTGCCCTGATTATCCGATGAATACACTTGTATTCTATATTCTCCTGCAGAAACTTGTTTTGAAAGTTCAGGACCCTTTAAATAATAATCCCTACCCCATTCTTCATAAAATTGTTCCCATTTAAAATTTTGTCCATCGAGGAATTCAATTTTTTCTGGCTCAGTTGCGCCCAATAAAAAAACATCTGCTGAATATCTACCTTCTGGGTTAGAATGCGCCGGAACCAAAAGATTAATATACAGCTCAAAATCTTTGTCTGAATTAATAAAATAATCGCGCGGTTGACCTTTTAGCTCGTCATAAAATGCTTGAGATAATTCTGGGTTGTTTATTTGAGCAAGATCTGGTTTTAAATAAACAAGCCTTGGCAAGTGAGCCAAAGCAATATTTTTGCAAGATAAAAAACCCGCCGCCAAAAATAAAATAAATATAAAATATAAAAATATTTTCTTCACAATATATAAGTATAACTTATTTTCTTAAATGACTGCAACGGCAGTTATCGCAGTCTATATGACATTCACAGCACTTGTAGCACAACCACTGTCTGCAATTACACCTTTCCTTTTTCTTCATTTCTATCCCACATTTTCTACATTTAAAAATAACCCCTGATTCTTTCGGCTCTTCTTTTACTTTTTCTTCAACAACCTTTTTTGTATTTTTATAAATTTTTCCGTGACCTGGAATTATCCAATCTGCTCTTCTTAAAACCACACTCCTGCTTTGAGCCAACTGCTCTGTGTCAGAAGCAAACATATCTTCTATTGGGGTCGCGGGATAATTTTCTTTCCAAAAAATGTCACCGCAAATTGCTACAACGCCATCTTTTGTTGTTACAAAAAGAGAGAGCCCCGAGTGGTCGTGACCCGGTGTGTGTAAAATTTGTATATTGGGACTAAAATTTTCTGGCCAATCTTTTACGGTATCTTTATCCCACAAGCCATAGTGCTCTAATGTTTTAGCTTTTGGAAAAAGGCCAATGTTGCGATAATGGTCTATATGTGAATGCGTTAAGCAAACAAAATTCACATCGTTAACTGTAAGATTTTCTTTAGATAAAGCATCAACTAAAATTTGGGGATCTTGCATGACCCCTGGGTCGACCACCATTATAACATTTTCGTCACGCACCAAAGTGACGGTGGGCCTTGTGTGCTCCTCACCGGTTTCTATAAAAGAATCGGCATTAGTGTAGCCCTCTACTAAAATTTTAACTTGGGCTGCCATATAATTTTACGGGCCTCGAGTAAGCTCGCGTTAATTGTGGGCGATGAAGGAATCGGACCTTCGACCTCTGTCTTATCAGGACAGCGTTCTACCACTGAACTAATCGCCCAAACAGCTAAATTTTCTTTATTCTAATACTCTCTTTTATTTTAGTCAATATATAAAGAATTAGGCCACACGAGGAGCGTGTGGCCATATGAAGATGATTAGAAAACAGAAGAGGTCTGGAGCCAAATTTTGAACGAGCAATACGAACAGTCGGCGGGCGCTACCTTTGCGGTTATGCTGAAATGGCACTCGGGGTCTACAACGGCTAGAAGTTACCGTTCCGGATAAGCAGACAAGCGAGCGCTTTTCGCCGATTTTCTCTGGCTGACTCCGTCAGCCCGCCGACTGTTCGAGAAGCTGCCCACCCTGAAGATGGGCAATTTCCCGAACAGTCGAATAAAAGTTCTATCTAAATTAATTTTATCAAATTAGCAAACAAGCTGTCAATACTATTTTTGCTCAAGCTGTTCTGCCGCTGACAAAATTTTATTTTCCTGGAAATAATTCCCAATAATTTGAAGTCCCACTGGCAATTTGCCTATCTTTCCTGCTGGGACTGATATACCAGGAAGATAAGCTAAATTCACAGAAATTGTGTAAATATCGGCTAAATACATAGATAAAGGATCTGATGTGTTCTCCCCTATTTTAAAGGCTGGGAATGGAGAAACTGGAGCAAAAATTAAATCTACCTTCCCAAACGCGTCTGTAAAATCTTGTTTAATTAGTTCTCTAATTTCTTGGGCTTTCTTATAATAAGCATCGTAGTATCCTGCTGAAAGCGCGTAAGTTCCAACCATAATTCTACGCTTAACTTCAGCCCCAAATCCATGCCCTTTGCTTTTTAAATAAACATCCAATAGATTATTCCCCTGCTCTGATAGGCCATATTTTATACCATCGTACCTAGACAAATTAGCCGAGGCTTCTGCTGGCTGAATAATATAATATGCAGCCAAAGCATATTTTAAATTAGGTAAACTTATATCAATAATTTTAGCTCCTAATTCTTCGGCTTTTTTTATTGCAGACCTGATTATTTTTTCCACCTCTTTGTCTAAACCTTTGGCAAAATATTCCTTGGGCACACCAATCTTCATGTCTTTCATCTCAAACTTTTTATCTTCAAATTCATAATTAGCAGAAGTTGCATCCATTGGATCTTTGCCAGAAATTATTTTAAACACTATTTCTAAATCCTCAACGTTTTTTGTAATAGGACCTACCTGGTCTAAAGATGATGCATCAGCCACTACTCCATATCTTGAGACAGATCCATAAGTTGGCCTTAATCCAACCACTCCACAAAAAGAAGCCGGCTGTCTTATTGATCCTCCTGTATCGGTGCCTATTGAATAGCATGCCATGTTTGCAGCTACAGAGGCCACCGAGCCACCCGAAGTTCCCCCTGGTACGCGAGTCAAATCATGAGGATTTTTTGTAACTTTAAAAGCTGAATTTTCTGTAGAACTTCCCATAGCAAACTCGTCCATATTAGTTTTACCCAAAAACACGGCCCCTTCTTTTTTTAATTTCTTTATGACCGTAGCATCGTATGGAGCAATATAATTTTCTAAAATTTTAGAAGCCGCAGTACATTTCTGACCCTCAATCATAATTAAATCTTTAATTGAACACGGCGCGCCACACAGCATTCCAAACTCTGCGCCAGATTTTATTATTTGATCTGCAGCTGCGGCTTGCGCCAGAGCGCCCTTTTCATCGACGCTCAAAAAAGCATTTATTTCCTTATCAAACTTTTTTATGTTTGCCAAATAAGCTTTAGTTAAATCAACCGAAGTAAACTTCCCAGCTTTTAAGCCCTCGTGGCACTGTTTAATTGTTAAACTTGTTAAATCCATTATAAAATTGCTTTGACTTTAATGTAGCCGTCTTTTTTGTCTGGCGCGGCTTTAATCAGCCTCTCAGCCATTTTTGTATCTTTCTCGCCCACCTCGTCTATGCGTAAATTAGAATTTCGGATTTCGGATTTCGGATTTTCAATTTTGGGCGCCTTCTTTAATAAATCAAAATAATCTAAAATTGCCGACAGATCTTTCTGCATTTTCTCTACCTCTTTTTCTGTAAGCTCTAATCTGGCCAATTTCGCAATATGCAATACCTCTTCTTTTGAAATCATTGCTTTATACTAACAAAAAAACAGCACGGATTCAACCTATGCTGTTTTTTAAAATGAGACTTCGCCTTCGTCGTCTTTAGACATTACCTCTGAAAGAGTTTCTATATTTTCTAAAGCAATGCCAGCTCCCCTCACAACTGCAGTCAATGGATCATCGATAATTTTGCAGGGCATTTTTGTCTCTTTAGCAATTAAAGTGTCGAGCCCGCGTAAAAGTGAACCGCCGCCAGACAAATAAATTCCATCAGACATAACGTCGGCCAACAGTTCTGGAGGAGTTTCTTCAATGGTTGTTTTAATAGCAGCGATGATTTGCTTTATTGACCTGTCTAGCGCTCTTTGAATGTCATCGTTAAAAATTACCACCTCTTCTGGCAAACCCGTAACTAAATTCCTTCCGCGCATTGGCATTTCTTTTTTCTCTCTTAAGGGCATGGCAGAGCCAATGTTTATTTTAAGTAATTCCGCAGTTCTTTCTCCAATTAAAAGCTTATACTCTTTTTGGGCAAAATCTATAATATCATTGTTTAACTTATCTCCAGCCACTCTCAAACTCTTGAACGCGACAATTCCACCTAAAGAAATTACTGCCACCCCAGTTGTCCCTCCGCCAATATCAACCACAAAGTTTCCCCCTGCGTCCTGAATTGGCAACTTAGCCCCAATAGCTGAAGCCAATGGCTCTTCAATTAAAAAAACTGTTCTTGCTCCTGCATTTTTGGCAGCATCTCTGACTGCCTTTTTTTCAACTTCCGTCACCCCACAAGGAATACCAATAATTACGCGGGGCATACTAACCATGCCAAAAAACTTTTTACTCGAAGAAGTTGCCTTTTCAATAAAATACCTCAACATTTGCTCTGTTACTTCAAAGTCAGAAATTACTCCGTTTACCAACGGCCTACTTGCAGAAATGTAAGCTGGAGTGCGGCCCACCATTTTTTTTGCTTCTTCTCCAATAGCCAAAATCTGCCCAGTTTTGTTGTTTATGGCCACCACTGAAGGCTCGTTTATAATTATTCCCCTGTCTTTTACGTAAACCAAAGAATTGGCGGTTCCTAAATCTATCGCCATGTCTATAGATAAAAATGAGAATAACTTCTTAAACATTATTTAAATAATTTTGATAAATGCTTTATTTTCATTAACTTTACTGCAACCTTATTTCTTTCTTTTACTTCCACCGAATTTTTTGACAAAGTTTTTTCTGAAACAACAACTCTATAAGGAGTCCCTATCAAATCTGCCTCTGCAAACTTTTCTCCAGCTGATTTATCTTGTCTATCATCATATAATACCTGAATGTTTTGTTTATTCAAGTCTTGATAAATTTTTTCTGACGTGGTTTTAACTTTTTTGTTGTCCCCAATCGCAATTAAATGAACCATAAATGGAGATACCGCTTTTGGCCAAATTATTCCCTTTTCATCATGACTTGCCTCAACAACAGCTCCCATTAGCCTTGAAAGACCAATTCCGTAGCAACCCATTATTACTGGCTTCTCTTTGCCGTCTTTGTCTTTAAACTTTAGTTCAAATGGCAGAGAATATTTTGTGCCAAGCTTAAAAATGTTACCAACTTCAACTGCTTTCTTTTCAGTAAAATCAGCAGAACCACATTTAGGACAATTTGCATTTTCACTTTTTATTTCTTTGTTAATAGCTATCTTGCACTTGTTACAAATGTAAATTGTATCTTCTCCTGTGTCTGAAATCATCTGAAACTCGTGAGAATATTTTGAAAAGCTTCCCCCCGAAGCAAATGTTAAATAAGTTTTGTCTCCAATGCCAGCTTCTTTAAATATTTTAAAATATGCTTTTATTAACTTTTCGTAATACTTGTCTAAATCTTCTTGGGTTGCGTGAAAAGAATACAGGTCTTTCATTAAAAACTCTCTTGTTCGTAAAATACCTGACTTTGCCCTTAATTCATCTCTAAATTTTGTTTGTATTTGAAAAACAGAAATTGGCAAATCCCTGTAAGAAAAAATAACTTTTTTTGCCAAAGGGCTTACAATTTCTTCGTGTGTTGGACCTAAAGCATATTCTTTGTCAGCTGAAGCTTTTATTTTAAAAAGAATATCTAAATTTTCCCATCTGCCTGTTTTTTGCCAATTTTCTTTTGGTTGCAACACTGGCATTAAAATTTCCTGTCCACCAACCTCAATCATGTTTTTACGAATTATTTCTTCAATGTTTTTTAAAACTCTATGCCCCAATGGCAAAAAGCTATAAACTCCTGCCATTAGCTGGTCAACAAATCCGCCTCGAATTAACAATTCATGAGAAATGGCATCTATTTCGGCTGACTTAGATTTATTTGTTTTGAAAAAAAGTTTAGACTGCAACATATTTTTATAATTAATAATTAAAATATTTGTCTTAAAAATTCAGTGAAACGCGGGATGTCAAATTTTATTGTTATGAATATAGACAGACATATTAAAACTGAAAAAAATCCTAAAGTTATTGATTGCTCAACTTTTGGAGAAACTGGTTTGCCTTTTATTTTTTCTATTAACAAAAATATTAATTTCCCTCCGTCTAAAGCTGGTATGGGAAACAAATTAAATATGGCAATGAAAATGCAAATCATTCCTATAAAGTATAAAAAGAATCCTGCGCCATAACTTGCGGCATTAGCCAAAAATACTGTAATTCCCAGGGGTCCAGCAAACTCTGCGCCCTGCGGGGCGCCTTTGCCCGTAAATAAATCTGCCAGAACAATATATATGCCTTTTAGCGATGCAACTGTCACTTTCCATGTGTAAGCTACTCCCTGAATTGGCGCTTGGTACCAAGGATATTTCTCAAGCAAAGTTGCCATTCTCTCTAGGGCCACTCCTGTTGCGCCCTGGCCTGAGGGAGGATTTATTCGGGGAATTAATTTGGTTTCTAGGACTTGCCCATCTCTTTCTATTAATACAGTCATCTCTTTACCCTTATTTTCGCCTGTTATTTTTTGAAAATCTGCAATTTTATCAATTTCAGAATCTAGACCTTGGATTTTAACACCCGTTATAACGTCTCCTGATCTTAAGCCGGCTTGTGCAGCCGGCGAATTCTGAGCCACTTCAACAACTATTACTTTCGCATTAGTTAATCCTTGGACCTCTTGGTCACCAACTGGTAAGTTGGCTCCCATGCCAAAAACAATAGAAAATATGATTATGGCAGCTATCCAAAAAGCAGCCACGCCTCCAATTACAATTAAAACTCTTTTCCAAATTTTTAAGTTTGAAAAACTTCTGTAGTCATCTACCCCGCCTTCTTCTCCGCGTATTTTAACAAAAGCACCCAATGGCACCCAGTTTATAGAGTAAATTGTTTCACCAAATTTTTTCCCAAAAATTCTTGGCGGGTATCCAACACCAAACTCATCAACCTTAACTCCAAAGCGCTTAGCAATAATAAAATGCCCAAACTCATGAATTATCATGAGGGCAATTAAGCTTAAAAATGCAATTACTAAAATTAGTAATTCAGAAAACATTTTATATTAATTCTTTGGTTTTCTTCTCAACCAAGTCTTTTATTTTTTTGTTGTACTCGTCTACCACTTTTTGGAGCTCATCTTTACCGCGGAATTTATCGTCCTCTGAAATTTCTTTGGCCTTTTGCGAGGCCTGAATTTTATTCCAACAATCTTCCCTTTGCCTGCGCATTACCTGCCTTGATTGTTCTGCTTTTTCATTTAGTGTTTTGGTTAATGTGTTGCGGTATTCTTCTGTGAGCATTGGCAAATTTAATCTAATAAGATTTTTATCAACAGCGCAAGACATTCCAAGCCCTGACTGCGAAATAGCTTTTTCTATTGGCTCTATATATGAAGTATCCCATGGCTGAATAACAATTTGGTTTGTTTGGGGCGTGGAAATAGCTCCCAATTGTTTTATGGTAAATTTAGATCCAAATGCATTAACTTCTATGTCTTCCACCAATGCTGGGGTTGCCCTGGAAGTTCGTATTTTTGAAAGCTCTTGCTCTAAAAACTTAAATGATTTTTCAAATTCTGGTTTTGCTTTATCGATAAATTCTTTATATGACGCCATATAGTTTACATTTCCATTAATAATATTTCTAAGGCTAATTTTGGATTAGCGTTAGTAAAAAATAATTTTTGACTTACGTCTTCTGTTAAATTTATTATTTGCTTTAATTTTTCTGGCGAATACTTTTTAGAGTCTGAAAGCAACATTTCTCTTAAGTGTTTTTGCATTACCTCTAAAATTTCGCCAACATTTTGTTTTTCAAAATCTATTGCTTTTGTGTATTTAAATTTGGCAGCTAAGTTAGAGCTCATTGCAGGAATTAATTCTTTTAAAATTTCCTGCTCTCTTTTTAATTTCTCTGGATTTTCTGGCAAGCCCTTGGGCTTTGAAAACTTAATTGTTTGGCACCTGGAAATTATTGTGGGCAAAAGCGCGTATGGCTTTGAGGAGATTAAAATAATTAATGTGCTACCCCTGGGCTCCTCTAATGTTTTTAAAAAACAGCTCTGGGCCTCCTGATTCATCTTTTCAGCATCGTCTACAATTACAATTTTGAATCCACCGTTATAAGACTTGTAAGAAAGAAACCCTTGGACTTTTCTTATTTGAGCAATAGTTATCTCTCCACCATCTCCAAACTTATAATCTTTTTTATTAGCTTCTTGGACAATCATTAAATCTGGAAACTTGCACCCAATTAGCTCGGTCAATTCTTTGGCAACAAGTTTTTTGCCAATGCCCTCTGGCCCCACAAACAAATAGGCGTGAGAAAGCTGATTTGACTCAAACTTATTTTTCAAAAATTCCCATTGCCTTTTATGCCCAATTATCATCTCTTGCTCATTACGACTTTTTTGTATTCTTCGAGGTTTTCAAGAACCACTCCCGTGCCCTTAACAACACAGAAAAGCGGCTCTTCTGCCACAAAGCAAGGCACTCCCGTGCTCTGAGCAACCAATTCGTTAATTTTTGGTAAAAGCGCGCCTCCGCCGGCCATAATAATTCCTTTGTTTATTATGTCAGCTGAAAGCTCTGGCGGAGTTTCAGCTAACACATGTTTTATCGCTTGCATTATTTCCGCTAAAACGTCCGACATGGCTTCACAAATTTCGTTGTTTGAAACTTTTATGCTTCTGGGTAATCCTAAAATCAAGTCTCTACCTTGTATTTCTAGAAATTTTAATTCTTTTTGGGGAAGGGCTACTCCAATTTTTATTTTAACTTCTTCTGCAGATTGTGTGCCAATAGCCAAATTATGCTTTTTCTTAATGTATTCTGCAATAGCTGAATCTAGTTTGTCCCCAGCGACCCTTACGGAGTGCCACGTTACAATTCCTCCCAAAGAAATTACAGCTACCTCAGATGTCCCTCCACCAATATCAACTATCATGTGGCCCGAACAAGAATTAATTGGAATGCCAGCCCCAATTGCAGCTAAAATTGGCTCTTTAGCAACATAGGCTGACTTTGCTCCAGCAGCTAAAGCAGCTTCTATTACGGCTCTTCTTTCTGTACTGGTAATGCCAGCTGGAACTGAAATAACCAACTCTGGCTTAAATATTTTCATTTTACCACTGGTTTTTTCTATAAAGTAACGCAACATTGCCTGAGTAACTTTGTAATCAGCAATAACTCCTTCTTTTAACGGCCTATAAACCTTTATGTCTGCAGGAGTTCGGCCAATCATTTCTTTAGCGCCCTCACCCACTGCCAATATTTTTTTGTTGATCATGGAAACTGCAACAACCGATGGTTCATACAAAACAACCCCCTTACCTTGCACATATACAAGCGAGTTACATGTTCCTAAATCAATTGCAATTTTATTTGAAAACATTTTTAAAATTAATTTGAAATTCTTTTGATGTCAGCGCCGAGCGAAGCGAGGCGCTCTTCTATTCTTTCATATCCTCTATCAATTTGGGAAATATTTTTAATAGTTGTTTTGCCTTCTGCTGACAATGCCGCCACCACCAAACACGCCCCAGCCCTTATATCCCAAGAATCAATTGTGGCCCCCTGAAGCTTTGTTGGTCCAAAAACAAATGCCCTGTGAGGATCTACCATTTCAATTCCTGCGCCCATTTTTTTTAATTCTTGCACATAGTTAAACCTGTTTTCATACAATGGGTCATGTACCAAACTTTTACCTTGGGCTTTTATTAAAAGCGGGATTATTATTGGTAATAAATCTGTTGGAAAACCGGGGTAAGGAAGAGCCTGCACTTTAGTTGCCTCCAACTTTGACGAATAAGAAACTATAACATAATCTTTTCCTCTTTCCAACTGAACCCCAATTTCCTCTAGCTTTGCTAAAAATAAATCTAGGTGAGATAAATTAACTCCAGTTACTTTAATTTTTCCTGGAACAACGGCCCCAATGGTGATAAAAGTACCTGCTTCTATTGGATCTGGAATTATAGAGTGCTCGCATCCCTTCAGCGTTTCAACGCCATTTATTTTTATAGTATGCGTACCAAGGCCTTCAATTTTAGCCCCCATTTTAATTAACATTTCTCCTAAATCTTGAACGTGCGGTTCTGCAGCAGCTCCCTTTATAACAGTCTTACCCTTAGCCAACACAGCTGCCAACACTACAGCCTCTGTGGCAGTAATTGAAAACTCTTCTAAAATTATTTCTCCGCCCTTTAAATTAGAACAGCTAACCTCGTAAATA
>Ga0172375_10004600_pt1 | contig 20277 bp, 9 predicted proteins | sample LakKiv1m_FD_114537 | JGI IMG/M metagenome (GOLD analysis project Ga0172375, IMG submission 114537) | Freshwater microbial communities from Kabuno Bay, South-Kivu, Congo - kab_092012_11.1m | ecosystem: Environmental > Aquatic > Freshwater > Lake | place: Democratic Republic of the Congo...
AAAAATGGCTGAATAAGGTCACGGCTTTCTTTTAAAGCCTCCACACCTTTTTTATTTTCCAAAAGAAATGTCATTTGGGCGAACGAATAAAACAAAGCAAAAACGACCCCAGGCAAGAGGAACAAAAGCGCCCAAAGGCTCACTTTAACGAAAACCCACAAGACGACGATGCAAAAAGCCCCGAACAAAGGAAAGGACTGTTGATAGGCATCTGCCACCGGCAAGGCTTTCTTTTGGTCGCAGGCCTGAATCTGCTTGATAATGGCCATCGTAAAAAGCATCAAGGCAATGAACGCAAAGGTAATAAAGATGGCAAAAAGAATAATGAAAGCGATAATAACAGGAACGCTTCGCGTAGGTGACAAGAAATCAAGCTTGCTTTGGAACGCAAAGCTACCGAACATCAGCAAGAACGAAAACACGCAAAATGGCACATACACAACGGCAACTGTCGAGGCCAAGGCAAGAAAATTCTTTGATATTAAACCCCAAGAATCCGCCAGCAACTGTCCCAAGCTTCGCTTATCCATGATCCCCTCCTAAGATTAAAGTCGTAAGAATGCTTATAGTATAGCGTATTTTAAAACTTGTCGCCACAGCTAAAAGATTTGTTGCTGCCGGCGCTCAAGCAAAAAGTCAACAACACGGTTCATGTCCAAGACAAGCGTTGAATCAGGAAAATCCTCAGGATTTTTAACATCAAATCCGAATTGCACGATGACCCTGTATGAAAATGAAGGTTTTTCCTCGTTGCGCTTTTTAAAAAGAAATATTGTTTTTCCCGTAATAGGGTCGTAGTCAATATGATAGATCCTCAGGTCCTTTTTCATAAGGTCAGTGATCCCAGCCGAAAGAAACCCAATGATATCGTTGCCATAGCTTGTCGTAAGATTGCCGAATTCATCATCGCTGGTAAATAAGCGCCGTTGATCCGGCTGAATGACATAGATCCGCGAATAGTTATTCAGGTTCACGCTTTGCAAAGCTTGTTTTAAGAACTTGAATTCCTGGACGCTGATCTGGACACGGTAACGATTGATCGTTTGGTGCGCCGATAACGCTCCTACGAAGACCAAAAGGCACAATACAAAAACAACAGCAACTCTTTCGATAGCCGAAAAGATCTTCGCGTAGCGATGCAAGGCCCACAAGAAAACAAAAAGAGCAAAAGCGGCCAATGCCATAAAGCAGCGATAGAAAGCAACATTTTCTGCATAGATCAAGTTAGGTAGTGCTGTCAAAAAAAGAAGGCCCAAAAGCAATAATACGCGCGCCCCTAGGTCAGCAATGGTCATTTGCCGGCTTGTCTTGTCTACCCGCTGAGCGAACGCGAGGAAAATGGCCCCCACCACAAAACCTATCGCAGACAACGCAACTGTCGGTGAAGAAGGGATGTTCCAGAAATTCAGCACTTTAACGACAGGGTCAGAAAAGAACCATATAACTTTATGGATAATGCTCGTTGACACAGAATAAGGACTGTATTGTGTAATGTCAAAAGAGAGATAAAGGCTTTTTGTTGTCTCGAGCAAAAGACGGTAAAGGATCATCCCCGCAAAACCAACGAACAGCATGCGCCGCACTTTTGCCTGAAATACCTGAAAAGATTCTCCGGATGAAAAGAGAACAACCGCCGCCATCATCGCCCAAAAGAACATAGCACCCGATGGATAAACAGCCAGAGAAGTCATAAATAACAAGATCGAAGAAAAGTTTGGAACAGAGAAATAGCGTCCGCCGCCTGGGCTTTGACAAGCTTTGAAGCAGATCAAAAAAGATCCGATAGCCAATAAAACAGAGGCCGGATAAAAGGACATTCCCGCTTGGCAGACAGCGATCTGGAATGGTGGCAAGGTCAGAAGAATAAAAACAGCTAAAAAAGACTCTGCCGGACGTAAGAAGTGCCTGCGCAGCCAATTGGCCACAAGAAGGCCGCAGAGACTTAGCTGTACAATGCTAAGGAAGCGAACAATTTGTAGATCCTGAAAGCTATCGACAGAGCGCCCGATCACAACTTGAAAAACAGCGGCTAAATAACGCCCCGTGATAAAAGCAAAAATGGTTCCCGGGGGCCCAATGCGAACATCCGTATCCAAAAAATAAAGCAAGCTGTCATGATAGGCATACAAAGAGCTCACAGCAGGCCAATATGTCAAGACAAGGCCTCCTAAAAAGCCCACCCAAAGGCTCAGCGAGATAAAGAATTCTTTCTTTCTGAGGAAGAAAGCCTTGAGATCCATGACACTACTATAAGCCATTTTTTATAGACACCTAACAAATTTTAATAAAAACTCCCGGGAAAAACCTCCCGGGAGCCATCATGTCAAAATGCGCAGGGTGGGACTTGAACCCACACGGGTTACCCCACACGCCCCTCAAACGTGCGCGTATACCAATTCCGCCACCTGCGCGTAAATGTAACTTATTATATCTATCCTTGCTATAATTTCAACGGGTTTTCTTTGACACTTTTCCGATAAAGGCTCTCTGGCCTTAAGTGAAATTGTGTCATATCAATGACGAGTGTTGGCTCACCAAAATCAGCTTCTGTCTTTCTTTGAAGTCCGGACTCGACGATAACACGATACGCATATTTACGGCTCTTGTCGCGAAGCTCCCGAAAAACATAAGTGACTTGATTTGTCCGTTCATCCACGAACATCATATAAACGGTCAAAGCGTTCTTGGACAGCTCTTTGATCGCGCAAGTAAACATGCCAATAATATCGTGAGAATAAAAAGTTGTCAGATTTCCGTATTCATCCCCCCTGTTTCTAAAGAGCTTCTCGTCCGAAAGGACCACATAAACCCGCTGGTAATCATTAAGATTTTTCTGCCGCACAGCATCAACAAAGAAAGCTGTTTCCTGGCGGCTAGGGACAACGCGGTATTGTAAAATAGTTTGATAGGCCTGCGCCACGCCCAAGAGGCTTAACAACGCAAGTGTCACTCCAAAGAATTTCTTATATGGCAAAACGCTGATCATCTGCCAAGAGGCCCAAAAAAGCAAGAAGACAACAAGCGCGGCAAGAGCCATGTAGCAGCGGTAAAGCGACATGTCTGACGTTGTCACAAGATTCGGCAAAGAGCTTAAGAATAACAGCACGACAAGAAGGCAAGCGCGTAGGATCATTTCTTCTGCGCCCACGATCTCTTTATTTTTAGCTCGGCGCCCATAGGCCACCGCCGATCCTATCACGATAAAGAACAAAACAAAGAAAGCGTACAAAACGCTTGGAAAGATATTCCATAAATTAAGAATGTTCACCACGGGCTCGGCAAAGAACCATCGAAGCTTCGCCATATAATCTGTCGAAAAAATATAAGGGTTATAGCTAAAGAGATTGAACTGCGCAAAATATTTTTTTGTCACTTGCAAGATCCCAGCATAGATCCCAAAGCCTAAGAACGCCGGAAAGAATAAAACTCCTGCTTTTACCAAGCTTTCTTTGAAAGGCTGCGGCTTTGCAAAAAGAACCCAGAATCCAAACAAGCTCCAATAAAACATCGCTCCGGGTTGGTAGGTGGAAAGCGCGACAACAAATAAAACAGCAGCAAAGAACATCCGAAGAGAAAAAAACTTCTTTAAAAAAGGCTTGTCCAAAAGCATGCCGTCAGCTAAACGGAAGGACAGGATAGCAAAAAGGATCGAAAAAGGTAAAAAACACATGCCTGTATTAGCGACGAGAATTTGAAACGGCGGTAGGGTCAGCAAAAGCAAAACGATCAGAAATGCCGCAAGAAGATAGGAAAAATATCTTTGCATCCATAAGGTCAAGAGCAGGCCACATACGCTCAGCTGGATCACGCCCAGGAAGCGGATTATTTTTAAGTCATCAATGGAGTGAACGATCTGGCCAAAGAGGGCAAACAGCACAGCCCCGACATAACGGCCTCGGCTCATCAATGCAAAAGTTCCCGGTGGGTCTAAGCGGGTCTCTGCCTTAAGAAAAAAGACGGTGTCATCGTGGACAACATAAGAGGAACTGATAGCGGGCCAATAGGCAACGCTCAGAAGAACAACAAAGCCGAGAAAAACAAAAAGGATATGAGATATTTTTGTTTTGGTCATGCCTTCTACTTAGCTTTGTGTGAAAGCGATGCCGCGATGAAATCCTGAAAAAGTGGATGTGCCTTATCCGGCTTAGACTTAAATTCAGGATGGAACTGACAAGCCACGAACCACGGATGGTCCTTAAGTTCAAGGATCTCAACAAGATTTCTTTCTGTATGGATCCCGGCAAAAACGATTCCTTTTTTCTCAAAATCTTTACGGAACTGGTCGTTAAATTCGTAGCGGTGACGATGTCGCTCAGCAATATTCTCTTTTTTGTACGCCTTATGGCTATGCGTCCCCTTAGCGACATGGCACGCATAAGCACCCAAGCGCATCGAAGCCCCCATATCTTGGACCTTCTTTTGCTCTTCTAAGAGGTCAATGACAGGGTATTTGGTCGCGACGTCAAACTCTGTTGAATTAGCATTCTTCATGCCGCAGACATTGCGCGCGAACTCGATCGTAGCCACTTGCATCCCCAAACAAATACCAAAGAAAGGGATCTTGTTCTCCCGAGCATATTGAACCGCGCGGATCTTTCCTTCAATGCCGCGCACGCCGAACCCGCCGGGAATAAGAATGCCATCTGACCCCTCGAGGATCTTTTTTATGTTCCCTTTTTCTAGATCCTCAGAATCCACCTTGTTAATGATAACCCTTGTGTTGTTAGCAATACCACCGTGCACCAAAGATTCATAAATAGACTTATACGCGTCTGGCAAGGTGATGTATTTTCCCACAACAGTGATCTTGACTTCATGCTCTGGGCTCTTTAAACGCTTGATCACAAAATCTTCCCATTTATGCAGATCTCCTTCGGGACGAGAAATATTTAGTTTTCTTAAAATAAGATCGTCCAGGCCTTGTTTTTGATAAAGAAGCGGCACTTCATAGATATATTTTACATCGATCGCCTCAATAACAGCCTCTCGGTCAACGCTGCAGAAAAGAGCGATCTTTTCTTTGTGCTCTTTGGTGATCGTTTTTTCCGTGCGGCACAATAAAATATCCGGCGTGATACCGATCTCGCGTAAACGCCCAACGCTGTGTTGTGTTGGTTTTGTTTTATACTCACCTGCGGAACGAATAAAAGGCAACAGTGTTAAGTGGATAAAAATACAGTAACCCGTTCCCAGCTCCCAGCGCATTTGGCGAATAGCCTCTAAAAAGGGGAGGCTTTCGATGTCCCCTACGGTTCCACCGATCTCAACGATCGTGACATCCACGTCTTGGGCTTTGGCAACTTTACGAATGCTATTCTTTATTTCATCGGTGATGTGCGGGATGATCTGGACGGTCTTCCCAAGATATTCCCCTTTGCGCTCCTTGGTGATCACCGAATAATAAACTTTTCCCGTTGTAATATTGCTGTCTTTGCCGACCTTGGCGTTGGTAAAGCGCTCATAGTGCCCCAAGTCCAAGTCTGTCTCGGCGCCATCGTCTGTCACGTAGACTTCCCCGTGCTGGAACGGGTTCATCGTGCCGGGATCGACATTAAGATACGGATCGCATTTCATGGTCGTAGTGGTGAGACCTCTGGCTTCTAACATTTTACCGATAGATGCGGAGGCAAGACCTTTACCGAGACTGGAAACAACCCCACCGGTGACAAAAATAAATTTGCTCATACAAGGACTCCTTACGCACGACAAAAGTTGTTAGGACTATTATACGACAAAATACTTTCTGCTATAGACAAAAATCATCTTTTGCAGCCTTTTTCCAACAAATATTTACCGGCCGTCCTGGGAATAGCTTCCGGATACTGGCCATTAAAACACGCGTGACAGAACTGACGGCCATCATGCATCACGGACAGCATGCCTTTCAGGCTGATATATTTCAAAGAGTCTGCGCGAATGAATTTAGCTGTTTCTTCGATACTTTTTGTTGCAGCGACAAGCTCTCCCTTGCTGGGAAAATCAATACCATAAAAACAAGGGAATCTGATCGGCGGACAGCTAACACGAAAATGGATCTCCTTGGCACCGGCCTTGCGCAACTCCTCAACGCGGCTTCGGCTTGTTGTCCCGCGCACGATAGAATCTTCTACAACAACGACCCTTTTACCTTTTAAGACATCCCGGATAGGATTAAGTTTCACGCGAACGCGAAATTCACGCAAGAACTGCGCCGGCTGAATAAATGTGCGGCCGATATAATGATTGCGGATCATCCCGATCTCTAAAGGAAGGCCTGACGCTTGAGCATAGCCCAGGGCGGCATAGCTACCGGAATCTGGGATCGCCATAACAAAATCAGCCCTTTTGACCGGATGTTCTTTGGCCAACTGCTCTCCTAAGCGTTTACGGACCAAATAAACATTGTCATCAAAAATATGGCTATCAGGCCGTGCAAAATAAATATTCTCAAAGATACATTGAGCTTTATACTCTTTTTTTGGTTCAGCAAAAAAGAATGATTCCACGCGCCCCTCGTTAATAATGACGATCTCTCCCGGCTCAACTTCCCGCACAAATTTTGCCCTCACGAGATCAAAAGCACATGTTTCACTCGCTAAAATATAGGCATCATTGATCTTGCCTAGACATAGAGGACGAAAGCCAAAAGGGTCTCGCGCACCGATCAGGACATTGCCCACCAAGCAGATCAAAGAATAAGAACCTTTAAGCTGGCGTAATGCTTCAGCCATCCACGTTTTTAGATCGCCGTTCTTTGTCTTCACTAACAAATGGACGATCATCTCTGAATCCATTGTGGTCTGAAAAATAGAGCCGCCCTCTTCAAGCTTTTGAGATAAATCTTCCGTATTGGTCAGATTGCCGTTGTGGGCGATAGCGATGGGCCGCCCTTTATGCGTGGCTAAGAATGGCTGCGTATTCTTAACATTGCTGGAACCCGTGGTCGAATATCGCGTGTGCCCCACGGCAAATTTCCCGCGAAGCTGGGCCACAGATTTTTCATTAAAAAAATCCGCCACAAGGCCTGTGGATTTTTCCGCATAGATCTTTTTTCGATCGTATGAGACGATACCGCACGCTTCTTCGCCGCGGTGTTGAAGCGCATAAAGACTTAAAAAAACGATCTTCGCCGCTTCTCGATGATTAGAAACACCTACGATGCCGCACATAGACGCCTACTTTCTTTTTTTATAATAGTCTTGCAACGACTGGATCACAAATTCTTTTTCGCGGCCCGCTTCAATGCCGTTCACAGCTGCCCAAGCCCCCTGGATCGTCGTGATGCAAGGAATGCCGTGCAAATTCGCCGTCGATCGGATCGCCCGCATATCCAGCTGGCTTTTTTGTCCTGAAGGAGTGTTGATGATCAAATGAATGCCATTAGTTTTAATAAGCCCCAACAGATTATTCTTCCCTTCATCCACCTTATCAACAATATCGGCCTTGACGCCATTGGCCTTCAGCGTCCGCGCCGTCCCCTTGGTACACAAAAGAGAAAAACCCATATCCGTTAGCTTCTTAGCTAAAAAGGCTACCTGTCTTTTATCCTTATCATTCACGCTTAAAAAAACTTTTCCTTTTTGCGGCAGCGCTTGATTCGCGCACATCTGGGACTTGGCAAACGCAGCACCAAATGTAAAATCGATTCCCATGACCTCACCCGTAGACTTCATCTCAGGGCCAAGGACAATATCCACACCAGAAAAGCGTGAAAAGGGCAAAACTGATTCTTTCACAGAAATATGTTCCAGGCTTTCCGGGTCAACAAATTGAAAATCGGAAATCTTCTTTCCAACCATGATCTGAGAAGCGATCTTGGCGAGCGGCATGCCAGTCGCTTTGCTGACAAACGGCACCGTGCGAGAAGCGCGAGGATTCACTTCCAAAACATAAACATGTTCGCCCTTAATCGCAAATTGAATATTGAGAAGCCCAACAACAGAAAGCCCCTGGGCAATATCACACGTCTGCTTTTTGATCTGCGCAATGATCCGAGCGCTTAAGGTGTGTGGCGGCAAAACGCAAGCTGAATCCCCCGAATGGATCCCCGCATTCTCAATATGCTCCATCATGCCAGCCACAAAGGTATTTTTTCCATCGCAAAGCCCATCAACATCCACCTCAATAGCATCTTCCAGGAACTCATCAATAAGGATCGGATGCCCTTGCGAAACTTCTTTCGCTTCCTCAATGAAAGACAGCAGGGCTTTTTCATCATAAACAATTTTCATCGCCCGCCCGCCTAAAACATAGGATGGGCGTGCCAAGACAGGATAACCGATACTTTTCGCGATCGCGATAGCCTCAGGTGTTGAAATGGCTGAACCATTAGACGGCTGAGAAAGCCCAAGAGTTGTGATAAACTGAGAAAATTTCTTGCGGTCCTCTGCTAGATCAATAGATTCCACCGACGTTCCGATAATCGGCACACCCGCTTCATGAAGACGCCTCGCCAAATTCAAAGGCGTCTGCCCGCCAAACTGCACAATGACACCATCAGGCTTTTCCACGTCAACAATGTTCATGACATCTTCAAAGGTGAGCGGCTCAAAATATAAGCGATCTGAGGTGTCATAATCCGTGGAAACAGTTTCTGGATTGGAGTTAACCATGATTGTTTCGCAACCCATCTCTTTCAAGGCAAAGGACGCGTGACAGCAACAGTAATCAAACTCGATCCCTTGGCCGATGCGGTTCGGACCGCCGCCGAGGATCATGATCTTCTTTTTCCCGGAAGGCTTTTTCTGCGAACCTGCCTCATTCTCATCTTCATAGGTCGAATAATAATACGGCGTATAAGCTTCAAATTCAGCCGCGCAGGTATCCACAAGCTTGAAAACCGGCCGAATACCCTGTTCCTGGCGCAGGCGGCGCACGTGCGCCTCATCAGAGCCGATCAGCTTAGCGATTTGCAAGTCGCCAAAACCTAACTGTTTTGCCGTTTTCAGAACATTCTTGACCAAAGCCTTGTTCTTAACGAAATCAGCGACCAGCATTTTCTCGAAATCAACGATCTCTTGAATGTTGGCGATAAACCACGGATCGATCTTGCTGATCTGATGAATACGCTCAGGAGTAAAACCTTTTTGTAAGGCATACTTGACATAAAAAATACGAGAAGCGTTCGGGTCTTTTAACCGTTGTTCAATCTTTTCATCAGGGATACTTTGAAAATCGAGCTTGTTATCAAGCCCACAATGTCCGATCTCAAGGCCGCGCAGTCCCTTTTGCAATGATTCTTTGAAAGTACGCCCGATAGCCATTGTTTCACCGACGGATTTCATGGAAACGCCCAGTAGATCGCCCGCCTCAGGAAATTTCTCAAAAGTAAAACGGGGGATCTTCGTGACGCAATAATCAATGGTAGGCTCGAACGAGGCCGGTGTTTCTTGTGTAATGTCATTCTGAATTTCATCTAAAGAATAGCCTACGGCAAGTTTTGCAGCAAACTTGGCAATAGGGAATCCTGTGGCTTTGGAAGCCAACGCCGAGCTGCGGGAAACGCGAGGATTGACCTCAATAACGACCATGCGCCCGTTTTGTGGATCAACAGCGAACTGGACGTTGCATCCACCGGTCTCAACGCCAATCTCCCGGATAAGCTTAAGCGTCTGATCACGCATCAGCTGATATTCTTTATCTGTTAAAGTTTGAGCAGGCGCCACAGTAATGCTGTCGCCGGTGTGCACGCCCATAGGATCAAAATTCTCAATGGAACAGATAATGACAACATTATCTTTATTATCCCGCATGACCTCAAGTTCATATTCTTTCCAGCCGGCGATCGATTCTTCGATCAAAATTTCCTTAACCATGCTGCTTTCAAGACCCAAAAAAGCAGCCTTTTCAAAATCTTGAGCTTGATAAACAATGGCCCCGCCCGTCCCACCTAGCGTATAGCTAGAACGAATGATGAGCGGAAACCCTATCTTTTTGGCAACGTCTTTGGCCTCGGCCATAGTGTGCGCAAAAGCACTGCGCGGGACATCCAGCCCGATCTTAAGCACGGCTTGCTTAAAACACTCCCGGTCTTCTGCTTTTTTAATGACATCATAACCTGCCCCGATAAGCTTAACGTTATATTTTTGCAGGATGCCTTGCTCATAGATCTTCATCGCGAGATTAAGACCTGTCTGGCCCCCCAAAGTCGGCAAAACAGCGTCAGGACGTTCTTTGGCGATGATGCGTTCTAAAAATTCCGGGGTCAAGGGCTCGATATAGGTCGCGTCACAGATCCCAGGGTCTGTCATAATGGTCGCAGGATTCGAATTGACCAGAACAACCTGATACCCTTCTTCTTTAAGAGCCTTGCATGCCTGCGTTCCGGAATAATCAAATTCACAGGCTTGACCGATCACGATAGGGCCGGAGCCAATAATAAGGATCTTCTGGATGTCATTTCGTCGTGGCATGGCGCTCTTTCATCATCGAGATAAACTTCTTGAACAAATAGACAGCGTCGTGTGGCCCTGGCGAAGCCTCAGGATGGTATTGAACACAAAATAATGGATATTTTTTATGGCTTAACCCTTCCACCGTCTTATCATTTAAATTCATATGGGTGATTTCGATATCGTCGCTTTTAAGGCTATGGATATCAACACAAAAACCATGATTCTGGGATGTGATGGCGATCTTATTTTCTTTCAGGTCTTTCACGGGATGATTCGCGCCGCGGTGGCCGAACTTTAGCTTATAGGTTTTCCCGCCTAAGGCAAGCCCCAAGATTTGATGACCTAAACAAATACCAAAAATAGGCAGCTGGCCGATAAAATGCTTTGTCGTCTGGACAACATAATCAACCGCCGCTGGATCTCCGGGGCCGTTAGAAATAAAAAGTCCGTCGGGATGAAGCGCCTCAATGTCTTGAACAGTTGCCTGCGCAGGAAAAACATGCACTTGGCAATCGAGGCTCGCAAGGATGCGCAATATATTGTATTTCACGCCGCAATCAATAACCGCGACCTTAAAAGACCCCTTTTCGCTGCCTGCCCAGATATATTTTTCCTTGACCGTCACATCCTTGACAAGGTCGCTTCCTTCCATACTAGGGACTTGTTTCATTTTTTCGGCTAAAACCTTCGGATCAAAATCTTGCGTCGAAATAATGCCGCGCATAGCCCCGCGCATACGCAAGCGGCGCGTTAAAGCACGTGTATCAATATGCTCGATCGCTAAAATATGATTTTCTTCCAGGTAGGTAAGAAGGCTTTTGGTGGCTCGAAAATTAGAATACGTTTTCGCGAATTCTTTGACAACAAAACCGGCCACATGGACCTTCGAAGACTCCACATCCTCGGCGTTAACCCCATAATTACCGATCAGCGGATAGGTCATGACGATAATCTGTCCAGCGTAGGACGGATCGGTAAGAATTTCTTGATATCCGGTCATGGAGGTATTGAACACGATCTCGCCGGAAGTTTCCGTAAAAGAAAACGGGGACTGCCCTTCAAAGAAAACCCCATCTTCCAAATAAAGAATCGCTTTTTTCATAAAATACTCTTCTGTCAAGCGTCGGCGCCCAACTAGCCTTCGCTAGGCGTTACGGCCTTAAGATAACAAACAGCGCTTTGTTTTGTGACATCGGCATTCAAACAAATACTGAAACCATCTTTTTCTTGAGCATCGATCACGCGGACAACAGCCTTAAGCGCTGTTGCGTCCGGTAAAAGCTGCTCAAGCTTATTTTCTGATTTGTGAAAGAATTCACTCTTAAAAATATTATCATATCGCTGTGGATACAGCGCAAAATATAGCATATCCATCTCTACAAGGTCGTTAAAAAAATGTGTCCCCAGCGAAACTTCTGGGATCAAATGCTCATGCATCGTCGCTGCCTCGCAGAGAACTGACACAGTATTAATTTCCGCGAAAGAAACAGGAACACCCATTTCCGGGGAGCTTGTGGCCCAGCGGCCGGGTCCGATCAGCATGATCGTAGGGGCTTTTCCTGGGACCGGCAAATGTGTCAAGCGCCCTACGAGCCGCGCCACAGCATAACGGTCTGCAATGCTAAGCCTGGAATACTCTTCTGGGACAATATAAATCATGCGATCGATCGTTGTCGCCAAATTACTGCCGATCACCGGCCCCTTCGTCTCCAGAAGGATCCTGTCTTGAGCAATAGCTTGCGGGGTCTCGACACTTAGAAGATTTCCCTTCACCTGAAAAGGACGGCATTGCAGCAAATTAATGCGATAATTCTGTTGATCAGAAAAATTCGTTGTAAATTCAATATCAACCGGATAATTATAAGCCTTCTGCAAAACGGCCATCATTTGCCGCATATCCTGCACAAAGGCCGTATGCGATAATAGCTCATCAAAGGTCAGAATCCAAGAAAAAACATCTGCCTTGTTACGCTCTCGAGCATACCTCTCCACGCTTTCATCCTGAGAAGCAAAGATGGAAAGCGGAAAATCGGGGATAGACTTGACAACATCCTCAAAAGCGCGAGAGACAGGCTGATTCTTTTTAAGGTCCAGAATATCGATCTTGTGCTGCGTGTATTTACGCACATCTTCCAAGCTTCCCTCGGGGCGGCGCGTCGGAGCATTCAAGGCGATGATACGCGTATAGTCATCATCCACGCGTTCCACAGCTCTTGTCCCCAGGCCAAAAACGAGCCTCAAAAAACCTGCCGCAGGATCAATATCCGTGCTCCACACATAAGGATTGAACGAAAACCCAACGCCGGCGATCTGAGGAAAATACTGATCCCCATAAAAAGACCCGGAAACGCGCTGGACTAAAAGACCCATCTGTTCATCTTGATCCAGCAATCCCCAATGTGCACGGTACGAAAGAGCTTCTTGGCTTACGGCACTGCTGTAGACAGTTCTCACCGCATTCATAAAACTTTCAAGTCTTTCTTCCGGAGTTCCCTGGTTGGCGCAAAAGACGCTCTCATATTTTCCCGAAAAAGCATTACCGTAAGCATCTTCCAAAAGGCTGGACGAGCGAACAATGATCGGCGATTGCCCAAAATACTCCAACATTTCAACAAATTGATTCTTAATTTCTTGCGGAAAATGTCCGTCGCGCATTCGCGCCTGGACCTCTTGAGCCCCATCAAAAGAAGGCGCTGCGGCGCTAAGATCCCGACGCATCCACCAACATTTATTCTCGATCAAATATGTATAAAAAACATCTGATCCGATAAAAAAAGAGTCGTGCGCTTCCAGCTTGGCAAAAAGCTTCGGATCTTCTTTTTTCAAAATGGCGCGGGACAACAACAACCCAACAGATTTCCCGCCGATAAGGCCGGTCCCGATCATACGTTTACCAATATCAACAACATCCGAAAAATCAAAATACTTTGTGGCTAACTCTAAGAAACGCTCTTCGCGCGTGACAGCCATGCGCAAAAGATGGCGGAATAATTTACTATTTTTCCACGCGGCTTGACGATCAAAGCGGGTAGCGTTCACCACTTCTTGCGCTTGCAAAAAATTGCGCGTCCATGCGTCTTGACGCTGCATGGTAAAATCAAGCCACGGCTGATTCACCGTCGCGAAGATCTCTGCGATCTCCGCGCTGCGCACCACCGCCGGAAACTGGCCTTCTTCCCAACGGTGCAACATATACATCATGGAAGAGTAACGCCCCTCTACTTTTAATGGATGAACGTAAAAATTTTCTTGAACATGATAGACATCCATAACAACTTGCGCTGTGCGATGAATGGCATCTGTTGCTAAAGGAGTGTGGTAGTTACGTAATAAGGTAAAATAAGCCACTGTATCAAAATCATAAAGATACGGACATGTGAGCATGAAGAAGTTGCCTAGCATTCGATCGCTATACCAATCGACCGCGAGTTCTGACAAGCAATCAAAAACATAAAACGCCCCCTTGCCAAATTTCTCGATCACGCCAAAGATCTCCGAGAGAAAGCTTTCAAAGCCGGCTTCGGGATGCAATTCATAAACATGTGCCGAAACCCCTTCAGGAAGCAAGGGCTCATGTTGAGCAAAACGAAAATAAATAAGATTTTTCTTTTGCTGATGAGCGCCGCGACAAAAAGGATGAACAAAGCGTGCATAATCATCAACGGTGTCCACTTGAAACACCACATTATCACCTAAGCGCACACCCTCTAAAACCTCATCAAGCCCAGGAAGCCCTGTGCAGGTCATGACGTTTTTCTCTTTCATATCCTCTCCGTTTTTACTCTACCCTGAAACTCACCTTTGACTGCAAGTAGCCACTGATGGACACCATGCGCAGCCTTACGCCCCTCATCTAAAGCCCACACAACCAATGATTGTCCTCGGTGCATATCCCCTGCAGCAAAGACCCCGGGAACGCTTGTCATATAATTTGCACCCACTTTGACATTGCCTCGCTCGTCAAGGGCGATCGGAATTTCCTCCAGTAACCCTTTTTTCACAGGACCCAAAAACCCTAAGGCTAAGATAAGAAAATCGCATGCCACCTCAAATTCAGACCCGGGAACCTCTTGCATCGGCCGGCGGCCCGTCGCAGGATCTTTAGGCCCATATTCCAAACGCACGGCGTGAAGTTTTTGCAGCTTCCCTTGATGGCCGCTCAAGCGCTTTGTCATCACACAATAATCTTGCTCAACGCCTTCTTCCTGAGAACTTGATTTTCGATAAACAAAAGCCCATTGAGGCCAAGGATTATCTTCTGCGCGCACCTCTGGCGGCCGCGGCAAAATTTCAAACTGCTTAACGGATCTTGCGCCTTGACGGTTGGCGGTCCCAACGCAATCAGACCCTGTATCGCCCCCGCCTAAAACAACAACGTTCTTTCCGTACGCCATAATGCGCGTTTTGGCATCAATACGCTGACCGGCATTAACGCGATTTTGCTGCATAAGATAATGGATGGCCTGATGAACTCCCTGCAGATCCGCTCCGGGAACGCTGAGCCCTCGCGGTTGCTCCGCTCCGCCACAAAGCACGATCGCATCATATTGTCTTTGAAGCTCTCCTACATCGACGTCCTGGCCAACGTTGATCCCTGTGTGAAAAACGATGCCTTCTTTCTGCATGAGCGCAACCCGCCGCTCCACGACCCATTTTTCCAATTTAAAATCTGGAATTCCTAAAGATAAAAGCCCGCCGATGACTTCATTCTTTTCAAAAACCTCAACAAAGTGGCCCAATTTATTCAATTGATCAGCACACGCTAACCCTGACGGGCCGGAACCAACAACAGCGATCTTTTTTCCCGTGCGGTTCAGAGGTGGACGCGCAACAATCCATCCTTCTTGATATGCTTTTTCTACGATCGCAAGCTCAAGATTACGGATGGAAACAGCCGGTTGATTGATGGCCAAAACGCAAGAATTCTCGCACGGCGCAGGGCATAGCCGTCCAGTGATCTCAGAAAAACTATTAGTTAAGGACAGCCGTTCATAAGCTTCCTTCCATCGGCCACGAAAGACCAGATCGTTCCATTCAGGCATCAGATTTGCCAAAGGGCATCCCCAATGACAAAAAGGTACTCCGCAATCCATGCAGCGTGCCCCTTGCTGGCTTAGCGAAGGGTCGCTAGGAAGACGGATAAATTCTTTCCAATGTTGCTTACGGACAGAAACAGTTTCTTTCGCCAGATCTTCGCGAAGATATTTGAGAAACCCTTTTACATCACCCATGAATAAAACCCTCTTGTATTATCGTTGAACAACTTCTTGGCGCTTGGCGGCTTCATCTTCTTTCATCATGCGGCCAAGAACGCGTCGATATTCCATCGGAAAAACTTTGACGAAGAACGGCAACTCTGTCTCCCAGGCATCAAGGATCTTCTTAGCCTTGCGGCTAGCCGTATATAAAAAGTGCTTCTCGATCATTGCCTTAAGCTCCCGTTGATCATCAACATCTTTAATGGTTTCAAGGTCAACCATATCGAGATTGCATCGCCCGTCAAGACGATTGTCAGGATCATAAACATACGCGATCCCTCCGCTCATTCCAGCGGCAAAATTGACTCCCGTCTCTCCCAAAATAACAACGCGCCCTCCGGTCATATATTCGCATCCGTGATCGCCAATACCCTCAACCACGACTTGCGCCCCGCTATTACGGATCGCAAAGCGTTCACCAGCGCGCCCATAAATATAAACTTCTCCTGAAGTCGCGCCGTACAAAAGCACGTTACCGCAAATAATATTCTCTGACGGGTCAAATAAGGCTTTTGCCGATGGCTTCACAATGATCTTCCCGCCACATAAGCCTTTTCCGATATAATCATTGCCTTCCCCTTCAAGAATTAAGGACAGTCCTTTCATGCAAAAAGCGCCAAAGCTCTGTCCTGCCGCACCGCGAAAAGTGCAAACGATCGTATCATCCGGTAACCCTTGAGCTCCATGGAGCCGGGCAATCTCTCCGGAAAGCATACCCCCCACGGTCAAATGGATATTGCGTATCGCTGTTTGGATCTTGACAGGCTTTTTGTGCGTCAGCGCCTCTTGTGCCTGCGCGATAAGCTTTTGATCCAAAACATCCTCGGAGAAGTGTATTTGCTGCTGAACACATCTTTTTGCCGTGCCTTCTTCTACGTCGGGCTTAGCAAAAACTTTAGAAAAATCCAACCCCTTTGCTTTCCAGAAAGCGATGGCCTCGTTTGTCTGCAGCAAATCGCTGCGGCCGATCATCTCGTCCATGGTCCGAAAACCTAAAGCAGCCATATGCTCTCTAACCTCCTGAGCGATCATGCGAAAGAAATTGACAATGTATTCGGGTTTTCCTGAAAAACGTTTACGAAGCTCAGCATCCTGTGTGGCGACACCCACGGGACAGGTGTTGAGATGACATTTGCGCATCATAACACATCCGCAAACAACCAACGGCGCCGTAGCAAAACCAAATTCTTCGGCTCCCAACAATGCCGCAATAACGACATCTCGCCCTGTTTTTAGCTGCCCATCTGTCTGCACGCGAATATAGCGGCGAAGATTGTTCAAGACAAGTGTTTGCTGTGTTTCAGCAAGCCCCAACTCCCAAGGAACACCCGCGTGCTTGATCGACGATAGCGGAGCTGCTCCCGTTCCTCCATCGTATCCGCTGATCAAGACCATATCGGCATGTGCTTTGGCAATGCCCGCCGCAATGGTTCCCACGCCAACTTCTGACACCAATTTAACCGAGACGCGGGCTTGCGGATTCACATTTCTTAGATCAAAGATAAGTTGCTTGATGTCTTCAATAGAATAAATATCATGATGCGGGGGCGGCGAGATAAGCGTGACGCCTGGCGTTGAGTGACGAACGCGTGCGATCTCAGCATTAACCTTATGCCCCGGAAGCTGGCCTCCTTCTCCAGGCTTCGCTCCTTGCGCGATCTTGATCTGGATTTCTTTCGCGTTGACCAAGTATTCTGCCGTAACACCGAACCGGCCGCTCGCCACTTGCTTAATGGCGCTGCATCGGCTATCTCCGTTGGCCAAAAGCTTATATCGGTCAGGATCTTCCCCTCCCTCGCCGCTATTGCTCATAGCCTTCAAGCGGTTCATGGCGATCGCCAACGTTTCATGTGTTTCACGGCTAATGGACCCAAAAGACATCGCTGAAGTAACAAAGCGCTTCACGATCTCTTCAACAGGCTCAACATCTTGCAAAGGAATAGGCGTTGTTCCTTTAAATTTAAAAAGCCCTCGCAATGTACTTTGCTGCTTTGTCTGATCGTTGATCAATGCGGCATATTCCTGATAAAGACGATAGTCGTTGGTCCTTGTTGCCATCTGCAGTTTACTGATGGACTCGGGAGTCCAAAGATGCCGTTCCTCCGTGCGTCGATACCGATACTGTCCTCCCGCAGGTAATAACGCCGCAGAGCCTTCGGGCTGTTCATGCGCCGCTAAATAACGTGCATTGGCTTCGGCCGCGATCTCTGACAAGCCGATCCCTTCCACGCGCGAGGCCGTTCCTGTAAAATACCTCTCCACTACATCACAGCTTAAACCGATCGCCTCAAAGATCTGTGCTCCCCGATAACTACGCAACGTTGAAATCCCCATCTTGGACATGATCTTCAGCAATCCCTTGCAAAGCGCATCAATATAATTTTCCATGGCCTTTGTGACAGGAACATCGGCAGGTAAAACTTTCCGCGCTACAAGGTCCGCGATGATCTCGAACGCAAAATAAGGATTGACCGCCGCAGCCCCAAAGCCAAGCAAGAGAGCAATGTGATGCACTTCTCGCGCTTCGGCTGTCTCAACGATCAAATCCACGCCGGCTTTCATTCCTTTTGCGATCAAATATTGATTAACCGCCGAAACAGCTAAAAGTGCGGGGATCGGCGCCAAGTCATCGGCGAGATTACGATCACTTAAAATAATGATCGAACAGCCATTGGCAACCGACGCTTCGGCCGCCCGGCAAATCTGCCCTAAGGCTTCTTCCAGGTCACTGCCTGTGCCTTTCGCCGGAAAACCCATCTGCAGGGTAGTTGTCCAAAACTCCTCTAGATGCAAAGATTGGATCCGCTCAAGATCTTCATTTGAAAAAATAGGATGCTCGAGCTTGATCAAGCGGCTATTCTGTGGAATTTCCGAGAGGATATTCCCGGGATTTCCCATGAATGTCATCAGCGACATAACAAGTTCTTCACGAATAGGATCGATCGGCGGATTTGTAATTTGCGCGAACAACTGCTTAAAGTACCAATACAACAACTGAGATTTTTCTGAAAGCACCGCCAATGGCGTATCGGCACCCATAGACCCTACAGGCTCGTAACCCTTTTCCGCCATGGCCACAAGGATCGTATCAATATCTTCACGTGTATAACCAAAAAGCCGTTGCGTCAAAAGGATCTTTTGGGTGTCTGCCTGAACAGGAGCCACGTCGTTAAAAAGCCCATGTAACGCGATCTTGTTTTCCTGCACCCATCGGCGATATGGTTGACGACGCGTATAAAATGTTTTGACTTCTTTATTCTTAATGACGCGCTTTTTCTGGAAATCCACCAAAATGATCTCTCCAGGCCTCAGCGCCCCTTTTTCGGCAATCTCCTCTTCAGCAAAATCCAAAACACCGGTTTCAGAAGCTAACACCATAAAGTCATCCTTGGTGATCGTGTAACGGGCTGGGCGAAGGCCATTGCGGTCGAGCAAGGCACCAACAGACAGTCCGTCGCTAAAAGCAACCGCCGCTGGCCCATCCCAAGGCTCCATGAGCCCTGCATGATATTCAAAGAATCCACGCAGGTCAGGGCCAATAGGATATTTTAAACCCCACGCTTGTGGGATCAACATCATCATCGCATGCGGCAAGTCTCGCCCGCAAGAGGTCAACAATTCCAACGCATTATCCAAGCAAGCTGAATCGCTGCCGCTCGCATCGATCACGGGAAGAATTTTCTTAAGGTCGCTACCCATCAGATCGCTTTTCAAGAATTTTTCACGCGCTTGCATCTGGTTTAAATTCCCGCGCAAAGTGTTGATCTCCCCGTTATGGGCTAAATAACGAAAAGGTTGCGCCAGTTTCCAGGAAGGAAAAGTGTTCGTGCTGTAACGCTGATGAATGACCGCGAAAGTGCTTGTCAAAGACTTTGCATTAAGATCAAGATAAAATTCTGTTAGCTGCGTTCCCATCAACAAGCCTTTGTAGACTATAGTTCGTGCCGAAAAGCTCGGGATATAAAAACGGTCCTGCAGCATCAAGGCAGCTTCTACGCGAAGTTCGATCTGGCGACGGAGAATATAAAGCTTTCGCTCGAGAAGATCCGCGGAAAGGCCTACATCCTTCAAAGAAACAAAGCACTGCATGACAACGGGCTGTTCATCTTTAGCTTTCTTCCCTAGTGTTTCATTACACACCGGCACAGTACGCCAACCAAGGAAAACAAGGCCTTCATCATCGGTAACTTGCTCAACGATCTCCTGGCAGCGGGCACGCTCTTGATCGTCCTGCGGCATAAAGACCATGCCAACACCAAATTGTCCTGCATCCGGTAATGCGATCTTTAAGGCCTTACATTCTGCGCGAAAAAATTCATCTGGGACCTGGATCAGAATACCCGCTCCGTCGCCTGTTTTGTTATCATCCGCCGTTGCTCCACGATGCAGCAATTTCTTAAGAACCTCAGTACCGCGCTCGATCATCGCGTGAGATCTCTCTCCGTTAATGTTAACCACAAATCCTACGCCACAAGCGTCATGCTCAAAAGCGGGATCGTAAAGCCCTTGCTTTGAAGGAAAGTTTTTATTTTTCATATTTTAAATTTTGATACCTTAATGCCAAATTTTCTTATTTTATTACGGATCGTGTTTCGATTGATGCCTAATACCTTAGCGGCAACGATCTGGTTTCCCTCGGTTATCTC
>Ga0172375_10004601_pt1 | contig 20276 bp, 15 predicted proteins | sample LakKiv1m_FD_114537 | JGI IMG/M metagenome (GOLD analysis project Ga0172375, IMG submission 114537) | Freshwater microbial communities from Kabuno Bay, South-Kivu, Congo - kab_092012_11.1m | ecosystem: Environmental > Aquatic > Freshwater > Lake | place: Democratic Republic of the Congo...
ATTCAATAGAAAATGGAATATAAGCTTTAAGTCAGATTGTACATCAAAATCTTCTCTAATGCATTGCATTAAAAAGGTGAAGCGTTGTATAACAATCTTTTGCACATGTGGCATGATTTTTGAGAATTATACTAAATCCTAATGAATTAATCAGGATTATCATATTTAAATAGTTTGAAATCTCCAACAGAAGGTGTTGGCATAAGTACATATTTCAAAAATGGTATATATTTAGGTTTCAGTGAAAGCAGGAGCATTCGGGCTGATAAACCACTCGCTGCTGTATCTGCGGGTGTGCTGCAGGATATGGGTTCGGAGGATAAAGGTTTAAAGTATTGTTTAGGCCTCTCATTTGGATACATAAATCGACACAAGATAGGGGGAATAAATATTGCATTAATTAAATGTTTCTTTTTAGAAAGGAATTTTCCATTCTCTTTAAGTTTTGGATTCTCCTTAGAGCGGGAGTTATCCAAGAAAACCGATTCATTTACAGAAATGTTCCCATCAATGGGGATAAGCTATACCCAGGCATTCTTTGCCAAAAGTAAAGTTTATCCCGTGATTGGGATATCAAAAATAAAAGGTTTAACTCAAAGTGAAATTAATGATATGATTATAAATATCGCAATAAATATAAGATGGGGAAAAGATTCAGATGAATAGGAAACTAAATTTCACGCTTTAGAAATCAGGACTTCATGTTGTCTGTTCCACTATAGGATTGCAAAGAAGTTGAACAAAAATTATCGAAGAATAGCCATTTATGGAAATTGGAAAGGATTTTTGTTGGTTTGGGATTCAGCACTTGTTGTAAAACCTGCAGTTAAAATGGGTATAGCTTAGGCCGGTAATAATAGTCCATCATGCGATTGCCTGATTTAACTTTTCCTCAAGTAAAACCCAAAATTGCTACCTTTGAGCCTTTAGCATTACAGTAGTAGCAGGATTTAGTTCAATGAAAGGTTAACGATTTAAATGGTTACGTCAGTTCATTTACAGGAAATTGGTTAAGTTAAAGGCAGCCGGTCGGTTGGCTGATTTATTGATAAAATTCCAAACTGCCTGATGCTGCAGACAGTTATGAGGAATTGGAAAGATGAAAAGACTATGAAAAAAACATTACTTGTTAGTTTAATTTTTTTTGCTTCAATTGTATATGGGCAAATTAAGAATCCGAAAGCACAAGCGTTTTTTACCAACGGAGTCGAACAATACGAATCTGACAATTACAAAACGGCAGATTCGCTATTCAATTTATCCTTAAACATCGAACCCAGTTCCGGTGCATATTTTTATCTTGCAATTTCAAAGAAAAAGCAAAACGACTCATGTGGTTACTGTGAGAATCTTAATAAATCGGCATTACAAGGTGACAAAAATTCATACAGGGTGTATGCGACTGATTGCATTAAAAAAGATTCGGTTACTTACAAAGACATTTCAAATAGCGACATCTTATATTATTCAACCACATGGACTACAACTTGTCTCAGTAAAAAAGAACAATTTTTCTCAAAGAAATATTTACGCAAAGGGACAACAACAACATTTAGTTTGGTTGATAACGATTCAATAAAAAATACTTTTTACAATTCGACCTTTCCGGATATTGAAAAAATCCCAACCGAAAATATTGTGTATTTAATGGTAAATGAAATGCCGCAATACCCGGGGGGTGACACAAAACGAATTAACTTTCTCGCGAGAAATATAAAATATCCAAAAAATGCGATGAAAAAAGGAATTCAGGGAACTGTATTTGTCACCTTTATTTTAGACGAAACAGGATCAGTAACAAATGCAGAAATTCTAAAAGGAATTGGCGGTGGTTGTGATGAGGAAGCAATTCGTCTTGTTAAGCTTATGCCCAGGTGGAAACCAGCAAAAGACAATGGGAAACCAGTTCGGTTTAGATTTAATATGCCACTTAGGTTTACTTTAAATTAGCAAAAGGGAATGTTAACAAATTGCAGCAATCGAAAGCATTTATACATCTTGAAAAGTGGGGCAAGAGAAAACATTAAACATACTGTACACCATGCAGAAAGAAAATGCTTCCACTTGCCGGAACTTACAGCCGTTAATGGCATTTTAATTTTCGACAACAATAACTTTTTAAAATTAATACCCAGGCTTATGAAAACCATTTTAATTAAACTGATGCTGCTGATTGGACTGACGCCACTCTCTGCAATAGCACAACAAACAATTGAGCAGGATATGCTGCTAAACAATTTGGTGGGAAATTGGACGCTACAGGTTACCATTGCCGGATTGCAAACCACACACGACATAACTGCAGCATGGGTATTGGACCATCAATACGTACAACTAAAAGAAGTGTCGCACGAAAAAGACAATAGCGGAAAACCATTGTATGAAGCAATCGTTTACATTTGCTGGGAGCAGAATCGCAACCAATATTCCTGTCTTTGGCTCGACAACACGGGGAATGGTGGCCTTTCTGCAGAAGCTGTCGGCCACGCAAATGCCAACGCTGACACAATCGCCCTGTTATTTACGGGTACCGACGGCAGTATCTTTCATACAACATTCGTGTACAGCAAAGCTACCGATACCTGGCAATGGATGATGGATGGTGAAGAGAATGGGAAACTGCAACCTTTTGCAAGGGTGACGTTAACCAAAAATTAGGTTTTGTACCTGAATGAAATCGAAAAATACAACTTTGGCGGCATTTGCTGTGCATTTAATTTCTATTTCAACCGACTCCTCAGCCGATTGGGATAAGATATTAAACGCTGTGGTGCCGGTATGCAAAGGGCTGATGTTCATATTGTGAAGATCGAAAACCCCGAATTTCTTGTTGGCTTATATTATGCTGCACCCTTTTCGATGCCGCTGTCACTTCATTTACATGAAGATTAAACAGTGGTCACGGGATACAACAGCTACGTACTGAAGATGCAAAACAATTAGGATCATCCGCAAATCGGATTATATCGTGACGGCGAACTGAACCATGGGTAAATGATAAAACCCGGGGCAAGAAATATTGCAGAATTTAAGCAGGTCATTGCAGATTCATTTAACGAAAATGCTATATTTATGAATGCTTTCTTGCTAACCCGTTTTGATAGCGATCATATTATCTCAATTCACCATACGACAATGGTCGAATCCTGCGGGCTTGTTTCTCATCAACACAATACAGGCACTGTTCAACATCTCACATCTTTAATTGAACGTCGTTTCGGTATCCCGCAAAACATTGTTGGTGATTGCTTATCCGGACTTCGGATTACAAAAGATGCCCGGGGTCCGGAAGTGCAGTAATCAGGCAATACCACCCGTACAACCGCTATGGTAGAGCATATGTTGGGGTTTCCAGCAACGGCCTCAGATAAGTTTACATCCATTGCAACAGACAGGCATATTTCCTTAATAAAGCGGGGGCATAAGCTTGGTCTTCACCCACTTAACCGAAAAATATTATCATTTCATCAGGTGTTCATCGGGTAATTCATAAAAATTACTATATTTGACATAAAATAAAAACCATTAAAGGTAAGATTAACCGGCCATTCCTCGCCGGCTGGTATTGCCCGGGCTTAAGTTACAAACGAAATGGTTTTAAGCTGATGTGTGCAGAAAAAATACTTATTTCAAATCATATTAAACATCACGATTATGATAGCAAAAGTTGTATTCGTTATTACTCTGCTGCTGATTTCAATGATCATGGGCATTGTCAGCCGGGCAATCATTAAAAAACAAACCATTTTCGGAAAACCCCCTGTCCCGGTTTTCTTTTTTGTCCTTGCAAAAATGTTTGTACTGGTAAACCTGGCATTCCTGTTTTTGAAAGGATTGAATATTCGTGTTGAAAACATTTTTGTACCCGGTGGATTTATGAATATGACAGGGCTCATATTGTTAATTATTGGAACTGTTGTATTATTTATCTCTACCATCAGCCTGAATAATGATTTAATCTTCGGATTATCTTCATCCGATAGTCACAAACTGCGGACCAGGGGCATCTATTCGTTAAGCCGCCACCCGTTTTATTTAGGTTTTATTTTTATACTGATTTCTTCCTGCCTTTTCAATCCTCACATCATCAATATCCTGGCATTTATTGGCGCGTGGCTCATTCATCATGTTATCATGATCAAAGAAGAACAGTTCCTAACCTCCATGTACGGTGAAGAATACATCCAATACACAAAAAAGGTGAATCGATACATCACATTAAATACATAAAGCATTATGAAAGTATTGATCGTTTACGCACATCCAAACCCGATGTCATTTACCAAAGCTGTACTTGATCATTTTGTCAGGGGGCTGAAAGAAGCAGGACATCCGTATGAAATCATTGATTTGTATAAAAGTAAATTCAATCCCGTATTCCAGGATATGGATTTCGCATTCTTTGTGGACCAGGATATACCAAAAGACCTGTTTGAGCAGATGGATATAAGAGGAATGATCGTCAAACTTGCGGGAGGGCCGATAAAGAGGTTCATTGCAAAATTATATATAAAAAACAAGACCGATGAAGAACTGATCAACCTCATTAAATCCCAGCGACCCAAAGATGTTCTGTTACATTAGAAAAAAGTATCGGAAGCAGATATCCTCGTGATCATAACCCAGGTTTTCTGGATGCACTTTCCTGCATTGGTTAAAGGATGGATGGAAAGGGTTTTTACTTACGGATTCGCATACAAACTAAACGAAAAAGGATGGAAAGGCGACCCGGAGGGACGGATACCCCTGTTAAAAATTAAGAAGGCCATCGTTATGCATCCGACATTTTTTAATGAAAAAGTATATCGCGAGAAGGGATTTAAAGAAGCAATGGAAAAAACCATCGACGACTGGAGCCTTAAATATCCGGGTATTGAAATTGTTGATCACCTGTATTTTCATTCCATTTTATCCGTAAGTCCGCAAACGAGGAAAAAATATCTCGAAAGCGCTTACCTGAAAGGGAAAGAATTATAATACCAACAGAACAGGCAATAGTTAAACAGGTTTACTGCCCCGGCAGAGAAAACAACAGGGAGAACTTTTTTCACACTCCTCCTTATTGGCCATAAACAAGATCAAAATACTTTTAAAATCCACATTGAATGCTACCCCTGACCATATTGAAACGCAGGAGGATAGCCAGGTAATCCATCCTGTGGTTAAAATGAATTGCCGTAAGGCAGTCAGGTACAAGCCTGTCATGCCGGAACCTTTACCAGCTTAGGATGGGGTAAAGGAGCACCCATAGCTGATAATTTTACTTCCTTTGCCTTAAAAAGGAAGGCAATCACCCTGAGTCCTGTTAATAAAACAATGGTTATTTAAAAACGCTGAAATACAGGAAGGTGGAATCGAAGAAACCGGTTCGGCGGCAAGCTCTTTTTCCTGCCATAAAATCGTCTTGTTGATTGTTTAATATCTCCTTGTTGATTGTTTACAATCGTCTTGTTGTTTTTGAAAGAACTACTTGATGTTACTAATGGAAATACCTGTAGTTTTTATATCAACTACAAGTAGTTGTTCAGACAACTAAAAGAGGTTCACTTCTAGGTAGTTAAGAAATCGTTAATTATTGCTTTTAGCATAAAGGTACTTCGAAAGATCATAAGAAACCTATTTTGAAAAAGTTTACTACATCCTCCGCAGCAAGACAGGAAACAACTGAAGTTTACACAGGGGTGACCACAATAAACTTGAATAAAATAAAAAGCCTGTTTGATGATTTGTAATACCAAAAGGATTATGTTTGTAAGGATAAATCTGGCATTTATCAGACCCGTACACCAAAATTTGACGGATAGTCATAATTAAATCAGACCTATAAAAATTTTGTGTACTTGTTGAAAAAGAGCCAACCGCACATCAAGCACATTTGGTTTTTTGCCGACACGCAATGCCAAAACTAAAAAACCAAAAGAGCTTGAATTTTTGCCACCGCTCGACCAAAAACGATTAGATTTGAAAAATGAAGAATGAAGCTCATGCAAGGATAAAAATAAACCAACTTCTGACTGAAGCAGGCTGGAGATTCTTTGACAATGACGAAGGTAAGGCAAACATCCTGCTTGAAAACCATGTAAAGATTACTCAACACGAAATTGATGCTTGGGGGAATGACTATGAAAAAACAAAAAATGGTTCGTTAGATTTTCTATTGGTTGACAGTGACAACAGACCAATTTGTGTTCTTGAAGCAAAAAAAGAAAGTCTTCATCCCCTTGTCGCAAAAGAGCAAGCCAGAAAATATGCAAAAACTGTTGACGCCCGATATGTAATTCTGTCAAATGGAATTGTTCATTATTTCTGGGACACGACAAAAGGAAATCCAAAACCGATTTACAAATTCCCTTCACCTAGCGAAATAGAAGCAATTCGAAATTGGAATCCTGACAGAAACGCTCTAATAAGTGAAGAAGTTGCGATTGACTATATCGCAAAAGTCCAAATGCCTGACTATGCGGAAAGACCTGAATGGAAAGGAAGCGTTGAAGCGAGCAAAGATTTCATTTGGACAAATGGATTAAGATTTCTTCGTAAGTATCAACTTCGAGCAATTGAGGAGTTGCAAAATGCAGTTACTCTTGGAAAAGACCGGTTTCTTTTTGAAATGGCGACCGGAACGGGAAAAACATTAACTGCTGCCGCAGTAATCAGACTTTTTCTCAGGACAGAAAACGCAAGAAGAGTTTTATTCCTTGTTGACAGGCTGGAACTTGAAGACCAAGCATGGAAAGCATTTACCGAATATTTGAAGCCAGATTACAGCACATTTATCTATAAAGAACATAAAAGCGACTGGCGAAAAGCTGACATTTTAGTTACCACTATTCAATCGTTAATGCACAACGACAAATATCGCTATGAATTTTCTCCAACCGATTTTGATTTTTTAATTTCAGATGAAGCACACCGTTCGATTTCTGGAAATGCACGTGCAGTTTTTGAATATTTTCATGGTTACAAATTAGGATTAACTGCAACTCCCAAAGATTACCTCAAAGGAGTTGACCCCGACAAAGTTAGAGAAAATGACCCGAGAGAAATTGAAAGGAGAATGCTTCGAGACACATATTCGACTTTTGGTTGCGAAGGTGGAGACCCAACCTTCAGATATTCACTCATTGATGGTGTAAATGATGACTTTCTGATTAATCCAAGAATTTTAGATGCAAGAACTGAAATAACAACTCAATTATTATCTGATGAAGGTTATGCTGTTGTAGTACCAACAGAAGAAGGAGAAGAAACCGAAACGTTTATTTCAAGAGATTTTGAGAAGAAATTCTTTTCTGAAAAGACAAACAGAATATTCTGCCAAACCTTTTTGGAAAATGCACTTCGCGACCCGATAACAAATGAAATTGGGAAAACTATAATTTTTGGAGTAAGTCAAAATCATGCCCGGAAACTTACTGAAATTCTAAATGAATTTGCTGAGCAATTATTTCCGGGAAAATATAATTCCGATTTTGCTGTTCAGGTTACTTCTCAAGTTGGCGAAGCTCAACAAATGACAATCAATTTCACCAACAATAATCTTAGCGGAAAAACAACATGGCTTGAAGGTTATAAATCATGCAAAACCAGAGTTTGCGTGACAGTTGGAATGATGACAACTGGCTATGACTGTCCTGACTTGTTGAATATTTGTATGATGCGTCCGATTTTCAGTCCCGCTGATTTTGTTCAAATTAAAGGAAGAGGCACAAGAAAAAACACATTTGAATACAAGTTTAAAAATGAATTAAACGAAGACGAAATTATTCGACACGACAAAAAAATATTCAAATTATTCGACTTTTTTGCTAATTGTGAATACTTCGAAGAAAAGTTTGATTATGATGAAAAACTAAAGCTTCCGCAGCCCAAATCTGGAAATGGCGTAGGTGGAGGCAGTGGTGTAAATATTGATAAATACACAATCTATCAACCTGACCCACTTCTAAGTTTGGTTGAAGAACCGGTTGGTCCTGAAGGAATGCGAATTGACAGAGAACTTTTCAAAAAGTTTGAAGACCGCATTATCATGGACGACATCATAAAGAAAAATGTAGAATTAGGAAACTGGGAACACGTTATCAGTCATATTCAATCAGAGATTTTTGATAAACCAGAAGAATATTTTAATCTGGAAAAAATTCGAAAAGCAGCTAAGATTGACAGAAAAGTTTCAATTCGTGAAGTAGTCGAAAAGATTTTTGGAATCATCCCGAAATTCAAATCTAAAGATGAATTGCTGGAAGAAGAATTTGATAAGTTTATTTCAATTTATCCACCAGAGGAGGATGTCAATATCAGAGCTTTAAAATATTTTTTCAAGGCGTACATTGTTGACCAGGACATTCGTAAAATAATAGAAGCAAAAGATTTTCATGCGTTGCAAACCAATCCAACGCTAACCATTTCACAATTTAAAGCAGTTGCCGCCAAATACAGGGAAGTAATTCCTGTTTACATTAAAGATTACATCAATTTAGAGCGGTTCGCTGCTTAACAAAGGAATCTATGTTAGATACACAGACAAAAAGAAGAATAGACGATTGCAGGGATATTTTGGTAGGAAAATTACCTGACCCCAAAGCCCAAATTGAACAGATTACAATTGGCTTAATTTATAAATTCATGGACGACATGGATAAAGAAGCCATCGAATTGGGCGGTCAGGCAAAGTTTTTTTCGAATTATAAAGTTCCAGACCCTGAATTCCCAAATGACCGAAGTAAAGATAAAATTGTTGAGTTCAGTAAATATGCTTGGGATAAATTACTTCATCCTAAAGTTACGGCTACCGAAATGTTAACTCTTTATTCCGAAGCAATTGAAGGAATGGAGAAAAATCCTAACATTCCACAACTGTTTCGCGACATTTTTAATAATGCCTATCTTCCCTATCGTGACCCTGAAACATTAAAATTGTTTCTAAAAACGATAGCAGAGTTTGAATATACGCATAGTGAAAAATTAGGCGATGCATTTGAATATTTGCTTTCGGTAATGGGTTCTCAGGGAGACGCTGGGCAATTCCGTACTCCTCGCCATATTATCGATTTCTTAGTTGCAATCATTAACCCAGATAAAAATGACACCATCCTTGACCCTGCTTGCGGAACGGCTGGATTTCTAATTTCTGCATTTAAACATATTCTGCTTAAATATTCAAAAGATAACAAGGAATCGCTAAATATATTTCAGTATAACCAATTAGAAAAGAAACCCTTCAATAATTTAGGAGACCAACTCACACCTGATGACCGAAAAAAACTAATTCAGAATTTCACAGGTTACGATATATCACCTGACATGGTCAGATTGAGTCTGGTTAACTTGTATTTACATGGGTTTAACACACCCAATATTCATGAATATGACACTCTAAGCAGTGAAGATAGATGGAATGAGACTGCTGATAATATTTTTGCCAATCCTCCATTTATGAGTCCAAAAGGAGGAATTAGACCGCATAAAAAGTTTTCCATCAGCAGCACTCGTAGTGAAGTGCTATTTGTGGATTATATTGCAGAGCATCTTAATATTAATGGCAAAGCTGGTATAATAGTTCCTGAAGGGATTATCTTTCAAAGCGGTACAGCATACAAAGAATTAAGAAAGATGTTGGTTGATAACTTTCTATATGCTGTGGTGAGCTTACCTGCTGGTGTTTTTAATCCATACAGCGGAGTAAAAACCTCAATTCTTTTAATGGATAAAGAAATTTCAAACAAACGAAATGAAATTCTTTTTGTAAAAATTGATAATGATGGTTACAATTTAGGTGCACAACGAACCGCCATTAAAGGCAGCCAGTTGGAAAAAGCTATTGAACTGACCCATGAGTTTTTAAAATCAGGCGAAATTGAAGACACAATGATTGCACATCTTGTTAATAAAAATGAGATTGCAACGAATGGAGAATATAATTTAAGTGGCGATAGATATAAAATTCAAGAATCAACAAATTCAAATTTTGAATTAGTTCCGATTGAAGATTTATTTGAATCAATTAGAAATGGCAGGAACGTTGAACAATTTGACCAGACTGGAAAATATCGGGTAACAAGAATTCAAACAATTTCTGATGGAACTGTTGACCTAGAAAAAACAAAGTGGACTAATGATATTGTTCCAGAAGACTATTTTATGAATGATGGTGATATTTTATTAAGCCATATCAATAGTATTGAGCATCTAGCAAAATCTGCAATATTTAAAGGTATAACAGAGCCTGTTGTTCATGGAATAAACCTCGTAAGATTTAAACCAGACAAGAATAAAATAATTCCTGAATTTGCCTCGGCAATTTTTAAGTCTGACATTTTTATTGAAAAAGCAAAAACATTTGCACAAAAAGCAGTTAATCAAGCAAGTCTTAGAATAGCTGATTTGAAGTCAATTCAAATTCCTCTACCTCCATTATACATTCAAAAAGACATTGTAACTGAATTAATAGGATATCAAAAAATCATTGAAGGAGCTAAAACTATTTTAGCTAATTATAAATCTAAAATTGATATTGCCCCTGAATGGGATATAGTGGACTTGGATTCCATTGTCCAAATAATAAGCGGTTTTGGTTTTAATAGTTCCGATTTTAGCGAAGACAATCCGATTCGCTGTATTAAAATTACAAATGTTGGTGTTCGAGAGTTTGTTGATGATGATTCTAGTCGTCTACCGGAATCATATTTAAAAGATTACTCAAGATATGTTGTAAATACTGGAGATTTAGTCATTTCACTGACTCGTACCATTATTTTAAGTGGTTTGAAAGTTGCAATTGTCCCCGCCTCCTGGGATAATACTTTAGTGAATCAGCGAGTTGCAGGAATAAAACCAACAGAGAAATCCAATATTGAATATGTATATCACTATTTATGTTCGGACTTTGTTTTCAAGTATGTCGAAGAACAATCAAGGTCTTTGATGCAACCAAACCTCTCAATTACTGATTTAAAAAAACTACCAATTCCAATTCCGCCAATTGAAATCCAAAATAATATTGTCAACCAATTAAAGATTGAGCAACAATTAGTAAATGCAAACAAAGAATTGATTGAAATCTTTGAACAAAAAATCAAAGATAAAATTGCTAAAGTTTGGGGGGAATAATCATGATAGCATTACAAAACATTGTAAATAGACATGATAAAGTTGCTTTCCTAATTGGTAATGGTCCCAATTTAGCAGCTCATATCATGCCCTCGTGGAAAGAACTTTTAACTTCTGCAGCTGACAGACCAATTACTTTTCAAGTGGATGGATTAACAAATACTGAGGTTTATGATTTGGTTGAACTTCATTCAGAAAATGGTCATGACGTTAAAGAAAGAGTAAAAGCAAAACTTGAATTATTGCCTTCTTACAATTTAGACATTCACAGACGTTTGATGGAGTTTGCAGCAACCAATAATTCGCCAGTTCTTACGACTAATTTTGATGAAGCCTTTGAAAAATCAGTTGATGCACAATTATTTCATATAGATTCTAAAGGTTTTACACGTTTTTATCCTTGGAAAACGTACTACGGTCACAGTCAGTTGACATTACCCACGGATGGATTTGGAATTTGGAAAATTCATGGTGATGTACGTTATAAAGACAGTATTCGGTTAGGATTAACTGATTACATGGGAAGTGCAGAACGAGCACGTAAACTCATTCATAACGGTGATGACCGTTTGTTCCAAGGAAAACGTCAGGAATTTTGGCAAGGCCATCAAACTTGGCTTCATATCTGGTTTAATCTTCCAATTGCAATTGTAGGCTTAGGTTATGGAATTGATGAAGTATTCCTGAGATGGCTTTTAATCGAACGGAGAAGGTATTTGAATATTTACAATGACCGTATGGAAGTTTACTACATTTCAAAAGGTGAACCAGCACCAGCAATCAATAACTTGATGCGAAATTTAGGAGTTGAAATTGTATTAATAAATGATTACTCAGAGATATATAGTTAATGGAGCCTTTTGAGCAATATCATCATTACAGCCAAAACCTGCTACTTGCACAGCATGAGGTTTCGGAAATTATCAAACACAATTTGACAAGAGGTGAAGTTCGTGAAGATTTCATTATTCAATATCTCACTAAATCCATTCAAGGTTGTTCAGAATTTCTTAAAAGAGGGTTCATTAATTTTGGCGAAGCAGAACAAAGTGGTCAAGTGGATATTCTTTTAGTAAAACGATTTGCAGAGTTAGTTGACGTTGGAAATAGAGATAATGTAATTGTAAATCCTGATGATTGCCTCATGGTAATTGAGGTTAAAAGCACATTGACAGGTACTTATCTAAACGATTTCAACACCGAAGCAAAAAAAATAAAAGAAGCAAATCCAAATGTAGTTTGTGGAATGTTTGCCTATAAATCTGAACTGGAAAAGAAAACAATCATGAAGCGTTGCGGACATGATTATAATTCTGAAACAAAGACCTATTTTGACGCTCTGACAAAAAAAGAACAATTACCGACCTTTTATCCATACATAGATTTCATCCTGCTACTTGACAAAGTTGAAGAAAACGAGACAGAAGAAGATTTGGAAATACAGGGTAGAAATCAGCTGTTCATGAGAAAAAGCGTTGAGATTGATGCAAGGTATTTTAAAGGAACTTACGACCCGGTGATTAGAAACCTTGTTGGACTTGTAAGAAGTTTACTAATAAGAGTGTAAAATGCCAACCCAACAGCCACACACATTGCCAAGCCGCACAAGCCCAAACACAATCCAAAGCGTGTCAAAGAGCCTGCAAAGCTAACTCAAGGACAGGAAGACAATGAAGCAAAAATGAAAGATAATTAACGAAAAGCATGAACAACGAACAATTATACAGCTTATTAGACGAATTGGTTTCCCTACCCGCTGAAACAGAATGGGTAGAGTTTAAATTGAACAAAGAAAGTATTACCAATGAGCAAATAGGCGAATATATTTCTGCTATGAGCAATGGGGCAACCATTGCCAATAAACCTTATGGCTATTTGGTTTGGGGCGTACAAGATGCGACACATATTATTAAAGGAACTAATTTTATTTTTACTATAGCCAAACAAGGCAACCAGGATTTGGAACTGTGGATGAGAAATCTGCTTCATCCAAAAATTAATTTCGAAATATATGAATTTAACTATTCGGGCAAAAAAATTGTTTTGCTTCGCATTCCTTCTGCCAAAGGAGAGCCAACCCATTTTCAGAAGAAAGCATATATTAGGATTGGCAGCAACAAAACTGATTTAAGAAATTTTCCTGACTATATCCGCATTATTTACAATTCACTGGAAGATTGGAGTTCAAAGATTATTCAAGAAGCCAAAATTGCCGATTTGGATAGTGAAGCCTTAAAGATTGCAAGAGATAAGTTCAAAGAAAGAAATACAAGAAGCAGTTTTTATGGGCAGATAGATAGTTGGGATGATTCAACATTTTTAGACAAGGCAAAAGTTAACATCAAAGGAAAGATTACAAATACCGCAATAATTCTGTTAGGAAAAGAAGAATCTTCTCATTTTCTACTTCCTTCATTGTCAGAAATTACATGGAAACTGGAGATAGAAGAAAAAGCCTATGAACATTTTGGCCCTCCGCTTCTTTTAAATACTACCAGAATTTTGCAGCAAATCAGGAATGTGAAATACAAATTCTTTCCTGATAATGAATTACTTTCAATTACTGTGAACAAATACGATACGCGTTCCATTTTGGAGGCTATGCATAACTGCATTGCCCATCAGGATTATTCTTTGAACAGCAGAATTATTGTTACCGAAAAAATTGATAAACTCATTTTTTCGAATGCTGGTTCTTTCTTTGAAGGAAATCCTGAAGATTATACGTCTGGTGATAAAACACCAGAACGGTATAGGAATTTCTGGCTGGCAAATGCTATGGTAAACCTTGGTATGATAGATAGGTTAGGCTATGGAATACACACCATTTATCTGGCTCAACGCCAAAGATTTTTCCCAATGCCTGATTACTTCTTATCCGAAAGAAACAAAGTAGTGCTTCAAATTTATGGTCATGCAATTGATGAAAACTATACTAAACTCCTGATTGAAAGAAAAGATTTGCCATTAGATCAGGTAGTTTTATTAGATAAGGTTCAAAAAAAACAAGCTATAACCGATTTAGCTGCCAATATGTTAAGAAAAGAGAAATTAATTGAAGGCAGAAAACCTAATTATTTTGTAACTGCTACTGTTGCTGAGGCTACTAATGATAAAGCAACTTATATTAAAAACAAAGCATTCGACAAAGGATATTACAAAAATTTGGTTATTGAATTCATTAAAAAATACAAAATGGCAAGTCGTGAGGATATTGATAAATTATTGATGGATAAATTATCAAATGTTCTTAATGATTCACAGAAGAGAAATAAGATAAGGAACCTACTTCATGAGATGTCTAAAAAAGATAGAACAATCTTTAATCAAAGTAAATCTACAGCTAAACCTGATTGGGTACTTACATCAAATAAGATAAGTTTAGATAGAGATTTAGATAAAGATTAAGATAGGGAAATTACATATCCATTTGATAATATGCATTATAGATGAAATTAATAGCCATGTTGGAGATAATCTTTAAGATAGAAATACTTTAAAAATCGAAGATGATAGAAAAAGTTTTAATTCAAAACATAGACAAGAACATGGACTGGCTGATTGTATTTCAATAGAGTGTGTTGTTAATAAGTGGTAAGTTAATAATGAACCTGGACAGAAACCAAGGCTAAATGTTGCCCACATCAAACGATACCAACCCGGAAATTGAAGGTAAAGCATGAAGGCCTGGCTGATAAGAATAAAAACTTTGCAAACAAACATTTTCAGAAATATGACAAAACATTTTATAGCCGTTTTACTCTTCACATTTCAGGCAATTATTTTGTCGGGACAGACCAATCAAATAAACATTCCGTTTCTTGAAACGATGCCTGAAATCGACGGGCTTCCCGAAAAAGAACCGAACGCACTTGAATGGCGTGATTTTTCGTACATCGAAAAAACAAGCGACCAAAATAACGATATTGGTGTTCACTACATGATTGGTTACAACTATAATTATCTCTATTTACTCATCGCGGCCGACACCGATTCAATCATCTATCGCGACCGCGCCTATCAGAATGGGGATGGCTTTCATCTGGTTATTGCCAAACCCGATTCCGGCAATTCAACGGCCGAATTTTATGTGCTGCGGTTCTCACCGGCAAACAAAACCAAAAACCAGCCTGCCCGTAAAGGCGTATGGTACTATAACATCGGCCTGTCCGGCAGGGGACTGGGTGCGGCAACACAATTCGAGTGCCGCCCGGCAAATGGCAAAAGTTATTTCGAACTTTTACTTCCCTGGAATGATGTTTACCCTTATCATCCCTTGTTTTCGGATAGCATCGGCTTTAACTTATGTTTCGTTAAAGCGCTTGGTGACAAAGAAAAGAACTTTTATTTCATGAAATATGATCAAAAAATTCAATGGGAGCAGAACAAGCGTACCTATTTGCCTGTCAAATTTGAAACACCCGACAGCATAACTACTTCCTGTTCCCTTGCCCACCTGCAGAAAAAAAACAATAAAGCCGGGGATGCATTAAAGATCAGGGTTGTTTCGTTCAGCCCTTCCTCAAACCATGCGAGCTATTATTTTACAATCCGTTCCGCCGATAATTATGTGTATTCCGATTTATACAAGGCCGTGGCCTTACCGAAAGGGATGAACACCAATGAATTCGGTTTACCTGTCGAAAAGCTTGCTCCCGGCGGATATAAAGTTGTATGGAAATGTTCGGATAATTCGGAGGGCGAAATTCCGCTAACCATCCTGCCGGAAATAAACGAAACGAACGAAAAAGCAGTCCTCGAAAAGGTAAAGAGCAAAATATCCACAGGCGACTACAACACCATGCTTTTCATGCTTCAGAATATTGCCAACGAATACAAAAATGTAAAAGCATACGAAACAGCAGGAAATATCAGGGAAAGCTATCTGACCTTTCTGAAATTATCGGATGATTTAAAAAGCAACGGCCGTTTGCCTGATAAAAATGGCGGTGTTGCGAGAAGGGCTTTTCTTTCCGGAATTGATCAGACCTTACAGCCTTACAGCATAAAACTTCCAGACGGCTTCGACCGAAACACGAAATACCCGCTTTACGTTATGTTGCACGGCAGCGGTTCTGATGACCAGGAAATGCTGAAAGGAAACTTAACCGAAAATAACTTCATCGAAATCGCTCCGTTCGGCAGGGGAACATCAAACTGTTTTACAACTGATGGAGCTGAGGTTGATGTGAAAGAAGCCATCGATGATGCCATAAGAAACTATCCGGTCGATACCACTAAAATTATCATTGCCGGCTTTTCGATGGGTGGATATGGAGCTTATCGCATCTTATACCAGTACCCACGATTATTCAAAGGGGTTGTCGTATTCTCTGGCCATCCGAACCTTGCTAGCAAATGGATGGGTGAAGGTTTCCCTGATTTCCTGATGGAAAAATACTTAGTGCCGTTTAAAAATGTCCCTGTTTTCATTTACCACAGCAAAAACGATTTGAATTGTCCCTATGACCTCACCAGACAACTTGTCGAAAAGTTAAAACAAGCGGGTGCCAGGGCTGAATTTGTGACTACTGAGGAAGGTGGACACGGTATTATTGATGCTGATGACCTTCCGGCTTATTATGTGTGGCTGAAAAATACGATAGAAAAATAATAAAGCGTATGTATAAAAAACTTTATTGGAAAAACTCAGCATTACTCCATACCTGCCTGATAAACCTGCTAATCATATTGGGGATGAGCGGCTGTAGTTCCCGGCCTGAGCCACAAAAAACAAAAAATAATGCAGCGGTTTTTCATGGAAGCCGTTTTGAGGCTTTTACCTTAAAGTTAAAGGCACTTCCCGAAAATGAACACGATCCTGCTGTAAAACTATACCTGTCCGAATTCCCGAAAACGCCGGTTTATGAGGCCGACAGTATTTTTAGCCTGTACTGGTTTGGAAAAGCAAAACAGATACTCCTTTACGGAGATCTTCAGGCAGGCTGGTCGGTACCCGATACCCTCATTCCAATTCCCTGCGGAGAATCTGCCTTTTTCCACGCTACTTATGTTGTACCTCCTGATGCCCGTTTGGATTACCAGTTCGAAATCGATTCGGTATTTATGACTGATGAGCGCAATCCTGTAATTACCCCAAGTGGATATGGTTTGCATTCCCAGATAGCCATGCCGGGATTTAAACCAAAACCTGTCAGGCAGTACCGGAAGGACATTCCACACGGAACCATTGATAGCCTCATGCTTATTAGTCAGGATCCCGGCATCCGGGCAAGGCAGGCAAAGGTGTATCTTCCGGCAGCTTACAATAAGCTTTCACAATTGCCGGTTTTGTATGTGCTGGATGGATTGGAAGCCATGGAATACATGTCGTATCCTTCTGTTTTAGACAACCTGATTGCCGATGGTAAGATTGAACCGGCGATGGCTGTCTTTATTCCTCCGGCCGAACGCGATAATGAGTTCATGGGCGACCAACACCAGGCTTTTATGGCTGCGCTTTGTGATGAATGGGTGCCAATTATTGATAATACCTATAAAACCGCTAACCTACCAGGTAAACGTGGTGTTACCGGTATCAGCAGCGGAGGACATCTGGCGTTGCTAACCGTTTTGAGCCGACCCGATATATTTCTATGCGGAGCCGGGCAATCTCCAACCCTTTCCGACGAAATTTATGATGCCTTACATGTCCTGCAGAAGGAAGTCAAAACCAACCCTGCCCTGCATATTTATTTTGATATCGGACGCTTTGATCTGGTGGATGGTACGATCGACGACGAAACATTCTTAAAGGCGAATGAGGATCTTCACCAGGTAATGGAACGCGAAGGCATACCACACGTTTTCCATGTTTTTAACGACGGCCACGAATGGGCCAACTGGCGGGAACGTACGGATGAAATTCTGAATTGCTTTTTCGGGAATTGAAGTAAAACGGAATGAAAACAGGAAATAATAAAATACATACAAAACCAGATTAGCAAAAGTCACACCTTTGCATGATAAAATTGACACTCATGATGACACACAAAAAGATCACGGGATTTTTACTGTTATGCACTTTGGTACTATTTAGTTCTTGCACGACTTACCACCTGAGTACAAAAAGTTTATTGTAACAGTTTGCCAACACACAAAAGGAAGAGAAAGTAAATATAATTTTTGCCTTACCATTCTTTTTTCCGGGTGTCGTAACCGGCAACAATTTAAGAACCATCGTTTGTCTTGATAAACACAACCAGGAACACACCATCCCGGTGACAAATCATACTGGTGTCAGAATTACAAAGAAAGACAAATCGAGGTGCACGTTTTATTTTGACACTTTAATTGTTCAGGACAGCATCATTAACGGAGCAAAATCTCATTTTCTGGGATTGAGTATTCATCCCATTAAACTTGACGATATCGAAAAAATCGAATTGCAGCGATAGATTTTCATATTAATAAACACAGCCTGATCTGCCCTGCCAAAAAAGAGCCCTGGTCCTTTTATAACCGGATTGAAGCGCATCCCAAAGCGCAAATTTTACCTGTGTTTCAGTACAGGCATTGATAGCTTCGTTTGTTAATCTGTAAGCCGGGTGGCTTTCTTAATTCAAGAACTATAGCATTCGCAACTACTTTTAGAGGAATCCGGAAAACCTGAAAATCAAAGAAAGTTCCTGTTGACGAATTCCTGGAACTTTGCCTTATACTGATCGCTTACAGGAATATAGGTTTCACCAAAAACAATTCGGCTGCGTTCGATGGTTTCGACCTTCCCGAGATTTACGATAAACGAACGGTGCACACGCATGAAACGGTCGGCAGGAAGTTTTTGTTCGAGCGATTTCACCGAGTTGAGCGATAAAACCGGTTTATCATCCGTTTGCAGATAAACTTTCACATAATCTTTCAATCCTTCGATATAAAGAATATCGTTATAGTTGATCCGCCTTATCCGGTATTCCGATTTAACGAACAAAAACCTGTTATCGGCTTCGAGCACCGGTAAAGCTGCCCGCTCCAGATCGATCAGTTTTTTTGCTTTTTGGGCGGCTGTCAGAAATTCCTCATAGCTGAATGGCTTCAGCAAATAATCGACGACGTTCAGCTTGAAACCTTCCAGGGCATATTTGGCATAAGCCGTGGTAAAAATAATCTTGGATGTGTCGTGTACAATCCTGGTCAACTCAATTCCCGTGAGGTCTGGCATCTGGATGTCGAGAAAAATCAGGTCGATCACATCTTCTGAAAGAAATTCGACTGCATCCAACGGGTTATCAAATTCACCAACCAGTTCCAGGAAGGGCGTTTTACGGATATATCCGGCCACCAGCTTTAATGCGAGTGGTTCATCGTCGATTGCAATGGCACGTAGTTTCATCACAATCAGGATTTTGTTTCCAAATGAAGCTCAACCATGAAGTCATCGTTAGTTTGGACGATCTTTAAATGATGCTTTCCGGGAAACAACAGCTTCAACCTTTTTTGAACATTTTCGAGCCCGATTCCTGTATGTTGGCCCTCAACATGCTGACCTCCGGCGGCAATGCTGTTTTTTATGATAAGACTGATCTGTGTTCCATCAACCGTCATTTTTATGTCGATAAAAGATTGCCCGCGATTACTTACGCCATGCTTAAAAGCATTCTCGACAAAAGGTATAAATAAAAGCGGCGGGATACCTAAATCGGTGAAATTTTCGGGAAGGGCGACCGATAACCCCACTTTGTGGTTCAGACGAAGTTTCATCAAATCGATATAATGGGTCAGGAATCCGATTTCGTCGCTGAGCATAACTTTGCCTTGTTCCGAATCGTAAAGCAGATAACGCATCAGTTTCGACAATTTAAGGACAGCCTCACGGGCTTCGCTGGCATCAATTCCGATTAGCGAATAAATGTTGTTTAAAGTATTGAAAAAGAAATGCGGACTAATCTGATTTTTAAGATAGGCCAGTTCCGAATTCAGCCTTTCCTTTTCGAGTTCCTTACGTTCTTTCTCATGCCTGGTCAGCTTTTCCAACACTCCCAGCCCCAGCGAAAATCCGCAGATCAAAACAGAAGTGAAGAAATATTCGTACATCATAAATTGCCGGATCGGCGGCTTGATGACGTCTTTGCCTTTATTGAGTTCATTCATCACTTTTGCGATTTGCTCCTCACGTTCCTTGTCAAAAAACACAAAATCATTAAAATACCACATCAAAAGCGACAAAA
>Ga0172375_10004604_pt1 | contig 20274 bp, 19 predicted proteins | sample LakKiv1m_FD_114537 | JGI IMG/M metagenome (GOLD analysis project Ga0172375, IMG submission 114537) | Freshwater microbial communities from Kabuno Bay, South-Kivu, Congo - kab_092012_11.1m | ecosystem: Environmental > Aquatic > Freshwater > Lake | place: Democratic Republic of the Congo...
AGGGGACGGACAGTAGCCATCTGCGGTCGAGTGTCCGGACAGACGATGGTGGCCATGATGTTGCCACCAAAGGCCGGACGAGTCTGGAGGAGATTCCCATCATCAGCGATAGAGAGATCCGTGCAATCGGCCGTCAGCCCTGCCCCGAGCGCCGTCGCCACTTGGGGGATGAACGAGCGGCCAATGGCGGTGGCCCCCGCCAGCACGATCTCCGGCTTATGCTCACGGATCAGATCTTCTAAGGTATGGGCGTAAGCCTCATCAGTAAAATATTCCAAGGCGGGGTCGTCCACCCGGTAAACCGTGTCGGCACCGTAGGCGATCAAGGTCTCCGCCTGCCCCGCCAACCCGCTCCCCAGCAAGACCGCAGCAAGCGTTACCCCCTTGGCATCGGCAAGCCGACGCCCAACCCCAAGCAGTTCCAGAGCGACTGGGGCGATATGCCCATGACGAAATTCAGCAAAGACAAAGACCCCGCGATAGCTCTCGATATTGACCTTAGTCCCCCGCGTCACACCTTCAATCGCTAAGGCCCCGGCCTCACAATGTTCTACACAGGTGCCGCACAGCGTACATTTTTCGTTGACCTCGGCGCAACCATCACGCACAACAATCGCCCCAAAGGCGCATTGCGACTCACAGACGCCACAACCGATACATTGTTCAGAATTGACCCTCAACATGATCAAACAGCGGCCTCGAGGATAGCGGCCAATTGGCGGACCTGTTCTTGAGCGCTACCAACCAACATAGTACGTTCACCTCGAAATTCGGGGGCAAAAACACGAAAGACCTTGGTCGGCGAACCGGCAAGGCCCAAACAGGCGGGATCGGCAGCAATGGCAGCCGCATCGAGACGGAGCACTTCAACCTTTTTGGCCCGCATCTTACCCTTGAGGGAAGGGATTCGAGGCTCATTGATCTCTTTCACTACCGTCAACAAGGCGGGCAATGAGACACGTAACTCATCATAGCCATCATCCATCATCCGCTGAACAAGCAAGGCGTTATCCTGCAGGGCATGAATCTTACGAGCGTAGGAGGCATAAGCAAAATCGAGGCGCTGGGCCAATCCAGGTCCCACCTGAGCCGTATCCCCATCAATCGCCTGCTTCCCGCACAAGACGAGTTCACAGCCACCTATCGCCTTGATGGCCATGGTCAGGGTATAGGTCGTCGCCCAGGTATCCGACCCGGCAAAAGCGCGGTCAGAGACTAAGACGGCCTCATCGGCCCCACAGGAAACCGCCTCACGAAGCATCTCCTCCGCCTGAGGAGGGCCCATGGTCAGGGCGACTACCGTACCGCCAAACCTTTCCTTGAGCCGCACGCCCTCTTCCAGGGCGTGGCGATCATAAGGATTCATGATACTCACTACCCCATCGCGGCTCAGGGTATTGGTCACCGGATCGAGTCGGATATTCTTGGTGTCCGGCACCTGTTTCAGGCAACAGACGATCCTCATACGATGTATTCCTTGTTTAGGGCCTGACCAATGACATTACGCTGGATCTGGTTGGTACCCTCGTAAATCTGCAGGATCTTGGCATCTCTCATCATCTTTTCGACGGGATAGTCACGCATATAGCCATAGCCGCCCAACACCTGCACAGCATCGACGGTAACCTTCATCGCCACGTCGGTGGCAAAGACCTTGCACATCGAAGAGGCCTTGGACATATCGTGGGGATGGGCATCAATATGCTTGGCCGCCTGATAGACCAAGGCACGAGCGGCCTCAGTCTGAATCGCCATGTCGGCCAAGAGGTGTTGCACCGCCTGGAAGGCGATAATCGGCTTGCCAAACTGGACTCGCTGCTTGGCATAGACGGCGGCCTCGTCAAGTGCCGCCTGGGCCAAACCGACCCCGAGGATAGCAATCCCCGGCCGTGACTTATCCAAGGTCTTCATCACCGTGATAAAGCCAGATCCCGGGCGTCCAATCATACGATCATTGGGGATGCGGCAGTTGGTGAAGATCAGTTCCCGAGTCGAAGAGGCTCGGATGCCTAGCTTTTTTTCTTTCTGCCCGTAGGAGAAACCAACATCAGTATCCTCAACCACAAACATGCTCGCTCCACGCGGCCCCTTGCTACGATCGGTGATGGCGATGACCGAATAGAAGTTGGCCTCACCACCGTTAGTAATCCACTGTTTGGTGCCATTTAACACCCAATGATCGCCGTCAAGCACCGCCGTCGTCTGAATTCCGGAGGCATCGCTACCAGCATTGGCCTCGGTCAGGGCAAAGGCCACCAGTTTCTCCCCACGGGCAATCATCGGGAGATACCTTTCCTTCATCGTCTCATCCCCAGCCAGGATAATGGGGTAGGCACCCAAGGCATTGGCCGCAAAACTGGTGGCGATACCCACACAACCTCGGGCCAACTGTTCAAGAGCAAGAACAATATCGAAGGTACCACCACCGTAGCCACCGTACTGTTCGGCAATATAGAGCCCCGCCAGGTCAGCTTGAGCAATATCGCGAATAATCGAAGCCGGGAATTCTTCCTTCTCATCGAGCTCAGCACGACAAGGGATAATCTTTTCCTCTGTTATCTGGCGAGCGACATCAACAATCATCTGTTGCTCTTCAGTCAAAAAATAATCCATCCTCTTTCCCCAGCTCAGTGGTTTACGCTCAACAAAAATCCCACGACAACACCCGGGGGAATCAAAATTAGCAACGGCACGTCGCTCACCAACGGACGATCATCGCCCCCCAGGTAAACCCACCACCAAAGGCACAACAAAGCAACAGGTCATTGGCCTGCAACCGCCCATCCCGATTGGCCTCATCCAAGGCAATCGGGATACTGGCTGCCGACGTATTACCATACTTGTCTATATTAACATAGACCTTTTCTGCCGGAATCGAGAGACGTTCCATCAAACTATTCACGATGCGGATATTGGCCTGATGAGGGATAAAGAGGGCGATCTCTGCGACCGTTAGACCGCTTTGCTCGAGAACATGTTCAATTGCCCCAGCCATGGCCCGCACGGCATAACGAAAGACATCTCGGCCAATCATGCGGATAAACGAGCCCTGATGGTGGTAATTGCAAAGCTCGGGATTCATCCCCAGGGCAGAATCCATGCAGAGCAGATCAAAGAGGCGGCCATCAGAAAACATCTTGCTGAACACAACACCAGAGCCCTTGGCCGCACCCGTCACCAGACAGGCCCCCGCCCCATCACCAAACAGCACACAAGTATCACGATCTTGCCAGTTGACCCGAGACGAGAGCGTCTCAGCCCCAATAACCATAATTTTCAAGTGGGGATCCCGTCGTAGATAGGCATCGGCCAGATCGAGGGCATAGAGGAAACCAGAGCAGGCGGCATTCAAATCAAAGGCGAAGGCATTAACCGCCCCCAGTTCCTTCTGCACCAGACAGGCACAAGAAGGCATGCTCATCTCACTGGTCATCGTACCAAGCAAGAGGATATCGATATCCTCGGGAGTCATACCGGCCATCTCCAGGGCCTGCCTAGCCGCCCCAGCCGCTAGTTTTGAAGTCTCCTCCCCCGCACCGGAGATCCTTCTGGCCTTAATCCCTGTCCGCGTCGAAATCCACTCGTCCGTGGTCTCGACCATGCCCTCGAGTTCGAGATTGGTCAAGACCCGCTTGGGGAGACACGAGCCCGTGCCCAAGACAAATGACTTCGTCATCTTTCCCTCATCAAGTCAGACCTCACCCTCAGAGGAGTCCTTGACTTCCGACTGAGCAAGCATTTCGAGAATCCGATCATTCATCTTGTTGTGTACTAACTCCGCCGCCACACGAATGGCATTTTTAATCGCCGTAGCGTTGGAACGTCCATGGCAGATAATCCCGGTGCCATTAAAGCCCAGTAATGGGGCGCCACCATACTCGGCGTAATCCGTCCGTTTTTTGACATTGGCGTAGGCCTGACGAGAGAGGAGATAGCCAACCTTTGAGCGAACATTTTTGCCAAGCTCTTCCCGCAACATCGCGACCATCGCCTCAGCCAAGCCCTCACTCAACTTCAAACAGATGTTGCCAACAAAGCCATCACAGACCATGACATCGACATCGCCACGAAAGACATCACGCCCTTCGACATTGCCAATATAGTGTAACGAACTCCCCAACAACAACTCATGAGTACTCTTCACCAGGGCATTACCCTTGCCGCCCTCTTCGCCAATGCTGAGCAACCCCACCTTCGGGCAATCAATGCCAAACAGTGCCTTGGAAAAGGCTGTCGCCATGATGGCAAACTGATAGAGATGCTGAGGGCGACAGTCTACATTGGCCCCAACGTCCATGATAGCCAAGGGACTTTTCAAAGTTGGAAAAACACCGGCGATACCGGGACGGGAGATACCCTGCAACCTGCCCACCTCTTTCACCGCCGCCGCCATGGTCGCACCCGAGTTCCCGGCACTGACCACCGCGTCAACCTGTTTCTGCTGCAAGAGTTTGAACGCCACCCGGATGGAGGAATCCGCCTTCTTGCGAATCCCCTCCAATGGGGATTCATCCATGCCAACAACCTGGGTGGCATGAACGATACTGATTTGCGAGAGACCGCCAGCCTGCTGGTCAACGACAGTCTGCAAGACGTGCTGGTCACCAATCAGGACAACATGGTGACCAAACTCACGCACGGCTTGCACAGCCCCTGCCACCAACTGATCTGAGCCAAAATCACCACCCATGGCATCAAGTGCTATGCGCAACGAAGTTCCCTCACCTGCGCCAAGTCATCACAGAAGGCTCCATCTTTGCGTATCACGTAGGCCGCACGAGCCCTGAATTGACCCAATCCCGAGACAACATCAAGCGACAGTTTTTTCAAAGGTGACGACCGTACGACCATGATACTTTCCACAACCGCCACAGAGACGATGAGGCTGTTTCGCTTCACCGCAGTCCGGGCAGACTGAAACGTTGGGTGCCGTCAAAAAATCATGGGCACGGCGGGTTCGGGTACGGCTATGGGAATGTCTTCGTTTTGGTAATGCCATTATCTTGCCTCATCTATGGTAAAAGTTAGGTAACCATTCAGCAACACAACATCTGCGTTGCCAGCGGCCTGCTCATGTGCGAAAAGCACACAGCGCAGGCCGCTTCCTAGCATCTGCGGCGCTGCTGAATGGTTACGACTCCGGGTTTATCGTATTTTCTGGCTTCGGGGGGTGGACAATCACAAAGGGAGTAGCTGTCCGCTACGGTTCCGTACCGTTAGCATACTCTTATCTCCCTTTCACCTGAGTTAAGACCTGAAAGGGTGAATTCGTTTTTTGGTCACGGCATGCACACTGCTCTTTATTCAAATTAAGCCCACAGCAAGGGCAAAGCCCTCGACACGATTGCGAACAGAGCCTCTTGACCGGCGCAGACAAGACAACCTGCTGCGCCAGCACGGAAGAGAGATCGATCTCCGGCTCACGAAGAAACTCAACATCCATCTCTCCTGCAAAGCACTGCTGATCCTCCGATTGCCAGTAGGGGTCGTGGGCCGACCGATATTCGAATTCCATCTTGAAAAAAAAATCCTGGGGCTCAAGGTAGAGTTCCAGGCATGAATCGCAGACAAAGCGACAGACAAAGCTCAAATGACCATCCAAAAACACCCGCTGCCCTTGGCGAGTTAAGGACACCTTGGCCGACACGCCCCCAACCCTCAAGCAATCATGCTCAGGAAACCACTCGGGATCGTCAAGTTCCAGGATCAATCCCGTTTTGGGGATGGCGTCATACAATATTTTCATCAGTAACTCAGCCTATCCTAACGGTACGTCCAGAAACGGGGGCGAGAACAACAGAACTTCGGAATCGAGAGTTGCCCCAAAAAGACCTATAGGGGACAAACATGCCGAAGAGAGGGGGTTCCAAAAAAGGAGGGGAATATAAAAAATACTGTCCCAATGTCAAGGATTTTATTTGTCAGGCGGCCCCACCCGACAACGGCGATGGAGGCTGGGTGTCGACAAAAATCACGAAAAGACAGCCAAGCCCCCCACAATCGAAGGCCTCCCCCTAAACAAGCGAAAGAGGTAAGCCGCCCACTCACCGCAAACCCTCCAATCATGGGGCTAAATGTAATGCTTTTTTTTTCAAAAAAGACTACCATCGCTGCGCCGGTAATCGTCAACACGAGTATATAAGCACCATAGCCGCAGTCAGATAAGTATGGAGAACCACTATGAACCGAAGACATCTCCCCGCCATCCGTCGAGCCGTACAACTCGCCTTTTCCCTATTCTGCCTATACAGCGGCTGGCAACTCTACCTCTTTTACCAATGGGCTATTGGGGCATCAAACGTCGCTGCCGACCACCCGTCGGCGGTTGAAGGCTTTCTTCCTATCGGGGCACTGGTTGGCCTGAAACGACTCATCCTCACCCATCAATACGACTCGACCCATCCCGCCGGACTGACCATCTTCCTCGCCGCCTTGAGCCTAGGCCTTCTCCTGCGCAAGGGGTTTTGTGGTTGGATCTGCCCGATAGGCTTCGCCTCGAACCTGGCCCAGATGGTTGGACGCAAGCTCAAAACCACCTGTACCCCCCCTCAGTGGCTTGACATCCCTCTGCTGTCAATCAAGTATCTTCTCCTTGCCCTCTTCATCTACCTGATCCTCTGGAGAATGTCGGTACCAGCTATCGAGATATTCCTGCGCTCCGACTACAACAAGGTCGTTGACGTCAAGATGCTCTACTTCTTCCTCAGCCCCAGCCGTCTGGCCGGGGGGATCATGCTGGGGATACTGGGGCTGTCCTTCTTAATACGCAACCCCTGGTGCCGCTACCTCTGCCCCTACGGTGCCTTACTCGGCTTACTGGCTACAATCAGCCCCTTCCAAGTCAAACGCCAGCCCGCCACCTGCATCAACTGCAAAAAATGCGAACGGATTTGCCCCGCAGCAATCAACATCAGCAGCAAGCCAACCATGCGCAACCCAGAGTGCATCGCCTGCCTGGAGTGCGTCGCAGTCTGTCCCCCCAAGGAGTGCCTCACCGTAACCGTCTACCAGAGGTCTACCCCGCCGTGGCTGTTGCCCACCCTGGTGCTCACCCTCTTCTTCACCTTTTGGCTCAGCGCCAAGATCAGCGGCCACTGGGACAACCCACTCCCCTTGGAGACCATCAAGCAGGCCTACGCCAAGGGCATGAACATCAGCCACCCTCGCTAGTGTCACCAACAGACCGGAGCGCAATGACCATCTATCGTCTCCGCAAAGGACGCCCAACTTCCTGATCGAGGGGATCTTCCAACGAGAACATCACCTCATCATCGAGTGCCGGGATCGTCACCCTCGGTTCTTCCTCCAAATCAAGACCACCAATCGCCGGACCGGAGAATGACTCGTTGTCGGCCTCGACGTCTTCAGAGTGCAACTCAGTTTCTGCCTGCGCCAACCAAGAACCTTCCTCATCATCCACAGTAATCGATTCGTAAAGAGGTGCCTCGACCTCCACCCTTTTTGATACCGGAGGGGGGGCCTGAGGCGTCGGCATCACCAGGGGATTTGCCCCCACTGATCGCGCGTTGCCCTCCGAGGTATTCAGTTGATCGAGGTAGTTATTCAACACCCCTCGTAAATCGGCCATAATCTTGCTTTGCATCCCTCTCAGTTGTTCAACACGTTCCTCAAGAGCGGCAATTTCACTATTGGCCTTGTCCTTCAGTTGTGTCACCTCGGCCGTGGCCAAGGCCAACATACGATTGGCATCACTGCGGCTCTTTCGTTTCATCTCATCCCCCACCTTCTGAGCGGATAAAATGGCACTCTTGAACGAGCTTTCGTCCTGGCGAAATCCCTCAAGTTCTTGAGTCATTGCCTCGATCTTGGCCTTTGCCGTTCGATTTTCCTCCTGGAGCATCAAAAAATTCTCTGCTACCTGCTCAAGAAATCCATCGACTTCTTCCACATCAAAGCCGCGAAAGCGGACATGGAACTGCTTTGATTGAATATCTTCTGGCATCAATGTCATGGTGTACTCCTCTGTTACGTTAACAAAAGAACTCGCCGAGAACAGGCCCCCCTCGTCACCTTCAACCGCCAAGGGCGAAGGCCATGCGCTTCAGTGTCGGCACTAAAAAACTCTGTAAAAAAATAACCGCCATGATCAACACCATGGGCGACAAATCCATCCCCCCCATTACCACTGGCAACACTCGCCGTATGCGAAAAAGGAGCGGCTCGGTGACTTCGTGCAGGAAGCGTACAATTGGGTTGTAAGGATCGGCGTTCACCCAGGAGATAATCGCACGGCCAATGATTACCCACATGTAGGCAGAAAGGACAAAATCGACCAAGGTGGCCACGGCATTCAGAAAATTGCTCAAGATAAACATACGGTTCACTAAGGTGTGGAATTTGAAGGAGTTTGGCGAACAATCAAGGAGAGGAGAGAAAAGCGCGAATATGGCCTCACTCAAAGCGGGTGATGATCTGATTCGCCAAGGCCCTTACCGCCTTACTGGCCTTGGCCTCGGGCGCATTCAGCAAAAACGGCCGTTGCGTCCGGATCCCCTTGGAGACAACGGGATCTGTGGGAAGCATCCCTATCAATTCAGGGTCAATCTGCAAAAAACTCTTCAGAACCGCCTCCATACTAGCAAACAGCTCCCTCCCCTCTTTTTGGGTTTTGACGTTATTGACAATCAAGAAGAACTCACGACGAGAGAACTGAGCCGCCATCACCTTGATCAGGGCGTAGGCATCAGTCATGGAGGTTGGGTCGGGGGCTAAGATAACCGCGCTATGATCCGCCCAACGGTTAAACCACAATACCGACTCGCCAATACCTGCCGCGCAATCAATCAGGACATAATCAAAATCGCCCATGATGTCTTCCAGTGCGCCAGTCAGAAAGGCCTGCTCTTCCTCCGAGAGACTGGCCATCTCCGGCACCCCAGAACTGGCGGGCAACACGAAAAAATTCGGTTCAATCGACACCAGGATGTCGGCCAAAGCCTTTCCCTCTTCCACCGTCTCACGAACGGTGTGGGTGACAGAAAGCCCGAGGGCGATATCGACATTCGCAAGCCCAAGGTCACCATCGACGAGCAACACCCGCCTCCCCGCCTGAGCTAGGGCCACGGCGAGATTGACCGTGATCGAGGTCTTTCCCACCCCACCCTTACCACTGCTGACACAAATGACCTGTGGCCCCTTCCCTATCTGTCGCGCTGTCATCGGCCTGACCCCTTTCGTAAAAACCCAAAAAGCTGGGTACGTTCTTCAACAGTTACCTGACAATCCATCGCCGTCGAACTGCCCCGCAGAGGGGAGACGGCCAGAGGCTTTCCTGTCACGCCGGGCTCACCTCGGACAAATCGACAGTCCGAAGTTGACAGTCGGCTGAGATCCTCACGCAAGAGAGAAAGGTCTTCACCATCATCAAGAAGCAACAGCCCACGCACCTCACCACTCTGGTCACAGAGCCACCAGCTCTCCCCCTCGTAGAGGCGAGCACTACGTTGTAAAAACGTCCGGCCCTGCGTCGATGTCCCCGCCCCCTTGCTTGCCATCAGGCGACCTTAACTCCAGCGACGACCTCACCGGCCACGGTTGAGAGCACGAGATGTCCATCACTCTTAGCCGCCAACACCATGCCCTGAGACTCAATTCCCATCAGCTTAGTCGGTTTCAGATTGGCCACAACAATCACCTGTCGGCCAATCATCTCCTCCGGCTGGTAATACTCGGCAATCCCCGCCACCACTGTCCGGCGCTCCGGGGCCTCAACCGTCAGCTTGAGCAAACGATCCGATTTAGCCACCCTCTCCGCCGCCACCACCGTGGCCACCCGCAGATCAACCCGCTTAAACTCATCAACGGTGATAAGGCCTTCTTGTTCAAGGCCTACAGGAGAAACCGCACCCGACGATGGCGATGCTTTTCCCTGAGGGGCCTTGGCTTGCCTCGGCGGAGTGCTCGCCCCTTGTTGCTGATCGAGACGCGGGAACAGGGGCTCCTCCAAACCAACAACCACCCCTGGTTTCAACACCCCACCCCACTTAGCCTGAGTAAGAAAATCCGGCTCCCCCTCAAGTCGCAAGGCCCTCGCCATTTTACCCGCCGTCTCAGGCATCACCACATTGAGCGGCAAGGCAATCAGCCGCAAGACCTCAAGCAAGTTGTAGAGAACTGCGTGCAGCCTCCCGACCTCTCCCGGCTCTTTGGCCAATTGCCAGGGGGCATTGCTGACGATATACTTGTTGGCCAAACTCACCACCTCCCATACCGCCTGCAAGGCTCGATGAAAGTGGAAGTCGGCAAGCTGACGACAAAATTCGGTCACCATCCCCTGAGTCGCCTCAATTAAAGGCTGATCCTGCGCCGAGTGCTTACCCTCACCATCCGGCACCTGCCCGTTGGTAAATTTCTGCACCATCGCCATTGTCCGGCTAAAGAGATTGCCCAAATCATTAGCCAAGTCGGAATTATAGCGAGCCTCCAGGGCCGCGTGCGAAAACGAAGAGTCGAGGCCAAAGGACATTTCCCGCAAGAGAAAATAGCGTACCGCATCACTGCCATACGTAGCCACCAAATCTAAGGGACGTACCACATTGCCGATGCTCTTGGACATCTTGGTATCATCGACATTCCAGTAACCATGGACATGAAGCCTCTTATAGGGACTCACCCCCATCGCCTGCAACATGGTAGGCCAGTAGATGGCGTGGGGCTTCAGGATATCCTTGGCAACGATATGTTCCGCCGTCGGCCAATAGCGGCAGTAATCCTCCGCAGATTCCCCATCGGGGAAATATCCCAAGCCACTCAGATAGTTCAACAGGGCATCGAACCAAACGTAGGTAACAAAGTTCTGGTCAAAGGGTAACGGTATCCCCCAGGTCAACCGGCTGGTCGGACGCGAAATGCAAAGGTCTTCCAAGGGCTCGCTCAGAAAGGAGAGGACTTCATTCCGATACCGCTCTGGGGTGATATACTCGGGATTGGCCTTAATATGGTCAACCAACCAAGCATGGTAACGACTCATCTTGAAAAAATAATTCTGTTCGGTGATCGCAACCGGGGCCTTCTGATGATCGGGACAGAGCCCCCCCACCAGCTCCTTCTCGGTTAGAAATCGCTCACAACCCTGGCAATAAAGCCCTGAATAATCACTGAGTACAATATCGCCTTGATCGTAGAGCCGTTGCAAAACCGCCTGCACCACCCGACGATGTCCGGCATCAGTCGTGCGGATGAAGTGCTCGTACTTGACTTGCAACGGGTCACAAACAGCACGAAACATACCGCTAATCCGATCAGCGTAGGCCTGGGGGGTGAGCTGGGCAAGCTCAGCCGCCGCCGCAATCTTATCTCCATGCTCATCGGTTCCAGTCTGGAATCGAACATCTTGGCCCATCAAACGCTGATAACGACTATAGGCATCGGCAACAACGGTGGTGTAGGCGTGGCCCAAATGGGGCTCGGCGTTCACATAAAAGATTGGCGTCGTAACGTAGACACTCATGGTGTTTTTCCTTTTTTCCGACTCTTCGCTCGTCGGGGGGGACGAGGGGGCTGGGGTGCCAGCGGAGCTCCCGCCTCTGCCTGCTTGGGCTCCGGCTTGAGCACCTGATGTTTGACTGTCTCTGAAGTGCCATCTGCCGAGGGCCTTGCCCCGGCTTTTTTCCCTGGGGGGAAAGGCGCCCTCGGCTCACTCGTGCGGGAAACAACCTCACCTCCCTTGACAAAGGAAGACGGCGAGCGAGCCCCTGCCTCACCCCGAGCGGGTGACCTCCCCGGCGACGGTTTCACCCGTGGTGCCCGAGAACCAACTTCCTGCCGAGAGCCAGCCATCCTCCCAGACTTCGCAGGCCCTTGCCACTCCTCTTTCTCCGTTGTAACAACAGCGGAGACGCCGCTTTCCCACTCCTCACGGGTCAAGACCCGAACATCCCGGGCATCGTCAACAGCTGTCACGCTGACCGTGCCATGTAACGTTTTACAACTGTTGACCTTGTATGCCTTCCCCTCAAAGGTAAGACTGCGGCCAACCTTAGGCATCCCCTTCTTTAACGTCTTATAGGTTTCATACTCATGAGTTAGGCAGCACAACAGGCGATTGCACACCCCAGAAATCTTGCTCGGATTGAGAGGCAGGTCCTGCTCCTTAGCCATCTTGATAGAAACCGGAACAAAATCCTTCATAAATAAACCACAGCACAACTCTCGACCGCACCCACCCAAACCACCCAACATCTGCGTCTCATGACGCACCCCAATTTGGCGCATCTCAACCCGGGTTCGAAACTCCTGCACCAGCGACTTGACCAAGTCCCGAAAATCCACCCGAGTCTCAGCACTGAAGTAAAAGATCACCTTGCTACCGTTGAAATAGCGTTGCACCTGCAAGAGTTTCATGCCCAGCTTAAGTGTCTCAATAAGCACTTGGCAGTAGCGCTTAGCCTCCTGCTCTCGCTGCAGCAGATTCTGATAGCGATTCACTTCATCCTGATGTGCCCGCCGGATAATAGCCAACACCTGCAACGGCTTATCAAGTTTGACCGGCGGTAACTCAATGCCAGAACCACAGATCATGGCAAATTCAGGGCCATGATCGGATTGCACCATGACAGCATCCCCTTTGACCAAGTCCAGGATCCGCGAACATGCGGCCTGAGGATGAAGGCCCTCCCGAAAGCGGATATGAAACAATTTTTGTTGCTCTTTAACCGGCGTCGCCTCTTCCGGCAAAGCTTCCACAACAACGTCCAAAGGTTCACTTACCATAATATTCTACACCAAGGGAGAAGGAGGTACCAGCCAAGAGGAGTTCATGCCCCGCCAATAAAGCCCCAAAACAGGACTTCCAAGACCGAACTCCGCTGACAGTTATGACGAATCTGCCTCTGTGCCTGACCAAGCAACGCTAAGCGTTGGGCAAGCTGATCCGCCCCCCAACGTTTAGCCGCCAAGGGCAACGTATGACTCAAATCACGATTGACCAGCGAGTCTTCCCGGCCGCCAGCACCAAAAACCAACAGATCCTTGATCCATATTTTCAACAACTCTAACAAATCACCAAGCTCACCCTGACACGACACTGCCTGCTCCGCCAGGGCAAACACACTCTCGACCACGCCCGGTTGCGAAGGAGAGAGGTCGATGAGCCCCTCAACAATCCTTTTTCTCAACGTAAGGAGGTCGGTCTTGATTAAGCCCCTGGCCCTGCCAATACTGCCCTCCGCAATCGAGGCCATCGCGATGGCCTGCTCTGCGGGCAAACCATCACCCTGCAAGACGCTACTCACCAAGGCGTAGGGCAAAGGATAAAAGGGAACCACCTGGCAACGCGAGATAATCGTCGGCAAGATACCCGCCGCCTCAATCGCGGTCAAGACAAAGACCGTCCTGGCTGGCGGTTCTTCCAAGGTCTTAAGCAGACTATTCGCCACCTCCGCCCTAACCATGGTCTGCTGAATATCGGCCAACAGCACCAAGCGATAGCCGCCTTCAACAGGGAGATAGGACAGCCCCTTCTTCAACTCCCGAATCTGATCAATAGCGATCTGGGGCTTGCCGTTTTCAGGAAGGATCTCAACAAAATCCGGGTGATTAGCCGAGGCCATCTTCCGACACGACCGACACTGCCCACAGCCATCCTCAGCATCCGGCGTCAAACAATTCACAAAGGTGGCAAAGGCCCGAGCGGTCATTTTCTTGCCCACCCCAGCCGGGCCTTGAAACAGGTAGGCGTGACTGGTTTTGTGACGAGCAAAGGCCGTTTTAAGAATCAGCTTGGCCTTATCCTGGCCAAGGACATCGGCAAACCTGCTGGCAGCCACTCCCCTACCCCCACAGTGAGGCCTGCCGCTCCCCGAGTTCAGCCTCGGAGCCAAGACCCAGGTCATCGTCAGTCGCGCGCGGCGCAGCCGGGCCGGTCACGAACAGGAAGCGCTCCATCGTGCGCTGATACTCCGTCCATTGGTAGTCTGCGGCCGGGGCCTGACGACTCAAGCGATCCAAATAATTCATCTTGGAGTCGAGGTCATCAAGAAAGTTGAGGACAAAGGCCTCGCGAATCATCGGCAGGGCTGGTGAGCCAAACTCATAGCGGCCATGGTGACTGATGATCAGGTGTTTGATCATCATTGCCGTACGCTCTGGAAAGGGGGCAAGGGCGATAAGCTTCTCCTGCAAGATCTCCAGGCTGATCACCATATGACCGAGCAAACGGCCCTGATCGGAATAATCAAAGGGAGGCACTGCGAAGGAAAATTCTCGCACCTTGCCAAGATCATGAAAAAGAGTGCCCGCAATCAGCAACGAACGATTGATCGACGGGTAAAGGCCGCACACCCGATCCGCCAACCGACAGATGCCAAGGCTATGTTCCAACAACCCACCGATATAGGCATGGTGCATCGACTTGGCCGCCGGTGCGCTCATAAAGGCCTTCCATAGTGGCTGATCGCCAACCACCGCCAGCAAAAGACGCTGAATATCGTGATCAGGGAGGGCAGAGATCACAGCGAGTATCTCCTCGGCCATCTCCCCAATATCACATGAGGTTGTTGGCAAAAATCTCGCCCAATCAACCTGTGTAAGATCAACCTTAGCGATACTTGTCACCTTAAGCTGAAGCGCACCTTTATAAACCTGAGCCTGGCCAAGAACTCGTACCACCGAACCGGCAGGGCATTCTGAGGCCAGACGATCGGCCTCATCCCAGACACGAGCAATCACCTCCCCCGTGCGATCCATCAACTCAAGTGCCAAAAATGGCTTGCCAGCCTTGGTCTCTGACAGACGCATGGTCTTGACCAAAAACAGGCTATTAACGTCGTCATTTGCCTTGACATCACAGACAAAAATATCTTTTCCAACCGTCATCAGCATGGTCTCCCAGCAAAAGATTGTCCGCCTCCCCCATCGCCATCAGCGGGGTATATAATCCATATCCTGTATTTTTGAAACCGGAGATCATCACGATATCAGCCACAAAAATAATAATTTTACAGTTAGCTTGATTCCCATTATAGTAGGCAGAAAAACAAATTCCATCGGCCCGCCCCCCTGGCCAACCAGCCCCTTCCCCATACCTCTGCGACAACCAAGGACAAATTCGGTGCTCCAAGAATCCTACCTCACAGACATCCTCATCAAGTCCCGCCTGTTGAGCAGCGAACAACACGAGAAGCTCCTCCTCCAAAAAAACCAACAACGCGCCAAGTTACTCCGTCAGCAACAGACAAGCCTCACCCAGGGAGCCCCTCCCCTACCCCCGCCCGACCTGATTGACATCATCAGCTCATTGCATTTTGAGCTGATCGATAGCCCAGGCCAAGAGTTGACTGAGGAGCTGATCATGAGGCAGGTCGCCAAAGACCAAGGCCTACCCTTTAAAAAACTTGACCCCCTCGAACTGGATCTGAAGACCGTCACCAAAACCATCCCACAAACCTTCGCCATCAAGCACCTCCTCCTTCCCTTCGCCATCAAGAATGGCGTGCTTGACGTTGCCCTCTACGACCCCCAAAACAGACAAGTCCTGCATGAGATTGAGCGAGCCAATCAGATCAAAATTCAACCCTACCTCAGCACCAAGAGCGACATTCGTAAGATCCTTGCCGAATTCTTCGGATTTCAATCCTCCATCGCCGCAGCCGAGACCAATATCAAAGGCGCTGATGTCGATCTCGGCAACCTCGAACAGTACGTCAACATCGCCTCCACCACCGAAATCGCCTCATCCGATCAACACATTAAGGGTGCCGTTGACCATCTCTTCAACTACGCCTTCGAACAGCGGGCCAGCGACATCCACATTGAGCCCAAACGAGACAAGAGCGTCATCCGCATCCGGATCGACGGGATATTACACACCATCTACAACCTGCCGAAGGTGGTGCATCCAGCCATCATCTCCCGCATCAAATCCCTGTCACGCCTCGATATCGCCGAAAAGCGCCGCCCCCAAGATGGTCGCATCAAGGTCAGCCACGGCGGCGACGAGGCCGAGATCCGGGTCTCCACCGTACCAGTGGCCTTTGGTGAAAAGGCAGTTCTCAGGATCCTCGACCCTCATATCCTCTTCCAAGACCTGGCCCATATTGGACTATCACCAAGGGATCTAGCAATCTATCAAGGATTTACCGTCGCACCTCACGGCTTGATCTTGATCACCGGCCCCACGGGCAGCGGCAAATCGACCACGCTCTATTCAACCCTCAAGAATATCGCCACCCCGGACAAAAACATCATCACCGTCGAAGACCCGGTGGAAATGGTGCATGAGGAGTTCAATCAGATTTCCGTGCAGAGCGCCGCCGATGTCACCTTCTCCAGCATCCTGAGAAACATCCTGCGCCAAGACCCGGACATCATCATGATCGGCGAGGTCCGCGACCTCGAAACGGCGCGCTATGCCATCCAAGCCGCTCTCACCGGCCACCTGGTCTTTTCCACCCTGCACACCAATGACGCAGTATCCAGCATCGCTCGGCTAATCGACCTTGGCGTGCAACCCTTTCTCATTGCCTCAACCCTGCTGGGGGCCATGGCCCAACGACTCGTGCGGACAATATGTCCCCACTGTGCCGAACAGTTTTCGATAGAGGCAAGTGAAATCAAGGATCTTGGCTTTCCGCTAACGGCAACTGGCCCTCTGACCCTGAGCAGAGGAAAAGGGTGCCAACAATGCCGAGGCACGGGTTACCTGGGCCGTTGCGGGATCTTCGAAATCTTCCCCATGAGCGATGCCCTCCGCCACCTGACCACCAGCAACGCACCCGAAGCCTCGCTGCGAGCCCTAGCTATCCAAGAGGGCATGACACCACTCCTCACCGACGCCTGGAACAAAATCCTCGGCGGTATCACAACCTACCAAGAAGCAATCCGCATCAGTGGCGGGGCTTAGAGACAGGAGACCATGAACAAACATCCCAAAAAACCGGCCCAGGGGCCAACCAACAAGGTGGTAGGCTCCAACAAAAAGGCCGCCTTCGACTTCTTCATCGAAGACCAAATCGAAACAGGCCTTATGCTCCTCGGCCCTGAGGTAAAATCGCTGCGGGCAGGCAAGGCCAACCTCCGTGACGGCTACGCCAAGATCGTCAAGGGAGAGCTCTTTCTCTTTAACGCCCATATCTCCCCCTACACCTTTACCACCAACGCCCCCCCTGACCCTCTGCGAGTGAGGAAGCTACTCGTCCACAAAAAAGAAATCAAAAAACTAATTGGCAAGGTTCAGGAAAAGGGGGTTGCCTTAATCCCTCTAAAGATTTACTTTAAGGCCAATGGCAAGGCAAAACTGACCTTGGGACTAGCCCGCGGGAAAAAGCTATACGACAAACGGGAGGCCATCAAGGGGCGAGAGAACGACCGTGAAATGAATCGCTTAAACAAAGGCAATCGTTATTAGCCGCTCGGCAACAAGTAAGTGATCGGATAATGATAAATTGCCGAGTGCCGTAATCAGGCAAAGGAGATGCCTCGGCATCTCGGCCAAAACCAACTTCAACAGGGGGGGCGAAACGGCTTCGACGGGGGTACATAAGCCCAGGCTGCATGCCGAGTTTTCTTCACACTCGTAAAAAAGAAGAACCTAAACACAGTCGCAGACGACTATAACTACGCTGTAGCCGCTTAATCCCGGCTACCGTCTTCTCTCGCCCTCTCCCATGGGGTGGGATGCGGACGCCGACTTCATGGGATAGCCCTTCGGTGCTCCTGCCGCTGATTGGCGAAACTCTAGCGGGATAGCGCCAAAAACCTCTTGGCCCTGGAGGGGTTGCGGCGCGATAAGCAATTAATCAGGGACACGCATGTAGACGCTTGAGGGGGAGTATTTTCGGACCCGGGTTCAACTCCCGGCGCCTCCACCATCATCAAATCCAGTATCGTCCGATACTGTCCACAAAGGCCCGAGAAATCGGGCCTTTTCTTTTTTTATTGTCCTGCAATGTCCAACAAGTTATATTGAAATCCAATAGATTTGGGGGCTTTATTGAAGAGCAAAAGCCCCCCATGGAAAGATTGAAGCCCCTAAAACAGAGGTAGCCCCCATGCCTAAAAGGATTGCGCCAATCACCGACACCAAGGTCAGAACGATCAAGCCAACTGAAAAACCAAAGAAACTTTTCGATGGCGGGGGGCTTTTCTTACTGGTCACGCCGACCGGCGGCAAACTATGGAATTTCAAATACCGCTTCGCAGGTAAAGAAAAAAAAGTGGCATTTGGCGCTTACCCTGACGTTTCACTTGCCAAGGCCAGACAGAAGCGGGATCAGGCCAGGGCCTTGCTGGCAAACGGCGTTGACCCTAGCGACACGAAGAAGGCACAGAAGGCGGCAGGCAACCAAGAGACAGAGACCTTCGAAATCATTGCCAGAGAATGGTTCGCCAAGTTTTCTCCCTCGTGGGCTGCCAGTCATGCCAAGACAACCATCCGCCGACTTGAAATTTTTGTCTTCCCTTGGTTGGGGGCAAGGCCTATCAAAACCATCACAGCACCGGAGCTGCTTACGGCACTCCAAAGAATTGAGGCGAAAGGGGCTCTTGAAACGGCACACAGAGTAAAACAGAATTGCGGACAAGTATTCCGCTATGCCGTGGCCACTGGTCGGGCTGAGCGTGACCCATCGGGCGACCTGCGAGGGGCCATCCCCCCGCCCAATGGCAAGCACATGGCCACCATTACTGACCCGAAGGAAATTGCGGGGTTGCTACGTTCTATTGATGATTACCGTGGAGGCATCATCACCCGTTGCGCGCTGCAACTGGCCCCCCTGGTCTTTGTCCGGCCAGGAGAACTAAGGCAAGCCGAGTGGAAAGAGTTCAATCTTGAGGGAGCTGAATGGCGAATCCCGGCCGAGAAGATGAAAGCGGGAGTCCTGCATATCGTCCCCATATCCCGACAGGCACTAGCCGTCCTCTTGGAAATCCACCCCTTGACCGGTCATGGCCGGTACGTGTTCCCAAGCCCGCGCACAGATTCAAGGCCGATGAGTAGCAACGCTGTACTCTCTGCATTGCGACGGATGGGGTATGCCAAAGACGAGATGAGCGGACACGGCTTCCGCTCTATGGCATCAACCCTTCTCAACGAACAAGGCTGGAACCGTGACGCTATCGAGCGCCAACTTGCCCATGCTGAACGGAACAATGTCCGGGCGGCCTACAACTACGCCAAGTTCATGCCAGAGCGTAAGAAGATGATGCAGGCCTGGGCGGACTACTTGGATGAACTGAAGACAGGGGCTAAGATTATCCCGATCCGGGCGGCAGGCTAATCGTCGTTTTCAAAGCAAGAAAAAATGGCAGGTCAAAACGAGACCATTCAGACTGGCTTACTGTTTTTACGGCAAGGCAGAAAGCCAAGCATAAACAGCTTTCAGGAAAAGTGTCAGTGGTGAAAGTGAAGGGGAAAACTATGCGGCACAAGACAACAGTTCCATACGGGCGACTTCCCCGCCGGAAGCAGCGTGACAATTTTATCAGGCTACGGCAGAAGATACGGAATGACACTTCGCTTTATGGTGGCCAGTTCACCAGTCGTCATGTCCTCAATGAACCGGGACGTCCCGCCCTGTACAATCAATGGGCCGACGCCTATTTCCTTGGTGATGACGGGCTGACCATCTGGAATGCCACCATCGTCACAGCCGTTCGAGAATTCTGGGATGTTGTTGAAGATCTGGCCCATACGCGAGCGTGGAAGATGCTGACTCCTGAAGAGCAATCTGCAGAAGCGGAAATGAAATTTGAACCGATTTGGTCAAAGGGCCAGCGCATGTACCGATTGGCAGAAAAGCCAAAACTGATCTACGATAAATATGCCGGGCTCACCTATCATGAGTACCAAGACAAACTGACCGAAGAAATCATTCTGCATGAACCGCCGGAAATATTTGAATCATTCGTAACCGACCGCTCCTACAGCTATGGCATTGGCTTGATTATCGTCATCAATGTTGACGAAATCAATCAGGTAACCATAAATGAAGCGATTCGTCGATTTCGCGAGGTGGGGGAAACCGACTGGCGGGCGACCAAACCGGTTCCACGAAGTGAACTGCCCTTAGAGAGTGCAAATACTGCATTCAGCCGGATACAATGGGAGCCAAATGCACCAGGCAATTTATAACCAACTCCTCCAAATTGAACGAGAGTACAACGTCTGCATCCTCTACGCAGTCGAGTCCGGAAGTCAACGAGGGGTCATTGTGGATAGACGAACCTTCCTTGTCCTCTTAGGAAGATCGCTAGGGGTCTCCAGCTCGTCATTGTGATCATCTTGCTCGTCATTTGGCGCCAGCAGAGGCGCGCTGG
>Ga0172375_10004606_pt1 | contig 20269 bp, 23 predicted proteins | sample LakKiv1m_FD_114537 | JGI IMG/M metagenome (GOLD analysis project Ga0172375, IMG submission 114537) | Freshwater microbial communities from Kabuno Bay, South-Kivu, Congo - kab_092012_11.1m | ecosystem: Environmental > Aquatic > Freshwater > Lake | place: Democratic Republic of the Congo...
AAACTCCGTCTGAAGAAGCTATTCCTGAATTGTGTTTAAGCACAAATAAGTGGTTAAGTTTAATCAAAATGAGCAAGACTTAATTTTTTTATTCAATCCAGCACCCGACAATGCAACAATGCAGGGTAAGATCATTTAATCTTCTTATTTTTTACATTTATTTGTATTTTTTTAATCCTTTTAATGTTCCAGAAACTCCTAAAATTTCAATATTTTCTTTACTTAAACATAAAGAAGCTTTGAATAATTCTAAACCCTTTCTATTTATAGAAATAATACTCTCATTTTCTTCAATTTTTATCCATTTTAAACAGACTTTGGAAAATCCTAAAACCCCACTAAAATCTAAGATTAAACTTTCAACTTCTTCTTTCAAATTTATATTTTTATTTACTCTTAATCTAACATACCTTTTTCTCTCTTTCATACTCTTTTTTAACTTTTTTAAATTTGAGTTCTCTTTGGATATTTTTTTATTCAATTTTCTTGGTAAAACCATCAAAATATAAAATGTTTTTATTTTAAATTCTTATCCATTTTACTTTTAAAAGAATTTTTAAACCTCTTTAATTTTATATTTGTATTATAAAAAAAATATTATTTAAATAAAAAAAGAGGAAAATCATGGAAATTTATACTGTTGGAGGATTTAGTGAAGTAGGTAGAAATATGACTGTTGTAGATTTAGGAGAAGATGCTTTTATATTTGATCTTGGGATTTTTCTTCCAGCAATTGTAGAATTACAAGAGCAAGAGACATTAAAACAGGAATATACTGAAAAAAAGCTTAGAAATATTGGAGCCTTACCAGAAGATTTAATTTTAGACCATAATAATGTTAGAGGGAAGATTAGAGCTATTTTTTTAGGTCATGCTCATTTAGACCATATAGGTGCTGTTCCTTACATAGCTTATAGATATAACTGCCCAATTTATGGAACTCCATTTACAACAGAAGTCTTAAAAGAAATATTAAACGACGATAATCAAAATATTCCTAATTCAATAAAAATAGTAAATCCAAATTCTTCTTTTTCTGTAAAAGGAAAAAATAAAGAATATCAAATAGATTTTATTAATATAACTCATTCAACAATTCAGACTTCTATGATAGCTTTACATACAAAAGAGGGGGTAGTATTATATGCAAATGATTTTAAATTAGACAACACTCCTGTTTTGGGTTTACCTCCTAACTATGAGCTTTTAAAAAAAATTTCTAAAGAAGGAATAAAAGTTTTGATTGTAGACTCTTTATATTCTGGTGCTGAAAGAAAAACCCCTAGTGAAAAAATTGCAAGAGCTTTAGTTGAAGAAGTTCTTTTAACTATCAAAAATGAGAATTCTGCGATATTTGTAACAACTTTTTCTTCTCACATTGCGAGGTTAAAAAGTATAGTGGATTATGGTAAAAAATTAGACAGAAACATCTACTTTTTGGGTAGAAGTATGAAAAAATATGTTTCTTCTGCTATTAAAATAGGGATGTGTCCATTTCAAAAAGATATTAAACTAACAAGTTATAAAAATCAAATGGAGTCAATTCTAAAAAAGGTTGAAAAAGATAGAAGCAGTTCTTTAATTGTTTGTACAGGGCATCAAGGAGAACCAGGTAGCATCTTAGATAAAATTTCAAAAGGAGAACTTTCTTTTAAATTTAAACCAGGAGATAACGTCATTTTTTCTTCTAAAACAATTCCTAGTCCAAAAAATATAGAAAATAAATCTCAGTTAGATAGAAAACTAAAAAAATATGGGGCTAGAATTTTTGATGATATTCATGTTTCAGGTCATCCTGGAAGAGAAGATTTAAGAGATTTAATCTCTTTGTTAAATCCAGAGCATATAATCCCTGCACATGGGTCATTAGATCAATTAACTCCGATGGTTGATTTAGCTAAAGAACTTGGATATAAACCTGGAAAAGAATGTCATTTATTAGGCAATGGAGAAAAGTTAAAATTATAACTTTCCATTTTTAGAATATAATTTATAAATCTATGTTTATTAATAATTCTATTAAAACAAAATGGTGAATCAAGAAATTTTAGGGGGTTTAATCTCTGCATTAGAAAGAGGAGAATCTCTTAAAAAATCAATGATGTCAATGTATAATGCAGGATATAAAAAAGAAGAAATAGAAGAAGCAGCTATGACTACTTTAGGGATGGACATTACTTCATTAAAAGAACTTCTTTCTCCTCCACCTGTTTCCCCTCAACAGCCAATTATTTTAAATAATCCTAAAATTTTTCAAGAAAAGCCAAAACCTCAACAAGCTTCCTTAACTCCAATTCAAAAAGTAAATCAACCTCAACCAAACTTACAACAAACAAATATATCAATTCCTCATAATATTCCTCCTCAAAATCTTCCAGTACAAGGAAGCCAACCTTCTTCTTCAATAGAACATCAAGAATCTCCATTAAGTATTAAACAGAAAGTTTCAGAATACACCTCTAAATCTCCTAAACAAAAAAAAGATAATCTTGTTTTAATTTTATTAATCTTATTATTGGTTTTTTTAGTTGGAATATTAGTCTCTCTTTTTGTATTCAAAAATCAAATAGTTAGTTTTTTTTCTAGCTTTTTAACAGGTAAATCTACTTACTAATCTTATGAATTTTTATCAACCGGCAGAAGATTCTTATTTAATGTCAAAAATATTAAAAGAAAAAATTCCTAATTTACTTAAAAAAAATTCAAATTTGAAATTTTTAGAGATAGGTGCAGGAAGCGGAATTCATTTAGAAACAGCAAAAAATTTAGGGATAAAAAATGAAAACATTTTTTCTTGTGATATAAATGAATCTGCAATTTTTTATTGTAATCTTTTAGGTTTTAATTGCATTTATTCTGACCTTTTTCAAAACATAGAAGGAAAATATGATTTAATTATATTCAATCCTCCGTATCTTCCATATGATAAACGAGAACCAAAAGACTCTCAATTAGCTACAACAGGGGGAAAAAAAGGAAATGAAATAATAATAAAATTTTTACAACAAGCTAAAAATTACTTAAACAAAAAAGGGATTATTTTTCTTATAACCTCTTCACTTTCAAAAAACATCAATTTTAAAGCATTAGGTTATCAAGAAAAGGAAATTGATTATACAAATTTGTTTTTTGAAAGATTATTCATTTGGGCATTAATTCCTTTAAATTGATTTATCTTTTGATATCTCTCCAACTTTTTTTGTCTTCTTTTAATTTTTTTAATTGAGGATACTGTTCTTCAATTATTACTTTTTCTTTTTGATAAAAAATTCCTGTTGGTATTTTAGTGATTTCATTTAATCCATTATAATCAAATTCATTTGCTTTTTCTAATGCTGCTTTAAAATCTTTTTTATTATGTCCTTTTTCTTGTAAATTGTAAATTTTTTCTTTATACCCTTTATCATTATGAAATATTATGCAAGGTTGTAAAATTTCAATGAATGCAAATCCTTTATGTTTTATTGCCTCTTCAAAAACCCATTCTATTTGTTCTTTCTCTGCAAAAATTCTTGCAACAAAACTTGCTCCACTTGTTAGCATTAATTTTATTGGGTTTATTGGAGGTAATTTAACTCCTAAGGGATTTGTTTTGTCTACATAACCTTTTTCAGTAACAGGGGTTGGTTGAGCAACAGTCAAAGCAAATACTTGATTGTTATGTACAAAATATTTGAAATCAGCGTTGTATCTTGCAGCATAAATTAAATGTTCCATACCTTCTGCATAAGCATCTCCATCTCCTGAAAATCCCAAAACATTCAAATTAGGATTTCCCAATTTAATACCTAAACATGTAGGAAGAACTCTTCCATGCAAAGTATTAATTCCGTTTAAATTTACATAGTCAAATATTTTAGCATGACATCCTATTCCTGCTACAATTGCAAAATCTTCTTTTTTCTTTCCTTCTTCAAATTGTTTTGCTAATGCACTTTTTATTCCTGCAAGTATCTGAAAGTTAAAACATCCAGGACACCATGTAGGAATTGTTGGTGTATTAAGGTTTGTATCTTGTTTAATGTCTTGTTTTTTTGTTGTCATTTTATTTTTTAATTTTTTTAAATTCTGAAATTATTTTTTTGGGTGTTTTTTCGATTACAATTTCCCATGCTCTTTTATAATCTGGAAGTTTATCATAATACTTAATTTCAAGATTAGCTTCTCTTTCTCCAAAAACATTGTTTAATACAATAAAGTCAACAGCATTAAGAAAGATATGAGACTTAGTTTTAACTGACTCTTCAATATACTTTTTTTCAAGATAATTCCACCATTTATCCCAATTATCTGCTCCTTGCATTTGAATTTGATGAATTAATTCATGAATAATAAGTTTGATTGTTTTTTCATTATCATAACCATAAGATATTGTTAAAGGATCAGAAAAAGGCATACAACTTCCAACAACATAAATAATTATTTTTTGTTCTTTCCATTTTAATTCGGAAATTTTTGAAATCTCATTTAAAATTTTTGTTTTATTTTTATTAAACTCTTTCTCTATTGTTTTTATGAATTTGCTTATATCTTCTTTTGAGGGATATCTCATTTTTTTCTTTTCAAAATATTTTATTGTTTCTTTATTCATTCTAAACAAGTTATCATAAATTCTTGAATATCTAAATTCTATTTTAGGAATCATTTTATCATTCTCTTTTCAATTTCAAGTTTTAATTCATCTGAAAAGAATGGCCTGCCATCATATCTTAAGATTTTATTTTTCTCAGGAATAATAATTCCTGTTTTTTCAGCAACAAGCTTTCCTAACTGGGCTGTTGAGTTATTTTCTACTAAAATTATATTCTTTCCTTCAAGCATCTTTTTTATTTTCTCAGGAAAAGGCTCTAAATAAAGAGGTTGTAAAAATTCAACATTCAAATCTTTTATTGCGTCTATTATAGCTCCTCTTGTACTTCCCCACCCTAAAATAATATTTTTAGATTTTTTTTTGTATAATTCAAATTGTTTAAATTTCTCAGCATGTTTTGCTATTTCTTTACTAATCTTTAATCTTCTATCTACATTTTTCTTTATTTCTCCTGCATTTTCTGTAGCACATCCAAATTCATCCATTTCATAACTATTAAATCTCCTAAGAGAAACATTTTTTGTAGATTTAGTTATAATAGATTTTGTATCACAAGAAAAAAAACTTTCAGCTAAATGTTTATCACTTAAAACAATTACCGGAATTCCAAACTTTTGGCTAAAATAAAATGCTTGGCTAGTTAATTCTTCTGCTTCTTTTGGATTGCCAGGAGTAAGTATCATTCTATTAAACTCCCCATGTCCAGAATGCCTTGCAACATCTAAATCACCTTGACTCGTATAAGTTGCAACTCCTGTTGAAGGTCCTGGACGAGAAGCAAGATAAATTACCAAAGGAGTTTCTGCTATTCCTGTCAAACTTAAACTTTCAGTCATTAAATCAAAACCCCCCCCTGATGTCCCTATCATAACTTTTGCTCCGGTTATAGAACTACCAATTGCAGTATTAATAACTGCAATTTCACTTTCAAGTTCTAAAACTAGATGATTATTTTCTATCTGCTTTTCAGCGAGTTCTCCTAAAACATTTGTTGCAGGGGTCATAGGATAAGCATAATATATATCAATTCCCGATTTAATTGCTCCTTCGGAAATTCCTTGATTTCCATTTCTAAAATTTAATCTATTTTTATTAAAATTAACTCTGCAAGTTATTTTATCTTCTTCATCATAGCCTTCTTTTGCTTGTTTTAAATTTTCTTCAAAATTTTTTTCAAGTTTTTTTAAATGTTTTTCTAAATCTTTAAAATTTAAACATAGAATTTTAAATAATCTTCCTGCAAAATACATATTCCCTGCATTTTCTTTATAAATAATTATTCCAGATTTGTTAAGATCTTTTTTATGAATTTCAATTGTATTCTGATCCAAGGCGATTATTAAATCCACTTTTGATTCATTACTATAAACAGATTCATCTGAAAAAGTTAGTAAATTAAAATTATGACCCCCTCGTATTAATGATTGATAATCTCTTGATAAAAAAACATAATATCCTCTTTCTATCAATGTTTGGCCTAACATAGTTGATAAAATATTAGGGCCTTGCCCTGCTTTCCCTCCAAAAAGAATAGAATACTTCATCTTACTTTTCCCCCTTTTTTTATATTCTTTTACAGGAACAATCAATTTTAAATATCTATCTGTTTTTTGAATTTAAAGGATTTTAAATAAAATTATTTTAAAAGAAACAATAAAATGGTAAAATTTGCGCATATATCTGATGTTCATCTTGGAGGATGGAGACAGCCACAAATGCAAGCTTTGAATTTTGAATCATTTAAAAAAGCGTTTGAAGTATGTATAGAAAAAAGGGTGGATTTTATAATTATTTCAGGAGATCTGTTTGATTCTGCTTATCCACCTATAGAAATCTTAAAAGAAACCTTTTCAGAATTTAGAAAACTCAAAGAAGCAAGAATCCCTTGTTTTATAATTGCAGGAAGCCATGATTACTCTATATCCGGGAAAACTTTCCTTGATGTTTTAGAAAAAGCAGGATTTTGTAAAAATGTGTTTAATTTAGAAGAAGTTAATGGAAAATTTTTATTAAATCCTACTATCTATGAAGGAATTGCTATCTATGGTTATCCTGGTAAAAAATCAGGATTGGAGATTGAAGATTTAAAAAAAATAAAATTGAATGATTCTCCGGGTTTATTTAAAATTTTAATGTTGCACACAACGATTGATAAAGTAAAAGGAAATCTTCCTATTGATTCTATTGCTGTTAAAGAGTTGCCTAAAGCAGATTATTATGCAATGGGGCATATACATTTAGATTTTCAATATGAAAATTTTGTTTATCCAGGTCCAGTCTTTCCAAATAACTTTCAAGAATTAGAAGATTTAAAACAGGGTAGTTTTTACATTGTAGATATTTCTAGAGGAATATCTTTAGAAAAAGTAGAATTATCATTAAAAGAAATTGTTTCTTTAGAAATAGAAATAAAAAATGCAATATATGGTACAGATCAGATACTTTCTGAGCTAAACAAATTAGAGATTACTAATAAAATTGTTCTGCTTAGAATAAAAGGAGAATTAGAATCAGGGAGTATTTCTGATATCAAATTTAATAGAATTGAGGAATTAGTCTTTAATAAAGGGGCTTATTTCTTTTTAAGGAATACTCATGAATTAAAAGTAAAAGAAGAGGAAACTCAAATTGAAATTAAAGATATAGGAAATATTGAAGATGAATCTATAACAAATTATTCAAAAGAGAACTCAAACCAGTTTAATAATTTCATTCTCCCATTAATGAATGTTCTTTCTTTAGAAAAACAAGAAGGAGAAAAATCAGAAACATTTAATTTTCGTTTATTAGACGAATGTAAAAAAATATTAAATTTTAAATAAGATGATAATTAAAAAAGTTATATTAGAAAACATTAGAAGCTATGAAAAAGAAGAGATTAATTTCTTAGAGGGATCAACACTTCTTTCAGGGGATATTGGGTCTGGAAAAACTAGCGTCTTACTTGCTATAGAATTTGCTTTATTTGGTTTACAACCAGGTCAAAAAGGCTCTTCTTTGTTAAGAAATGGAAAAAATGAAGGAAGAGTAATTATGTCCTTTGAAAGCGACAGCAATGAAGTGACAATTGAAAGAATTCTTAAAAGAGGAAAAACAATTACACAAGAATCTTGTTTTTTAAAAATAAATGGAGAACAAAAAGAATTGTCAGTTACTGAAATTAAAAGCAAAATTCTTTATTTATTAAACTATCCTCAAGAATTTGCAAAAAAACAAAATATTCTTTATACTTTTACTGTTTACACCCCTCAAGAGAAGATGAAAGAAATAGTTTTAGAAGATCCGGAGATTAGGATAAACACATTAAGACATGTTTTTGGGATTGATAAATATAAAAGGATACTTGAAAATCTTTCAATCTTAACCTCTAAACTTAGAGAAGAAAAAAGAATAAAAGAAAATTTTTTATTATTATTAGAACAGAATATTTCTTTGTTGGAATCTAAAGAAAATCAATTATCTGAAAAAAAAGAAAAACTTCCATTGTTTGAATCTTATTTCAATGAAAAAAAAGAAAAAAGAAAGAAAATTGAAGAAGAAAAAAATTCTATCTCTGAAAAATTAGAAGAAAAAAATAAATTTAATTCTGAAATAGAAAAGACAAAGATAATTATTCTTAATAAAAAAGACACTCTCTTTTCGAATAATAAACGTATTGAAGAAATAAAAAAACAAGTTGATGATCTTAAAAAGATAAATTTTAATGAACTGGATATTCAATATAAGGAAAAAAAGATAATTGAAAAAAACCATGATAAAGAAAAAATTTCTGGTTCTTTAATTGATATTAATTCTAAAATAAACTCTTATTCTTTAAAAATAAATGAAAATAAAAATGTAGATTTTAAGATTCTAACCATGGATATATGTCCAACATGCCTTCAGAATGTTGATCCTGTTTATAGAGCTAATATCTCTAATAAACTGAATTCAGAGATATCTGAGTTTAAGAAAAAAATATTAGAATTTGAAAAAGAAAAAGAAACTTTTAATCTAAATTTAAAAGAAATAAACTTAGAATTGTCTTCTCTTGAAGCAGAGCTTACTAATTTAAGAATATTAAAAATAAAATTAGAAAGTCTTCATGAAAAAGAATTGCAAATATCCTCTCTTGAAAAAAATAATTCTTCTTTAGACAAAGATATCTCTTTATTAAATGAACATCTAAATTTTTTAAATAAATCTGTTTTTAATCTTGAAAAATTTGAAAACCTTTTTTTGATTAGGGAAAAAGAATTTCAAGAATCTCTAAGAGAAGAAAGATTAGCAGATATTTCTCTAGCCGAATTAAAAAAAGAAATTGAAATATCTTCTCAACAAATAGAAGAAATAAAAGTAAATGTAAGAAAATATGAAGAAGCTAAACTAGAAATGAATTACATGATTGATTTGGAAAATTGGCTTTCTAAACAGTTTACTTCTTTAATGTCTTTCATAGAAAGAAATGTAATGATAAAATTAAAGACAGAGTTTTCTAAACTTTTTTCAGAATGGTTTTCAATACTTGTTTCAGATAATTTTAATGTTCAATTAAATGATGAATTTACCCCCATTATTCAACAACAAGATTATGAATTAGATTATGATTATCTTTCTGGAGGAGAAAGAACTGCTATTGCTTTAGCTTATAGACTCTCTTTAAATCAAGTAATTAATTCTATGTTCAGTAAAATAAAAACTAAGGGACTTATTATTTTAGATGAACCTACAGATGGGTTTAGTGAGCAACAATTAGACAAGATGAGAGATGTTTTACAACAATTAAGAGTCAACCAACTGATTATTGTTAGTCATGAACAAAAAATGGAAAGTTTTGTAGAAAATATAATCAAATTTAAAAAAGAAAATTGGATAACAAAAGTAGAATCAATAAACAAAATATAATTTTTATTTTACCAGTATTGCCCAATTTCTATACTGTAATTATTTATCTCATTAAAGTCTAATCTTGGATAATTTACCATAAATTTCCAACTTTCATTACTATTAATAAAATTAATACTGTCAGTTTCTGTGTCTAAAAGATTTCTATTAGAATCATAAAATTTTACTCTTACTTCTAAATAACTTAAATTTTCTTTTAGATTGTTTTTTATAAAGCCATAAACAATAAGCCCACTAAGACTGTTCTTTTCTAAATGACTTTCAATAAGTTCTATGTTTGGAATATTTGGTTTTTCATTTGGTATATTAATCTTGTTATTAACCGCTGCTCCAGTTGATGTAGAATTATTTGTTCTTAGATAAATATTAAATATTGTTCCAAAAATACCAATGACAATAAAAAAACATAAAACAATAACAATCTTTTTAGGCTTTTCTTTCATATTAAAATAAAGATTGATTAATATTTATTTCTTTACTTTATTACCTTGGATAAACAGGCCTACCTAAATATGGATCATATAAAGGTCTTCTATTTGTTCTATTATTAAAAGAACTTGGATTCATTCTTCCTTGACTTTCTCTTACAGTTCTGTTTAATAAGTCTTTTTCTCCTTCTTTAAATCTTCTATTTTGTTTGTCTATAAAATACCCAAATATTGCAAGAAAAACCCCCCCTATAACTCCGGTTAAAGCAAATACGATTATACTAATCGGTAAAACAATTAGAAAATTAGAAATTAATCCCCCAGTGGGGTCTTGAAATTCTTCTCCAAATAAAGAATTTGAATCACTTAGCATACTCCCATATAATTTTTCTGGTAACTTTATTTGGCTTGCTAATAAAAGTCCGCCAACCATTCCTAAAATAAAAAATATAGAAGTAAAAGGATTCTGATTTATGAATTCTTTTGTTTTTTTATTCATCTAAAGAGGAATCTTTATAGGTATAAATATCTTATGCTAATCAAATTTTTAAAAGATTTCCCCAACCAATTAGTCTCCAATGATTATCAATATTCCTTGCTATTCCTACATTTTCTCCTTCTAAACTCACAATTGGTACATTTAAACTTAGTTCTATTACCTTCCCTTTTATCTTTTCAACTATTCCCACTGTTATTGTGGTTTGTACGCTTAACATTAACATCTCTTTCAATTTTATAGGAGAAACTTCTTTATGCTCTTGGATACCTAACACCTCTTTAAATAATTCATAATCCATTTTTATCTTATAACTTATTTCAGGTAATCTGTCTTTTAATCCACACAAACACCCAGATAAGAAATCTGCTTTAGTAAGATAAGGGTCTAATTCTGTTTCTAAAGAGATACTTGCTCCAGGTTTAACCCCTTGAACATTTAATTTCCCTTTGTGAATTGAAATAATCTTGGTGTAAATGGTTTGATAATTTTGTTGATTTCCTTTTTTTATAGTTATTCCAGGTTTAATTTCAATTTCATCACCTATTTTTAATTTTCCTTGTTTTAAAACCCCCCCTAAAATTCCTCCATGAATCTTTTCTAATTCTGAGCCAGGGTGATTAATATCGAAACTCCTTGCAATTAAAAATATAGGATCTACATTTTCATTTTTTTGTATTATCTGTATACTACATATTTCTTCCATTAATTTATCTAAATTAATCTCCTGTTGTGCAGAGATAGGAATTATTGGAGAATTTTCATAATCTGTTCCTTTTAAGAATTCTTTTATTTCTTTATAATTTTTTAGTGCTTGTTCTTTTGTTACTAAATCTATTTTATTTTGTGCAATAATAATACTCTTTATTTTTTTTGCTTGTAAGGCTACAAAATGTTCTCTTGTCTGAGGTTTTATTCCTTCATTTGCTGCTATAACTAATATTGCTGCATCAACTATTGCTGCTCCTGAAAGCATAGTTGCCATAAGCATCTCATGACCTGGTGCATCTATAAAACTGATGTATCTTATTGGATCTCCATCACCTTTATTATTGTATCCGTTTTTACTTTTAGAAATAATCATATCAGTATATCCTAATTTAATAGTTATCCCTCTCTTTAATTCTTCTGAGTGAGTATCTGGAAATTTTCCGGTTAATTTATACAAAAGAGTAGTCTTACCGTGATCAATATGCCCTACTACTCCAATATTAATCTCTGGAAGTTTTTCTAAAATATCTGTGTTTATATCGTCATTTACCATAGAATAATATCAAAAAGATAGTTTTTAAGGATTTGGATTAATTGTTCTTTTTAAGAAATTTTATGAAACAATATAAAATTACAAAAAATGGGTTCAGTTTATATTAAGAAATTCTTTGATTTCAATTAAGGTATCTTTTATTTGTCTAATACCTACTTCTTCACCTTTTTTATCATTTAAATCACTGTAAAGTCCATTTTTAACAGAGTTATAATATTCATGACCTATATTCATAAATTCTAAAGTACTTGTTAATGGACAACTTTTATTTTTTAGTAAGTTAAGGGTATATCTTAAATCTTCACTAAAAGAGTAATCTGTAAATACTGTTTTTTTATCAATGAATTTAGAATATTTCTGTGCTTCGTCTTTAAAATGTAAGTAAGATTTTAACAAGCCTTTTGTTTGCATTACAACTGCATAATTATTATTAGAAGAATCTCTTTCCCACCCAATTGCCTTTATTCTATTTTCTAAGTCTTTCCTAGCTTTATTTAATCTTTTTATTCTAGTTTCTGATTTATTCATACTTTAAATTATTTTTAAATCTTTAAAAGAATTTATCTTTAACAAATATTATATCAAAGAATTATTATTTTTATTATACTTTTTGTTGTTCAGCTGGTTTTTCTTCGGTTTTCTTTTGATTTTGTTCAGGAAATACTTCTTCTAATTTTTTATTTCCTTCTTTTAAAGTTTTTAAGTTTATTTGGGTTATCTCTTCTGAAATAATTTTTCCTCTTACTGTTTTTCTTAATCTTAATCCTTTAGGTTTAAAGTTTGATACTTTCTTTTTTCCTTCTCTTCTAACTCTTTTATGCATCCCCTTTCCATAAGATAACAAAACTCTTTTTAATCCTGTCCCTTCTACATTTTCTAAAGAAGTAAAACCTGCATTGTCTGTTGTCCCTGTTATTTCAAATTCATACCCAATTAATTCAGGAGAAAATTCTTCTCCTTTAATTTTATCATGTAATTCTTTTCCGATAAATTCTTGGCTTTCTGATTCTAAATGATAAGTCTTCCCTTGTTTTTCTGATAAATTTATCTTAAATACCATGATATTTTATTGGATGAATGGTTTATAAATTATTCGCTCTATTTTGATTAAATAAATTAGATTCCCCATTCAGAATTTTTTAATCTTTTTATTTCAGATATCTCTCTTAAAATCTTCATTTCTTCATCATTTAACAATTCTTTGTTCTTTTTGAATTCCTTAAATTGTCTTTCTGATAAATTTGAATAAAGATATCTCCTATTTTTTAACTGTTTTTCAAAATTTACTCCAGGAACAGAGATAGCTACTTCCTGATCTTTTACCGCTTCACTTAAAGAATTTTTGTCTGATTGAATATTTTTTATTCTACCTATTTCTTCTCCTGTCTCATCTATAAGAATGTTTTCATGAATTAATCTTCCTAAACTAACTTTTACTCCAAATATTGCAGGTTTGGTTACCCTAAATACATACTGAGAAAGTATTTCTAATTTACATAAGGTTATTAATCCCATTAATTTTTCTCTTTCTATCTCTTTCTTTAAATTTTCTCTTGTTTGTTCTAATAAGTCTATCAATCTATATACCACTTCTTCTTTGATAACTTTAATTTTTTTATTTTGGTTTAATAATTCTTTAACATCTTCATTTATATTTACATTAAAACCTAAAATAATTGCATCACATTGGTCTATTTCTAAATTTGCTTTAGCTGATGAAAAATCATTTTTATTTATATTCCCTATACCTGCTTTTAATACAGGAACATTTTTTTGTCTTAATAAAACAAGCAAAGCTTCTAGACTTCCTAAAGAGTCTGCTTTTGCAATTATTCCGTTTTTTTCTGTTTTTATCACTTCAGTTAATTCTTTTTTAAATATACTTTTAATAGAATCTTCTTTATTTTTTTTATAGCTTAAAAAAGGCATACCAGGCAATATATCTAACTTTTCAGAAAATTGTAATTTTAATCCTGTTGCTGCTATAACTTCCTCTTTTTTTGCGAATTTTGTGCTTAAGGGCATAATCTCTTCTATTGTTCTAATTTTGGTAATTGTGGGATTTCCATTTATATCTGCAACTGCAATTTCATCATTTCTTTTTAATTTCCCATCATATAATATAGCCTCGGTGTATTCGTTATCTTTATCTTTTTTTACTTCTAAAATTATTCCTTTCGCATAATCCCCTATCTTCAATCTTTCTTTTAAATATTTTTGGCTTAATCCACATAGCATCATCATTAATTCTTGTATCCCTTCCCCTGTTCTTGCTGAACATGGAATAAGTGCAATCTTTTTAGTAAAATCTTCAATATTATAAAAAAGATCAGAGTCAAAACCATAATTATTCAAAGAATAAGCAATTGTCATGTATCTTTCATCAAAAAGAGATTTAACATTTATTGGCTGTGATTCAATATTATCTTTTAATGATTTTTCTTTATTTGTTCTCCAACCAGAAATATTATCTATCTTGTTTAAAGCTATAAGAAACGGGGTTTTATTATATTTTAATATTTGAATTACTTCTGCTGTTTGAGGTTTTATACCTTCATTTATATCTACAACTAAAATTGCTAAGTCTGCTAAACTTCCTCCTCTTTTTCTTAAATTTGTGAAAGCAGCATGTCCTGGAGTATCTATAAATAAAAAACCAGGTATCTTCAAGTTTATTCCTGACTTTTCTAATAGAGGGCAAGTTTTACTTATCTGTTCATAGGGATATAATGTAAAAGATATTTTTTGGGTTATTCCTCCTGCTTCCTGAGATTGTAAATCTGTTTTTCTAAAATGATCTAATATACTTGTTTTTCCATGATCTACATGTCCACAAACAGTAACAATTGGTTGTCTAATAAACTCTTCTTTAATCATAAGAATTCAAACATAAATTCGTTTAAAAATATTGATATTTTTATAATAATAAGCTATCCCTTTAAAACTCCTAATTTTTTTATTTTCTGTTCTTCTGCTATCTTTTTTAACATTTCAAATTCGTCTTCTGATACATCTTCTCTTGTTATAAATTGAATATTTATTTTAGGGGATTTCCTTTTTTTATTGATATCAAATTTTATTGTTCCTCTTTTAAAAGGGCTTTTTCCATTATATAAAAAAGAATATTTATCTTGGCCTATTTTACCATCTGCAGAAAAATAAAATCCTAATGGGAGAATACCATTCATCCTTATTATCTCAAAAGTAGGTATTTGATTTCTAGCTTTACCAAAAAAGAATCCAGGTAAATATTCTTCATTATTCAACATTTTAATCTTATCTTCTAAGTATTTTTTATTAATTATCTTTTCTAATTCAGACTTTTCAAACTTAGTTTCTAAGTTTTCTGCAAATTTTTTTATTTCTCTTTCTCTTAATGTATTAACTTTGTCTATGTAATCTTCTACTAAATTTTTACTTCTAAAAAGAAAATTCATTATATCTTTTCTTATCCCATCTAATTTTGATAAATATTTATCTCCAAGAAGATCTACGTTTTTAGGGACACAATCTGATTGAACTAATCTTTTTAAATGTCTTTTTTTTACCTCAAAACTTTCTGTTAATTCTCTTGTTGCATAATACATCTCCCAAGCTTCTCTTTTATTCTGAGATAAATTAACAATTTCTTCTATCTCTTTATCCCCTGTTAACTTTGAAATTTTTTTGTAAGGTAATGCTTCTTTTGCAAAATCATGAGCAAACAAAAGATTTCCTTGTGGTGTTGCAATTACCACATCAGAAGTATTATGCCCCCTTATTAAAGCTTTATTTTCTTGATTATCATAAAAATCAATCCAGTTTACTATATCTATTGCTAATTCTCCACAACTTAAAGGATAAGTTTTTGAAGGAATTACATTTGTTCTTAATTCTTTTTGATTGCATATAATTTCAGTATAGTTCTTTCCACCACATCCAATTTCATTAATAAATTCCATCTTTCCTTTTAGAAATTGTCTTTTATAAATCCTTTTATAAATTTTAACAATAATTAGGCATTAATTCATTATGCCCAAATTGGATAATCAACTCAATTTTTGGGCTTATTTTTTCTAATCCAATTGGAAAATCACAAGCTCCAAAACAACTTCCAAACCAAATTAAAATTTCAGTGTTTGTTTCTTTTTGTAAGTAATCTGTAATCATATTTGAATATTGTTTTAACCCATCAGGAAATTGTAAAAGAACAATTTTAGCCTTTTCTTTATTTATCTCACGTTTTATTTTTTGTAACTCTAAATCATAATCTTTTTGTAACTCTTCAAATTTTAAATTTTTCATTTTAAAGCCTCTTTTATCTTTTTCTCTTTTAATCTTCCAACTTTAGGAATTTCTACAATAACTTTTACAAATAGATCCCCCTTCTGATTAGAGTTTAAAACAGGCATTCCTTGATTTTTTAATTTAAAAACAGTATGGCTTTGTGTTCCTGCAGGTATCTTTAATTTCAATTTTTTATCAATCCCCTCTATTTCTATTTCTCCTCCCAAAATTGCAATTAATAAATCAATTTTTTTCTCAAGGAATAAATTTTCATCTTCTCTTTTAAACTCTGTTTCATTTTTTATATGAATAACTATATATAAATCCCCATTTGGAGCATTTATTCCCATACCTCCTTTTCCTTGAACTCTTAAATATTGTAAATTGGTTACTCCTTTGGGTATTTTAATTTCTATTTCTTGTTCTTCTTCTATAAACCCTTTTCCATGACATTTGTTACAAGTTTTTGTTGTTATAAACCCTTTTCCATAACATTTATCGCAATTAGAAATAGAAACAAATTGAGCAAATCCCTGCTTTTTTACTGATCTTATTTTACCTTTTCCATTACATTTATCACAAGTTTTAGATTCTTCTGCTCCTGTACCATCACATTTGTTACATTTTTCTTTCACATTTATTCTAATATTTTTTTTAACCCCTAAAAATGCTTCTTTAAGGGAGATATTAATATCCTCCCTTACATCTTCTCCTTCTTGATAATCTTTTTCGTTATCTTCTCTTTCTTGAAATATATTAAAAATATCATTTAATCCAAAACCTTTAAACAAATCTTCAAAATCAAAATTAAAATTCCTAAACTGAGATAAATCTTCTTCTGAAAATGCAGAATCTCCATATTTATCATATTTTTCTTTTTTTTCAGTATTGTTTAAAACCTGAAAAGCTTCATTTATTTCTTTAAATTTTTCTTCAGCATTTTTATCATTTGGATTTAAATCTGGGTGATATTTCCTCGCAAGTTGTTTAAAAGCCTTTTTTATATCTTCTTGACTTGCATTTTTTCCTACCCCTAAAATTTTGTAATAATCTTTTTCTGCCATTTTTAATCTCTTTAAGAGATATTCCTACTCTTTTAAATTTTTTTAAAGCCTTTATTTTAAACTTTTTAGAAATTAATAATCCATTAAATCTTCATCATTTTCTTTTTTTGTCTTTTTTTCAGAACTATCTTCAGCAGAATTCTCTAAATCTTTTTCATCTACAGAATTTATCATTTCTTTAAATCTCTTAAAATTATCCCCTAAAATTCTAACTCCTGCTTTTGTAAAGCCAGTATATTTTTCACTAGAAACATATTCCCTTATTGTAAGTCCCTTTCTCCCCCCAAAATCATCTATTCTTAAAATTATATCAGTAGTATCGTTTTTCTTTATTTTACCTAAATCCTTTTCCATATTTCATTAAGTAAGAAAGTTTATTTAAATCTTTGTATCCTTCCTTATTTACTTTTATATAATATAATAAAAAACCGTTAAAATTAAAAAGAACAAAATTCTTAAAATAAGATGGGAAATCCTAATTGTCCAAAATGTCATGGTACTGGTATTGTTAAAGAGAAAGATGGAACAATACATACCTGTTGGGATTGTTTAGCAAATGGAGATTTTGATGTTCATTCTGAAAAAGTTCCTGATTCTAAGGTTAAAATTTGATTATTCTTTGAGATCTAACTTGAATTAATCTAAATTATTTAATGTTCTATTTAAAGAAATCAGTCCTTCATTTCTATCTTAATATTCACATTTTTAGGGATATACATTTTCATAATACTATGTAAAACTTTTTCGTTTGCAGGTAAATCTATAAGTCTTTTATGTATTCTCATTTCAAATCTGTCAAAAGTTGCTGTACCATTCCCGCAAGGAGATTTTCTTGTAGTTATTTTCAATTTTTTAGTTGGTAAAGGAACAGGCCCACTTATATTTATGCCTGCGTTTTTTGCTAATTCTTTTATTTGGTCACAAATTTTATTTAACCCTTCAATATCCGAGCTGTTAAGTTTTATTCTTACTTTTGTCATAAGATAAAAATTAGAACTTAGTTTAAAAACCTTTTTATATCAATTATTTTTAATGAATAAACTAAGAAAATTTAAATATCTCTTATATTAATATCTATTATGATTGATATTAAATTATTAAGAGAAAATCCCGAATTAGTTAGAGAAAATATCAAAAAGAAGTTTAAAAATGAAAAGCTTGTTCTTGTTGATAATTTTTTAAAATTAGATAATGAATGGAAAAAAATAAAATATGAAGAAGACCAGTTAAGAAGTAAAAGGAATAAAATTTCTAATGAGATTAACAAATACAAAAAGGAAAAGAAAGACGCATCTTTTCTTTTAAAAGAGGCAAAGAAAATTCCTGAAGAGATAGAAAAATTAGAAGAAAAAAGAACAAAACTTGAAGAAGAAATAAAACAGATTATGATGAAAATTCCTAACATAATTCATGAATCTGTCCCAATAGGAAAAGATGATTCTGAAAATAAAGAGATAGAAAAATTTGGAGAACCTAAAGTTCCAGATTATCCCATAATTCATCATGCAGAATTAGCTGAAAAAAATGATGGAGCTGATTTTAATTCGGCAAGAGAAACTTCTGGAAATGGTTTTTATTATCTTACAGGAGACTTTGCATTATTACACTCTGCAATGCTTGCTTTTGCTAGAGACTATATGGTTAAACAAGGTTTTGAGTATGTTATTCCTCCTTTTATGATAAGAAGGAAAGTTGTTGAAGGGGTTATGTCATTTAAGGAAATGGATAATATGATGTATAAAATAGAAGGAGAAGACCTTTATCTTATTGGAACTTCAGAACATTCTATGATTGGAAGATTTATTGATAAAACCGTAAATAGGAAGAAATTACCAATTACCCTAACAAGCTATTCTCCATGTTTTAGAAAAGAAATTGGGAGTCATGGTATTGAAGAAAAAGGATTTTATCGTTTACATCAATTTGAGAAACAAGAGATGATTGTTATATGCGAGCCTGAAGATTCATATAAATGGTATGAAAAAATGTTGCAATTTACAGTTGATGTTTTTAGGCAATTAAATGTTCCTGTAAGAACTTTAGAATGTTGTTCAGGAGATTTGGCTGATTTAAAAGCTAAGTCAGCAGATGTTGAAGCTTGGAGTCCAAGACAAAAAAAATACTTTGAAGTTGGGAGTTGCTCAAATCTTACTGATGCTCAAGCAAGGAGATTAAATATAAGAATAGAAGGAAAAGGAAAAATATATCTTGCTCATACATTAAATAACACTGTTCTTGCAAGCCCCAGAGCTTTAATTGCTGTTCTTGAAAATAATCAGCAAAAAGATGGAAGTATTAAGATTCCTGAATCTTTATGGCCCTATATGGCAGGAAAAAAATTAATCTGCAAAAAATAATTCTTTATGGTTAAGATATCAATTATTATCCCTACAAAAAATGAAGAAGATAACTTAAAAAATCTTTTGACTTCAATTAAAAACCAAAATTGGGATAAACATAAAAGTTTAAAATATGAAATAATTGTTGCAGATGCAGATTCTACTGATAAAACTAAAGAGGTTGCTAAAAAATTTAATGCTAAATTAGTTTTAGGAGGACTTCCAGGAAGAGGCCGGAATAATGGAGCTAAAAAAGCTTCAGGAAGTATTCTCTTTATGATTGATGCAGATGTTTTAATAAAAAATAAAAATTTCTTTTTTATTGCTTCTAATGAATTTTTAAGAAGAAAATGGGATTGTGCAGCAGTAGATAATAAACCAATTTTTTTTAATAATATTAAAAAAAATAAAAGAGAAGCAATAAACTTTATTTATAACTTTGGAAATTTTTTTATAAGACAATCCCAATTCTCAAAAAACCCTAGAGCAAATGGTACTTGTATGCTTTTTAAACGGAATAGTTTTCTTAAGGTTAAAGGATTTAACGAAAAAATTTATTTCGGAGAAGATAGTGAGATTGCAAAACGTATGGTTAAAAAAGGTTTTAGATTCGGAGTTTTAAATTCAAAAATCTCAGTCAATGTGAGCCCTAGAAGATTATTAAAACAGGGTATTGGTAATTATGCTTTAAATGTAATCATTTTAGACTCTTATAGAACTCTAAAAGGAGAAATTACTTCAAAAAAGACCTATTCCCAACTTACAAAATTAAAAGACCATTTCGAAAAATAAAAAATAAAAGCCAGAAAATATATGGATTTAGTAATCTTTAAAAATCTCTTAATACTTCATTTTTAATTAAAGCCCACGTGGTCTAACGGCTTATGACATGTCCCTGTCACGGACATAACCCGAGTTCGACTCTCGGCGTGGGCGT
>Ga0172375_10004609_pt1 | contig 20259 bp, 23 predicted proteins | sample LakKiv1m_FD_114537 | JGI IMG/M metagenome (GOLD analysis project Ga0172375, IMG submission 114537) | Freshwater microbial communities from Kabuno Bay, South-Kivu, Congo - kab_092012_11.1m | ecosystem: Environmental > Aquatic > Freshwater > Lake | place: Democratic Republic of the Congo...
ATATCTGTTTTTTCAGGGCCGCTAGCTCAGTTGGTAGAGCAACGCCCTTTTAAGGCGTGGGTCGAAGGTTCGAATCCTTCGCGGCTCACCATGTCCCCATCGTCTAGCCTGGCCTAGGACATCGCCCTTTCAAGGCGGTAACATGGGTTCAAATCCCATTGGGGACGCCAATTAAAATCAAAAGGCTATCTCAAAAAAATTGAGATAGCCTTTTTTTATTTTTATCGGATTGTAAAAAGGATTTTTTATAGCGTCTTATCTATCAGAAGGGCTTTATAAAAAGTACAGGCCCGGCAGCCTTTTATTTTTTGATGGTATAATCCCTGGTCTTTGCCGTCGCACTTTGTGCCGTTAACCGCGTAACAGACACGGCCGCCATGAGGATATGCAGGGCAGTTCCCGGACATTTCACATTCTTTGAAATCCCAGCAATTAAGCTGCGCCGATATATTCATCTTGCCAGAGGAGTAATCTCAAAACCCGCGGACTTCAACATCCTGCGCATCTTTAATTTTTCTGTCCAGTTCAGACCCGCAATATCCGCGCAGAGCTGGTATCCCTTGCCTTCAAAAAACCGGAGGCTTTCATCCCTGTGAGCAGGGTTCCAGAGGTCTGCCATGGATTGCAGAATTATTGCCTCGGCAAGAGATTTTATGCTCTTTTTGCGCTTCTGATTTCCGGTGAAAGATTTTGCGGATTTAGCTTTCTGAGGCGCGTCCAGAATGCCTATGCCTGTAATGCCGTTCGACGGGAAAAGACTCTTTAAAACCGTGATCCCCTCATTTAACATGTTGCCTGCCTGCATGTGTTACCTCCTTCGTTTAAAAGATTTCTGATTCTATAAACCAGTTCATCGAATTCAAGCGGTTTTTCAATATAGTTGGAAAACCCCATTTTCCGGAGCCTTTCGAGCACATCGGGATTTGTAAAAGCAGTCATTACTATCACCGGCATATGAGGATCTGTTTTTAATACATATGTCAGAAGCTCAAAACCGTCCATAACAGGCATCTTCAGGTCTGTTAACAGCAAATCGACATTAGCAGACTTCAGGATTTTGATTGCTTGCTCGCCGTCCTCGGCTGTCAGGACATTAAAACTGCCGTTAATGTGCCTAAGGCCCTCGGAAAGGCTCATGACGTATGTTTTTTCGTCATCCACCAATAATATTTTTTTCATTCTTCTTTGCGCCATTTTATTTTCCTACGCTATTTTCCTACGCTTGAATTGGAATCGAATATGAACTGTTGTTGTATTCATAATCCGAACCTATAACACTCAAAATCCTGCTATTAACCTCTTCAATGTCAAATGGTTTTTTAATACAATGGTTAATGCCGATTGAATGGAGTTTTTTATCTGTCTCTGGGTCTATAGAACCTGTCATTACAATCGCCGGGGTATCGGGATGATTTTTTGATGCGTATTCCAGAAGCTCAAACCCGTCCATAACAGGCATGTTCAGGTCTGTTAACAGCAAGTCAATATGGGAAGATTCAAGGACTTCAACCGCCATTTCCCCGTTCCATGCCGTAAATACATTGAAGCTGCCTTGAGGTTTAGCGAGAAATTCCGAAAGCATAGATAAGATTATTTCTTCGTCATCAACTATAAGTAAGTTCTTCATTACAACTTTAAATGCAAGGTTAATGCCAGATTAGAATATCTAAATAATTCAAGAGGTTAGGAATATAGAAAGGTTATGACTAGCCTATTATGAGTCGCCTATTTTGAACCATAGGTTCATTTTAGCCCATAATCTTTGCTTTTTCTTTTGAGGGTCGAAAGAGATATTCCAAGGGCCTTGGCAGCTCTCGTATAGTTGCCGGAGAGTCTTTCCAGGGCATGTTTTATATGCCTCTTTTCAATTTCTTCAAGAGAAACTACGGCATCTTCATTAGCACGCTCGTGATCCGCTGAATTATTTACGCTGCCTTTCAAAAGCAGTTCTGAAGGCCTGAACGTCTTTCCCTTTTGCAGTATATAGGCCCTCTCAAGAATATTTTTCAACTCTCTCACATTGCCGGGCCAGCTGTATTCCATGAGCCTTTTCATTTCAGAGTCATCAACCTTAAACTCTTGGCTGTGAGTTATTCTCTTAAGCAGATAATCACAGAGTTCCGGGATATCCTGCTGCCTTTCCCGAAGCGGCGGGATATGTATTCGCACTACGCTCAGGCGGTAATACAGGTCGCGCCTGAATGTCTTGTCCAGCTCGTTTTCGAGTTCCATGCCTGTGGCGGCTATAATGCGCACATTAACAGGGCGTATAGAATCGCCCCCGAGCCGCCTTATTTTTTTGTCTTCGAGCGCTCCGAGCAGTTTTGTCTGAAGGTGTAAAGGCATCTCTCCTATCTCATCGAGAAAAAGAGTTCCGTTTTCAGCCATTTCAAATATTCCCCTCTTTGACGACACAGCCCCTGTAAACGCTCCCGCTTCATAACCAAAAAGTTCAGCCTCGATAAGATTTTCAGGCAGGGCCGCGCAGTTAATGCTGATAAATGTGCCTTTCCTTGCAGGGCCCTTATAATGAATAGATTTGGCCGCTACATTTTTGCCTGTGCCGGTCTCGCCGGTAATCAGGACAGGCGCATTTTCTAATGCCGAGACTTCGATAAGTTTTAATATCCCCTTGATAGCTTCGCTGCTGCCGACAATAACCGCCTCTTCGCTCTCCTTATGATTTCTGTAATCTACGATCTGCGCGACTTTTTCAAGCGCAAGCGTTTTAAATGCGTTCTCGATGGTCAGGGATAATTCCTCCATCTCGAAAGGCTTTGAAAGATAGTCGTAAGCGCCGCATTTAACGGCCTTGACAGCTCCCTCAAAGCTCGGGTGGGCCGTGATGAATATTATCTTTGTTTCATCATTGCTCATAAGTATAGAAGGGCAAAGCGTGTGCCCCTCTGCGTCAGGAAGGTTCTGGTCCAGCAGAACGACATCCACCCTATTTTGCGAACACGCCTTGAGGCCGTCGGCGCCGGTATTTGCTGTGAGCACTTCCATTGCGCTGTTGCCGAGATAGCCCCTGACCGCGTCGCAAAAAAGCTCATCGTCGTCAATTACCAGTAAAATTTTCGCGCTCTCAGCCTTCATTCTTTCCCGCCGGTATAAAGATTTCGATAGTTGTGCCGACATTTTTCATGCTTGTTACCTCTATAAAACCATTCATATAAGAAAGCATCTTTTTGACTATAACAAGCCCGAGGCCGGTTCCGTGTTTTTTGGTAGTGCAGAATGGCTTAAAAATATCCGCCAGCTGCTCTTCCGTCATACCGCAGCCGTTGTCTTCCACACGCATCAGTATCATATCAGAAAGTTTCGATACCGTTATTTCTATCTTCGGGTTTTCCCTGCCCTCAAGGGCATCCGCCGCATTTGTAAGAATGTTCAACAATACCTGCTGGAGAGCGCGCGAGTCTGCATACAAGCAATCCGCAGCAGGATTAATGGACGCAGTGACATCAATTTTTCTTCTCAAACAAAAATCGCCTCTTATCAGCAGCATGAACTTACTCATGAAAGATGTTATCTCCACATTCTGAGGCTCGGGCCTCTCGAACATATTGAAGGATTTCAGATTTTTCAGGAGATATTCTATTCTCGACAATTCGCCTATCGCCCGCTCTATATAATCCATCACATCAGTCTTTTGCAGTTTATCAACATTCCTCTTCAGCACGTTCAGGGTCATCTTCGTAGAATTCACAGGGTTGCCGATTTCGTGCCTGATGCCGGCGAATACATAACCTATGTTATCCATTGTGTTTACAGCCTCGGCAATGGATTCAAGCCTGAGTTTTTCTGTCACATCTCTTTTGATCGCCACATAATTCTGGACATTCCCGGAGTTATCCTTTATCGGCGCAAAAGTGACGTCTTCTTCATAAACAGTGCCATCTTTTCTTCTGCTTGTTAATCGCCCGTTCCAGACACTGCCCTGCTTCACGGTATTCCATATCTCATCATAATAAGTCTCATCATGTTTATTGCTTTTCAGAATATGCAGGCTGCGGCCGACAATCTCATCTCTGTCGTAACCCGTAGTGTTTTCAAAGGCGGGATTAACATACCGGACAATCCAGTCAGTGCCGGTAATGGCAACCGCATCGGGTGAGGATTCAACAGCTCCTGCAAGGCGCGCGTTTTCGGCTTCTGCATCGAGCTTATGGATAGCCTCTCCTATTAACGGCATGATCGTCTCGAATAATTCAATAAATTCCTGAGAGACCACGCCTTCCCTTTCATCCGCAAAATGGAGCGCTGCAATCACCTTCTCTTTATATCGTATGGGTATGACTGCCAGAGATGCAAAGCCGTTTTGCACGCATACGTCTCTGAATCTCTTTCTTTCCTGCGCTGAAAGCCCGCTCATAAATTTGAAGGTGTTATCACAGCAAAAAGTGCCGAACTGCGTCATTGCAGGAACATCCTGCGGCTCGGCGTTTCCTGTAATTACCCTGATGCATATACACTGGTCCTTTTTTACTGAAAGGCAGTTTTCAGATTCCCAGAATTCCCTGCTGAAACCGGTATAAGATTCATACGGGATACTGCCGTTTTCGCCTAAAATTCTAATGCCAGCGCAGCGGCATCCGCTCCAGATGGAAGCCAGCCTTATAACCTCGTCAAGATATTCCTTTCGTGAAGAGATGGTGTTTAATAACCTCAGAAGGGTATTGCCGTATTTGAGGCCATTTGCAATCTTTTTCCGCTCATAGCGCACCTCAGCCTCGCGGAGTTCGCGCTCAACAGCAGGGATAAGTCTTTTCAGATTGCCTTTTATGATGTAATCGTGGGCGCCCGCTCTCATTGCGCCCACGGCAATGTCCTCGCCGATATTTCCGGACACAATGATAAACGGAAGGTCGAGGCCGCTTTCCTTCAGGACATTTAATGCCGCAAGGCCGAAGAACCTTGGCATGACATAATCAGAAATAATAATGTCCCATTTCTGTTTTTTAAGCGCCGCCTTCATGGATTCGGCTGTTTCCACCCGCTCATAAACAGGCTCATACCCGCCTTTCCTAAGTTCACGAAGCAGCAGCAGGGTATCGTCTTCCGAATCCTCAACAATTAATACACGAAGTTGTTTGCTCATAGTTTAATTATGAGTATAAGTCTTATAATTCCTATAAAACCTATTCTTTTACGGCCCTTCATTCAGAACCAGCCAATAAAGCCCCAGTTGATGCACTGCGTCAGAAAACTGGTTAAAGTCAACAGGTTTGCGTATGTAGCTGTTGGCCCCAAGCTTATAACTTTCTATCCTGTCCCTATCCTCGCTTGATGTTGTTAGAACAACAACAGGGAGAAGCTTTGTCCTCTCATCAGAGCGTATGCTCTGTAACACCTCGAGCCCATCCATCTTAGGCATCTTTAAATCAAGCAGAACCACCTGCGGCATTAGTTTTTCCCGGTCGCAATACTTGCCTTTACAAAATAAATAGTCCAGCGCCTCGACCCCATCCCCCGCCACAACCACCTCGTTAAGTATTTTGTGTTTTTTGAGGGCGCGCAGCGTGAGCTTCACATCATCAGGATTATCCTCTACTAAAAGAATCTTTTTATTTTTCATTAAACCTCCTATAAGTCATATAGGCCCTATAAGACCTATTTCCTTTTTCACAAAGTGAAAAAAACAGTTGTTCCCTTTTCCTCTTCCCCTTCTATCCATACTTTGCCGCCGTGGCGTTCTATAATGCGCTTTACCGTGGCAAGCCCGATGCCTGTGCCCGGGAACTCGCTAAAAGGATGAAGCCTTTGAAAAGGGCTGAATAGCTTGCCTGAATATTTCATGTCAAAGCCGGCGCCGTCATCCTTAACGTAGTAAATGGGTCTTATATGTCCTATAGGACCTATTTCTTCCTTAATTCCAAACTCTATAATCGCCTTCGGATGTTTTTCCGTAAACTTCCATGCATTGCTGAGCAGGTTCTCCAGCACAAGATTCAGCAGATGGCTGTCCCCGAATGCAATGAGGCCTTTGTTTATCTTAAATTCCGCATTACGTTCCGGCTGAGTTTTCCTGAGCCTATCCGCAATCTTGACTGCCATATCACTAAGATTTATTTTCTCATAACTCATCTCGGATCGAGACACACGGGACAGATTCAGCAAATCGTCTATGAGTTGGCCCATCCTCTGGGTCGCCGCATGTATCCGCTGAAGAGAATCCCTGCCTTCCGCATCCAGCTTGTCGGCATAATCTTCCATCAGCGCCTGACTGAAACCAGAAACGCTCCTGAGAGGCGAGCGCAGGTCATGGGAAACAGAGTAGCTGAATGCATCGAGTTCTTTATTGGCTGATTCAAGCTGCAAAACACGAAGCTTCAATTCTTCATTCAATTTCTTTATTTCTTCCTCGGCTTGCTTGCGCTCAGTAATGTCGCGCGCCACATGCACGGAGCCCAATAATTTGCCCTGCCCGTCAAAAAGGGGATTTGTAGTGACAAGAACATCGCCTCCAAGCCTGTCTTCGTGCAATTCCGTGGCATGGTAACAGCCGCTTTTCACTGTTTTGCTATGAGGACAAAAATCAGGAGGAGCATTCAGCCCGTGCACATATTTGTAACACGGCAGCCCGACGCACTGCCCAGGCTCTAAACCCAACCGTTTTGCCATCGGTTTATTAACCCTGAGAATCCTATGGTTATTGTCTATAATCGCTATCAGATCGGGCACGCTGTCAAAAGTGAGTTCCCACTCTTCTTTTGCCCTTATAAGCGAATCTTCCATAAGCCTGCGTTCAGTAATGTCATGCACCATGCCCACGGATTTGGTTATCTTTCCGGTCTCGTCCCTGAAATGCTGGCATTTTTCATGGACATAGCGTATCTCTCCCGTAGATTTCCGCACTACCCTATGTTCAATCTCATATGTATCTTTTCCTCCGCTGATAGAGTTTGAATATGCTTCATTTACCGCATTGCGGTCCTCAGGGTGAACTGCTTCAAGAAATGCCTCATAAGTCGCGCTGAATTCCTGAGGCTTCAACCCGAAAATACGGTATACTTCATCGGACCACGTAAGATTATTATTGACAAGGTCCAGTTCCCAGCCTCCGAGGTGCGCGATTTCCTGTGCCTGTTTCAGGCGCTCCTCGCTTATTCGCAGCGATCCTTCTAATGTCCGCGCTTCAGAACTTTCGATAACTTCCCACCTGTCCGCATTCCTTATAAGCGCAAACTTGTGCATTTTTACAACTTCCATTATCCCTATTGCATCGAACTTTTCGCGCGGATAAGCAAAAAGCGCAATTACGCTTGATCCGGTAATAGTGTTGGCCTCAAAACATGTCCTTATTTTGCCCCGCTCTTTTGCGGGAATGGCGCAGCAAGCAAGTCTTAATCCGTCAAAACCTCTATTGGAAGCCTTATCGAGAAGCGACGAAAACACCTTGCCTTGCTTACCGCTTCCGCTATGGCACTTGCTGAACGGGATTATTTCTATCTGTTTTTTGTTTGTGTATTTCGCAAACTCAGGGATAGCTTTTTTCAAAGCCCTCTCCGCATCCTCCGGCGCAAATTGTTTGGAAGTAACCCATACGCAAAGCTCGTTATTTTCCATGCCGGCCTTAAGATAGGGAATAAATATGTCGGTCAGATCTTTCTTGGTCTTGTAGAACTGGCAGAAATGGCAACCTGCAGGCAGATCGCCTACAACTGTTATGCCTGATTTTCTAAGATTATAGGTCATGTAAGCACTATAAGATTTATTGCCCTGCGCCCGGCATGCTTAACACTTGCCATTCGCCCTGGTTAATGGCAAGAGCAAATTCATGATTCTTAACAACGTCCATAATCTCTGCAACACCGCACTTTTTAAGCGAGTAAGTGCAGATTGCAATTATCTTATAATTACCGAGAACGCTGTCTACCGTAGCCTCATAGTGCGCAAAAGCCTTCCAATCCTTCCTTTCAATCCAGAATGTATTGCCCGTCAGTCTCAGGCCGTCAAAGCCGTTCTTCAATGCCTTATCAAGCCTGCTTACCCACCCATTTAAAACTCTCTCTTCTTTAAAGCTTCCGCCCTTTGTATACCACTGGCCATAAGGTATAATCTCCATCTGTCCCCTCCCGACATAATCTTCGAAATGAGGCATAGCCTTTTTCATGGCTCTGTTTGCATCGGCCACATTTAAGGGCTCTGAGGTAACCCACATGCAAAATTCGTTGTTTTCTAATCCTGCCTTAAAATAAGGAACAAGCATATCAAGCAGGTCTTTCTTTGTCTTATAGAACTGACAAAAATGAGTTCCCCACGGCACATCTCCTATTAATGCTATTCCCGAATCTCTTTTCCCTGGCCTCGGTTTCATACGCACCTCCATAAGGTTATGGCTTTTAAGCTTACGAATAACGGTCTATTATATAAAATGCTGCGCAAAGGACGAAGCAGAAACGGCTTGCTGCTCATGGCTATTACCTCATAGACAAACTTTTTGTTTATTTTATATCAAGAGGTTGAATCTTTACAAGGAAGGAACATCAGGACAGGGCATCCTTTTTAAGATAACCCTGTCCATTAAGATGAGCCATCTGCCGGGTTATTTTCTGCTTTTCTTCTTCGCTTTCTTTGCGGCAGGTTTTTTCTTTTTTACGGCCTTCTTTTTCGCTGCCTTCTTTTTGGGTTTTGACTTCTTTGTCGCAGAAGATACCTCTTCCATCTCCATTCCGCAGCAGCAGAGCTGGCTTAAGTCTGTTTCCGGCATCTCTGTTACAACTACCTCGCAACCGCATTGGTCGCACTCATACGTGACTATCTTTGCCATGACAATACCTCCTTTACTTTTGACTTTAACCTCATTATATCACCCTTAATTCACTTGTCAAATTTTTAACCGCCATTTTTTTATTTTCAAAGAATATCTCAGGCATAGTATAATAAGCGAAATATTTCATACGAGGTGAATGATATTATGCTTCCATTTTGCCTGAATGCAAAGACTATATCCGATGCGTGGTTCCAATTGATATATAACATATTCGACCATTCTTATACGCAAAAGATACAGAAGGGTTCTTTTGAAAACGAGCAGTACCGCCTTCAATATCCGTCTATTGCCGTATTTATCGAACACCCGGGCGAGGACATGATCCCTGTGATGCCTCCGGGTCTCAATATCCCTGCCCCTGCCACAATGGAATATATAGAAGATTATTTCGCAAATTATCTTATGGATCCCGAGCTTTCCGAAAACGAGACGTATAAATACGCAAGCAGAATTCATCATCCCATGCCAAAAGGCGGCACGCAGCTTGGACGGGTCATTACTTTGCTGAAAGAGGCTCCGCTTACGAATCAGGCAATAATCGAGATAGGCTCTCCTGAAGACCATGACATATGTTATGGCAATGACGGAAAGCTTGACCCACCGTGTCTCAGGCTTCTTGACTTCAAGGCCGTTCCGCGCGGAAACGAACTTAGCCTTACTGTAAGCTGTTATTTTCGCTCATGGGATCTGTGGGCGGGTTTCCCTGTGAATCTTGGAGGAATAGAACTTCTGAAAAATTACATTGCAGGAGAAACGAATTTAAAGAACGGTCACATGTATGCTTACAGCGCAGGTGCGCATATCTACGGCTATCAGGAAGAGATTGCAAGAATCAGGACATTGAAAACTGCGATTAAGAAATAAAATTAAAGGCAGACACTGCCTTTTACCTGTTCAGAAGCTTTGCCGCATCCTTGGCAAAATAGGTGAGAATCAAATCTGCGCCCGCGCGCTTTATTGACGTGAGGACTTCCATCATAACGCGCTTTTCATCAATCCAGCCGAGCTTTGCTCCTGCCTTAATCAAAGAGTATTCTCCGCTCACGTTATACGCCGCAACCGGAATATCAAACGCATACTTTACATCCGAGACTATATCGAGATATGTCATTGCAGGCTTTACCATCACTATATCAGCGCCCTCTTCTATATCGAGAGCCACTTCTTTTAATGCCTCTCTCCTGTTTGCCGGATCCATCTGATAGGAGCGCCTGTCGCCAAACTTTGGGGTTGATTCAGCAGCCTCTCTGAACGGGCCATAAAAAGCAGACGCATATTTTGCGGCATAACTCATTATGGGAATATCTTCAAAGCCTTCATAATCAAGGGCGTTTCTTATTGCCTGAACCCTTCCATCCATCATGTCAGAAGGCGCGACCATGTCCGCGCCTGCCTTTGCGTGAGACACGGCTTCTTTGGCCAGCAGCTCAAGTGTCGGGTCATTTTTAACATCGCCCTTTTCTATTATCCCGCAGTGGCCATGGGTTGTATATTCGCACATGCAGACATCCGTAATAACATAAAGCCCGGGAACTTTACTTTTTATCGCCTTTATAGCTTTTTGCACAACCCCATGCGGGTCATAAGCGCTTGAGCCGGTTTCATCCTTATGCTCAGGGATTCCGAAAAGAAGCACAGCGGGTATGCCGAGCGAATAAACCTCTTTTGCGTGCTTTACAATCTTATCAACAGATTCCTGAAAACATCCCGGCATTGATTTTATTTCCCTGCGGGTGTTTTTACCGTGGGTCGCAAAAAGCGGATATATAAAATCATCAGGAGAAAGCGAGGTCTCCCTCACCATCCTCCTGATGACTTCGTTTCGTCTTATCCTTCGTGGCCTATGAAGAGGAAACATATTCCTTTGCGCGTTTGCCGCTTAACTGTTTTTATCCGCAGCTGCTGCAGCCGGAACTGCAAGACGAAGACTTGCCGCCTGTGATGACAAATCCCTGTCTTTCGCCGTCATCAACAAAGTCAATATTCATGCCGTTAAGTTTTTCTGATGTGCCTTTGTCAACAAAGACTTTTAGCCCGTTTTTCTCCACGACATCATCGTTATCCCCGGCCTTTTCATCTATATCCAGGCCATAAGAAGGGCCGCAGCATCCGCCCTCCGCTGTATAGACACGAAGCCCCCAGCCTGTTTTGCCTTCCGCAGTTAATATCTGCTTTGCCTTTTCAGCAGCCACATCTGTAATTGTTACCACACTAACCTCCTTATTTGTTCCACACAAGAATTTTAAGCGCGTGAAACCTCATTCCTTAAGAATAAATTATTAGCATTGAAAAAGCAACCGTTTGTTATAATTATTGATCATGCAAAAGATTAACCTTAAAGCCTTAAGCAAAGACGAACTGAAAGAGTTCATCAAAACCCAGGGCCTTCCCGATTACAGGGCCAAACAGATCCTTCACTGGATATACGGGAAAAAAGCCGAATCGGTTGAGGATATCACTGAACTGTCAAAAGCTCTAAGGGAAAAACTCTCGGATGCAGCCTATATCGGCAACCTGAAACTTCTAAGCAGGCAGACTTCAAGCGACGGCGCTGAAAAATTTCTGTCTGGTTTGGAAGACGGGGAAGCCATCGAAAGCGTTCTTATCCCTGATGAAAACCGCCGCACTCTCTGCCTCTCATCTCAGGCCGGATGCGTTATGGGATGCGGATTCTGTCTTACGGGCAGGATTGGCTTCAAAAGAAATCTGAAGGCGCATGAGATTGTCGATCAGATTATCTCTGTAAGCAGGATAACGGGCAAGCAGATTACCAACATCGTATTCATGGGGATGGGCGAGCCTTTGCTGAATTTTGACGAAGTTGTTGAGGCGATAAAGAGGATAACCGATTTGCTCGGATTTTCAAAAAGAAGAATAACGCTCTCTACCTGCGGGATTGCTCCAAAAATTATTGAACTATATAAAAAAGCTCCACACGTCAACCTCGCGATATCGCTAAATGCGACAGATAATAAAACAAGAGACATAATCATGCCCATAAACAAGAAGTATCCAATCGAAGTTCTGCTTAGCGCGTGCAAAAAAATCCCATTGTCCTTGCAAGACAAGATAACATTTGAATATGTGATAATTGATGGATTGAATGATTCGCCTGATGATGCCAAAAGGCTTGTGAGGCTTCTTAAGGGCATTCCTTCGAAGGTGAATCTAATACCGTTTAATCCTTTTGCAGAAAGCAAATTCAAAAGGCCGTCTGATTATAATGTTCTTGCTTTTCAGGATATTCTGAAAAAAGGCGGGATAATCGCATTCATAAGAAAGAGCAAGGGGCAGGATATTCTTGCTGCATGCGGGCAGTTGAAGGCAGCAGCGTATAAATGAAAATTCATCTGTACAGGGGACAACCGAATTTGCACGGCGGACAGGGGATTGTATTCGAGCGGCTTTATTTTGCCGTAAAATCCGACGAAGGCGGATAGGCAAAATACCTCGGAGGGCAAAGCCCGAGAATGAGCGAGAATATTATCCCCTGTGTAAATCAAGATTACAAACCAATGAATAAGGTAATCATTCTTTTAGGCCCTACGGGTGTAGGAAAAACAGAGGCCTCGCTCCTCCTTGCAAAGGCATTGGATACAGAGATAATAAGCGCGGATTCAATGCAGATCTACAGGGGAATGGATATCGGAACCGCAAAGCCTTCGAAAGAACAAAGGGAAGAAGTTAAACATCATATGATTGATATAGCTGACCCTTCAGACTCTTACAGCGTTGGAAGATATGTAGAAGATGTAAAACCTATAATCGAAAGGCTCCATGGAAGAGGGAAAATACCGATTGTTGTCGGAGGCACAGGGCTTTATATAAAGGCAATGACAAGAGGGATATTCAGCGGGCCGTCCGCCGACTGGAAATTAAGAGAGGAACTTACTGCGCTTGAGGAAGAACAAAGGGGTTCGCTCTATACCTATTTACAGGAATTGGATCCTGAAGCAGCCTCAAAAATAATGCCTGCCGACACAAGAAGAATTATAAGGGCCATTGAAGTATGCCTAAAGACAAAACAAGGAATGTCTGAAGTACAGCAGAAGTTGACGCAGCCGCTGCCCTATGAATTCATAAAGATAGGGCTTACAAGGGACAGAAAAGAACTTTATCGAATGATAGAGGAACGCGTTGATAAGATGATTGAATCGGGATTTGTTGATGAAGTGAAGAAAGTCATAGAAAAATTAAATAAATCCAATTCACCCATTCACCCATTCAGTTCAATGCAGGCAATCGGGTATAAGGAGATTGGGATGTATCTTGCCGGCGAAGTCCCTCTTGAAGAAGCCGTAAGATTAATTAAAAGAAATACAAAGCGCTATGCCAAAAGGCAGTTTACATGGTTTAAAAAAGAAGCTGATATTCGCTGGGTTGATATAACAGGGGTGTATGACAGCAATAATATTTTCAGGCTCATCGAACAAAATTTTAACGGCTTCAGGGAGCAGGTTATTTGATTAATAGGGATGTCATTATCATAGGCGCAGGGGCTGCCGGGCTGATGTGCGCCATCGAGGCAGGAAAGCGCGGGCGCAAAGTATCGGTCATTGACCACTCAGGAAAAACAGGGCAAAAGATACGTGTTTCAGGAGGAGGAAACTGCAATTTCACCAATATCAATACAGGGCCGGAACATTATATCTCCCGAAATCCCCATTTCTGCAAATCGGCATTGAGCCGTTTTACGCCAACGGATTTTATCTCATTACTGGGAAAACACGGCATCAAATATCATGAAAAAGAAAACGGGCAGATGTTTTGCAGCAACGGCTCGGTAGAAATTATTAATATGCTCAGGAAAGAATGCGAAAAAGCAGGCGTTGAGATGCATTTAAACTGCCGGATCTCAGGGATCAATAAACAGAAGTTCTTTGAAGTCCTGACTAACAGAGGTTCTTTTCTTTCAGAATCGCTTGTGATAGCTACAGGCGGACTCTCATACCCGAAACTCGGGGCAACCGGCTTCGGGCACAAGATTGCCGAAAAATTCGGCATTAAGGCCACGTTGTTAAAACCCGCGCTTGTGCCCCTGACCTTCAGCCGCAAAGAGCTAAATATTTTCAGCGAGTTGAGCGGCGTGTCGGTCAAAGCTAATCTAAGCTGTAATAACAAAGAATTTTACGGGCATATTCTCTTCACCCACAAAGGGTTGAGCGGCCCCGCGATACTGCAGAGCTCCTCTTACTGGAATAACGGGGATATTATTCACATTGACCTGCTGGCGGGCATTGATATCAGTACGGCTCTTGTTGAAAAACGGCAAAGCAGGATCGAAATAAAAAATCTGCTGGCTCGGCATTTTCCAAAAAGGTTTATTCAGGAGTGGTGCGAAATGTATATACAGTCAAAACCCATGTGCCGGTACTCGGATAAGGAATTTGAGAATATCATCGCACGCCTTAGAAACTGGGAGGTAAAACCATCCGGCACAGAAGGATACGGCGCCGCAGAGGTTACCCTCGGCGGAATTGACACAAATGAACTCTCGTCCAAAACCATGGAGGCGAAAAAGATCCCTGGCTTGTATTTTATCGGAGAGGTTGTTGATGTAACAGGACAGCTCGGAGGATATAATCTGCAATGGGCATGGTCATCGGGCTATGCAGCGGGGCAATATGTGTAACTATCATGAAAATGGATTAATATATCGGTCATGAAAAAAATAATACTCGCATCGGCCTCGCCGCAGAGAAAGAAAATCCTGAGGATAACAGGCCTGAGGTTCGCTGTGTGTGAAAGTGATTATGAAGAGGATATCGATCCGGCATTTAAACCGCGTGAACTCGCAAGATTTCTGTCGCGCAAAAAGGCGGAAGCCGTATCCCATAAATACAAAAACGCGATAATCATAGCTGCTGATACGTTTATAGTTTTCAAAAACAAACTGCTCGGCAAACCTCATACAGGGACAGAAGCAGGGAAAATGTTGAGGATGCTGAATGGAAAAGCTCATTCGGTAATCACGGGTTTTACTATTATGGATACAGGCGCCAAAAAAATATTATCAAGGGCTGTGGAAACGAAGGTGCATTTCAAAAAGCTTAAAGCAAAAGAGATAAGCGCGTATGTCAGGTCAAAAGAGCCGCTTAATAAGGCAGGCGCATACGCGATTCAGGGGCTTGGAGCGCTCTTTATTGAAAAAATTGACGGAGATTTTTTTAACGTGGTGGGGCTTCCTTTATGCGCCCTCGCCGAAAGCCTCAAAAAATTCGGAGTTGATATCCTCAAATAGAATTAAAGAATCAGTGCCTTCTATGGTGAGTGTGCTGTTTTCTCAGTATCTTTACTGTGCTTGCCTGAGGGCCTTTTTCTCCCTCCTCCTCTTCAAACCTGACTTCCATTCCGACTTTCAATTTTTCGAAACCGTCAAACACGCTGTTTTTATGAAAGTATATCTCTCTTCCCCCGAATCCCTGAATAAAGCCGTATCCTTCTTGCTGGTGCAGCTTTAAGACAACTCCGTGCGGAAGCAGGTCATGGTCTTTCAAATCCCGGTAACGCATCAGGGCATATTCTTCGAGCTGGCGCGCTGCGTCCTGAAAAGCGTGATGGACAGAAACGAATATGTCTTCATGACTGTGGTGCATGGGATGTTCGCGGCTCACAACTATCTGTTTGTCAGGAAGATTTAGGACTATCGAGGCCTTGTAAAGGTTTCCCTCGTTGTGATGCTTATGAGGCTGCTCGACAGCAACCCTGCAGCTTATGATGCCGGGAAAATACTGGTCGAGTTTATCAGCCCATCTCCTTATTTCTTCCTCAACGGCTCCTTCATAAGGGGCGATATCCCTGAAAACTATCTTAAGCGGCGACTGCATGATTAAATGCTATCAATGAATATATCCCATGTCAAGAAAAAATCTATACCCCGGAGAAATCAGTGCGCGATAGAGATTCAATGTATAATAAGTTATTATGCTTGCAATCGGACATGTCTCAATTGATTCTCGTCTTATTCTTGCCCCCATGGCCGGGATAACCGATCTGCCTTTCCGCCTGCTCAATAGGTCGTTTGGATGCAAACTCGCATTCACCGAGATGATAAGCGCAAGCTCTCTGGCCAGCAAAAGCAAAAACACACTGAAAAATCTTTCTACGGCAAGAGATGACAGGCCGTTAGGCATCCAGATTCTCGGAAGCGATATCGGCATAATCAAAAACGCTCTGGATATTATATCTGGATATGCCTTCGATATAATAGATCTCAATGCCGCATGTCCGGTAAACAAGGTTGTAGCAAAGGGAAATGGAGCCGGGCTTCTCAGGGAACCCGCGAAGCTGCAAAAACTCCTGAAGGTAATTGTTGAAAATGCCCCTGCGCCGGTCACAGTCAAGATACGCTCCGGCTGGGATAAAACATCCGTCAACGCAGAAGAGATTGCCCTCCGGGCGCAGGACGCGGGCGTGAGCGCTCTTTTCATACACGGGAGGACGAGGATGCAGGGATACAGGGGAAACGTTGATTACAACATAATAAGAAAGGTAAAAATGTCCCTTAAAATACCTGTAATCGCAAGCGGGGATGTGCTGACGCCTAAGCTTATCAGAAAAATGTTCGATGAAACAGGCTGCGACGGAGCTGCCGTAGCGCGGGGCGCGCTCGGCAACCCATGGATATTTAGTGAGGCAGCAGAATATCTGAAGAGCGGAACCATTCCTTTCAGGCCGGATATTTCTGAAATAACACAGGTCATGAAAGGACATCTTGAAATGCTTATCTCATTCCACGGAGAAAGCAGAGGCGTCATGCTCTTCCGAAAATTCTTTGGGTGGTATACAAAGGGGATACCGGTAAAGGAATTGAAGGTCAGGGCATTCAGGGCAGTGTCCCGTTATGAGATGCTGCAATTGATCAACGAAACAGATAACTTGCCGTTATCAATTCAATAGTCTAAATCCGCAAAATTTGAGAAGCATAAAACTTTATCTTCATCCCTTATTGGGACTTGCCGCAAATTCTTCTATCACAGAAACGGCATCAGGCCTGATATCAACAAAACTAACCCCGTAGCCTGCGCCAAGTCCGGGCACCTTGGGAAGAACCCGCACTATCTCTGCGGTTGCGGTTATTAGCCTGGGGCCAAGAGAGAAAGAGCATATTATAGTATCCCCTTCAAAAAGCTCGGCTGACGATCTGAAAAACATTCCTGACGAGCTTATATTTTCCGAATAGCCTGTGAACGAGCTCCCGTTTCGCTTCCCCTCAAGTTTTATCTTTATGGGAATCCTGTAGGATTCCCTCGGAGCAATGTAAAGGAAGTGGTGGGCCTCCTGAAGCAAAACAGCCGTGTTTATCGGGATTGACATATACGCATTCGCATCGCATTTTATGCAGCGTTCAGAGTCTGCTTCGCTTGCGGAACAGATAATCATAATGGAAACCCTTCGCAATTCATCGTCATTCCGTATGAGAGAACAGAGCTTTTCACCGCTCATGTCCGGAGAGTCGAGTTTTGCGATAATGAGGTCAGCCTTTTCAGCCCTGTGCAGCGCAAGCGCCTTGCTGTTTGTGTCTGCCTTAAGTATCTTTATGTCCGACCTGCCGAGGAAACTCTTCTCCTTCTCAATGAGCGCGCTGATATCTTTTGCGATGATGACTTTTTTCATCGAATTATCAGTATACAGATTACTTAGGCGGGTGTAAACCCCGTATTAGCTTTAACCGGAGAATATAACTTAATATCTCTTCCCTGAATTTAACGGATATTCAGCGGCACACGGCGTCATAAACCAATTCATCCGATGTGCCGCCGATTATAGCAAACCACTCTGAGGGAGCCGGCTCAAGCCCCTGAAGTATGCGGGCTTTTTTGTTTTTACAGTCTATTTCGTACAAATACGCGCCGACATCGGCGCGGGCCCAAACCGTTATGGTATTATTTTCCGTACGCCTTATGCTCGCGACATCATAATAGAATGTGCCGCCGTATGTGTCTTGCCGTAGAATTCTCCAATCAGCCTGCCCTGCTTCTGCTATGCAGGAAACCCATAAAAATATCCCTATACACACAATTGCAGCTCTCCGAAAAAACAAATAAGCCTTCATCCGTTTCTCCCTGTTATTTGTTCTATCTAACACGGCAATCAGATAAAATAAGCTCAAAAACCGAGGATTTGCGTTAACTTTTTCCTCTGTTTTTCGATTGCCCTTTGTCCGTCCTCGATGGTTGTTACAATCTCTTTTCTGGCCTTGTCCGATAAGTCTTTTCCCTTTTCTATAATATCCTCTGCCTTTTCCCTTAAATCACTCGCAAACTCATTTGCATCTTCAATGGCCTCTTCAATCAGATCAACCGTGCTGTTTTTAATATGACGCGCTGCCTTTGAAATATCTTTTCTCGTCTCTTTGCCTGACTTAGGCGCATAGAGAAGAGCAATCGCAGCGCCTATTACTCCCCCTAACAGAAAGGCTCCGCCAATCATCTTTGCATTGTCTTTGTCTTTCATAATATCCTCCGTAAAAGATAACCTCTTAGATTAAGCTTATCATCTGCGCAAATAATGTCAAGAAACAATAAATACTACCGGCCTGTTCACATGAACTTTATTTTGTGATATGGTGTTATAAAGAATGGGGGCAGTCTATCGGAGGACAGTTCATGCAGGAAACAGTAAAAACAGTCGCCTTTTATGTCGCCTATATTTCCGAGGGAATTGCTGTAGCCATTATTTTCTCAGGGATAGGAGGTTCTCTCTGGATTTATCTGCGGAAGACATTTTTTCTCAAAAGTGATTTTCGCGCGATTGCCGAAAGCAGGGATCATCTCGGCCATTCACTCTCGCTTGCGCTTGAATTCCTGATCGGAGCGGATATCCTGAAAACCGCCATTTCTCCTTCATGGCAGGATATAGGACAACTTGCAGCGATAGTGGGCATACGGACTGTTCTGAACTTCTTCCTCACAAGAGAGCTAAAATCGGAGGAAAACAAAGGAACTATCCATGACAAATAATCAAAAGCTCTCGGATGGCTCTGATAAAAAACCTCAAGGAAACTCCGGGATTGAAGAAAACAATTGCAGATGCAAAGAAGTGTCAAAAAAATCTTTTCTTGAGATGCTCAAGCTCATGCTGAGAGATCTGGCTTTCAGGAAAAAGGCGAAATAAAAGGGGTTATTGAAGAATCATACTTTCGATTCTGTTTCTTCCATTGTTCTTGGCATTATATAAGGCCCTGTCAGCAAGCTCTATTAACTCTTTGTGATCGGGGTTCATATTCTCTCCGTCAAAATGTCCTACGCCAGCGCTGATAGTAATCCTAATACCCTCAAAATTCATGGCTTCCGTTGTTTTCCGTAATCTTTCAGCAACATTAAGGGCATTTTCATAAGAGATATAAGGCAGTATGACGGCAAATTCTTCTCCTCCGTATCTGGCGGCTATATCACTCAATCTGGTGCCGTCTTTCAATATCCGGGCAATCCCCTGCAATACCATGTCTCCGGCAAGATGGCCGCAAGTATCATTCACTTTCTTGAAAAAATCTATGTCGAGCAATATCAATGTTAAGGGATGTTTGTACCTCTTTGAGCGATCCATTTCCTCTTTTAGCCGCAACTCAAAATATTTATGCTGATATAAACCGGTAAGGCCATCGGTCACAGATTCTTGATACAATCTGGCATTCTCTATGGCGACAGCCACCTGGTTTGCAAAGGCATATAAAATAACTATATCGTCAAATTCAAAACCTCCTTCAATCTTATTGATAACCTGAAGCGCGCCAACCATCCTTTCCTTTGTTCTTACCGGCACGCAGATCATATTCTTTGTTCTGAAACCGCTTATCTCATCAACCCCTCTAAAAAATCTCGGGTCAGAGCCGACATCATCCGAAATAACAGGTTCTCCATGTCCTACAACCCAACCTGCTATCCCAATCCCTTTTTCAAGCCTGATCGTCTTTAACTTTTCACTCTTTCCTCCTATAGCTACCTCGAATAACAACTCACCGGTCTTATGATCTAAGATTAAAAGACTGCCGGCTTCTGCATTAAGCAGTTTTGTAGCTGCCTCAATTACTTTTTTTCTGATCAGAAAAGGATCAAGCGTTGAATTTATAAGAGCGGCCATCTCTATAAGAGTGTTGAGTTGTTGCAGCCTTTTGTCCTGATATTCGATCATTGTAACGCATCCCTGATGGCCATGATCTGCATTTGCAATAATCAAATTATATCAGATAAATAATACAACAGCGTTGTTTTTTAGCTCTCATTATAATTTTTATTGTGAAAGAGAGAATTTTTTGAGATAATGCGTATAATTTTGGCTCTTAATTATCCTGCCGATTCTTTCTTTTTTGCCTCGTCCCAAAGCGCATCCATCTCTTTTAAAGTCATATCGGAAAGATTTTTATTCCGGCCAGATGCCTTCATCTCAATATAACGGAACCGTGAAATAAATTTGCTTATGGTCTTTCTCAGGGCATCTTCAGGATTAACGCCTACAAAACGGGAAATATTTACAAGCATAAA
>Ga0172375_10004612_pt1 | contig 20255 bp, 16 predicted proteins | sample LakKiv1m_FD_114537 | JGI IMG/M metagenome (GOLD analysis project Ga0172375, IMG submission 114537) | Freshwater microbial communities from Kabuno Bay, South-Kivu, Congo - kab_092012_11.1m | ecosystem: Environmental > Aquatic > Freshwater > Lake | place: Democratic Republic of the Congo...
ACGGCGGAAATTTACCGACGACGCCTTGGACGAAAAACGACCAGGGTCGCGGCCCGGCATGGAGCAATTCGCTTTTCGAAGACAATGCGGAGTTTGGTCTGGGCTTCAGATTGACGCTCGATCAACAGCGTCGTTATGCCGAGAAACTCCTCATGAAGCTCCAAGATACGATCGGTGTGTCGCTGGCGCAGGAAATTCTGCAAGCCGACCAGTCGGATGAGTTCAAGATCGAGGCGCAGCGTAAGCGCATCGCCGAAGCCAAGTCGAAGGTGCAGAAAAGCAGCGATCCGACCGCAAAAGATTTTCTCATGATCGCCGACACGCTGGTCAAGAAAAGCGTCTGGATCTTGGGCGGAGACGGTTGGGCCTATGACATCGGCTACGGCGGATTGGACCACGTGCTGGCCACGGGACACAATGTGAACGTCCTGGTGTTGGACACGGAAGTCTATTCCAATACCGGCGGGCAAGCCTCGAAATCGACCGCGCGCGGTGCCGTCGCAAAATTCGCCGCCGGCGGAAAACCCGGCCCGAAGAAGGATCTCGGCCGCATCGCGATGAGCTACGGAAATATTTACGTCGCGCAGATTTCGCTCGGTTCCAATGACGCGCAGGCGATCAAGGCGTTTCGCGAAGCGGAAGCTTTCAACGGACCCTCGATCATCATCGCCTACAGCCATTGCATCGCTCACGGAATCGACATGAGCAAAGGCTTGAACCAGCAAAAGATGGCGGTCGACTCGGGATACTGGATTCTCTATCGCTACAATCCCGAGCTCAAGGCACAGGGGAAGAATCCGCTCCAAATCGACAGCCGTCCGCCGACTCTGCCGCTCAAGGATTACATTTACACGGAGACTCGATACCGGATGCTTCAACAGAGCAACCCCCAGGCCGCGGCGACGCTTCTCGAAGCCGCGCAGCAGGATGTGTCGACCCGTTGGAAGAGTTATGAACAAATGGCATCCGTGAAAATAGAAAACGCCGACGCCGCTGCGGGCAGTGCGACGGCGGTTCCGGTTTCTCAACCCTCGCAGAAAGCATAAGGAAAAGCGACCATGGATTTGACGACTCGTTATCTCGGACTGCAACTCAAAAACCCGCTCATCGCCGGCGCTTCGCCTCTGTCGAAATCGATCGAAGGCATTCGACAGCTCGAGGCCTCGGGGGCCTCTGCGATCGTGATGTATTCGCTTTTCGAAGAGCAGATCGATCTGGAAAGCTAGCAACTCGACCATTTCTTGACGTACGGCACGGAGTCTCATGCCGAGGCGCTCAGTTATTTTCCGGAAATGGAAGACTATAACGTGGGGCCCGAGAAATACCTCGAGCTCATCCGGCAGGCGAAGAAAACGGTCAAAGTTCCGGTCATCGGAAGTTTGAACGGGGTCTCGGCGGGCGGTTGGACGCGTTATGCGAAGTTGATCCAGGATGCGGGAGCCGACGCGATCGAATTGAACGTCTATTACATTCCCACGAATCCGGATCTTTCCGGCGCGGAAGTCGAGAAGATGTACATCGACGTCCTTCAGAGCGTCAAAAAGAGCGTGAAAGTGCCCGTCGCGATCAAGATCAGTCCGTATTTCAGCTCCACGGCGAATATCGTCAAGCGCCTGGCGGATGCGGGCGCGGACGGAGTCGTCATGTTCAACCGTTTTTACCAGCCCGAAATCGACCTCGAGAACCTCGAAGTGGTTCCGAATCTGGCGTTGTCGACCTCCGGGGCTCTCCGGACGCCTCTGCGTTGGGTGGCGATCCTTCACGGCCGCGTCAAAACTGATTTTGCGATCACTAGCGGCGTTCACAACCATGAAGACGTGTTGAAAGCCGTCATGGCGGGCGCCTCGGCCGTTCAAATGGCATCCGAACTTCTCGTGAACGGTACGCGCCGGATGAATGAGATCCTCGACGAGATGGTGAAATGGATGGAAAAATTCGAGTACGAATCACTCAATCAAATGAAGGGCAGCATGAGCCAGAAAAATGTCGCCCAACCGGCCGCATTCGAACGCGCCAATTACATGAAGGCTCTGCAGTCGTTCACTCGGGTATAGACGTTCGCTTTTTAACGGACGTTTCTGGCGAAAAAAACCTCCTATGGATTTTCTCGGACGGCTTCTAACGACCGATTCGGTCGCTCACACGGTCCTGATCATCAGTCTCGTCGGAGCGCTAGGACTGGCGATCGGAAGCATCCGCATTTTCGGAATCACTCTGGGCATTGCCGGCGTTCTTTTTGCGGGGCTCCTGTTCGGGCATTTCAAACTTTCGATCAACGAACACGTCCTGGAGTTCGTGCGCGAATTCGGACTGATTCTTTTCGTCTACACGATCGGAATGCAGGTCGGGCCGGGTTTCGTCGCGTCATTCAAGCGGGAAGGGTTGCGCTTGAACTTGCTGGCCGGATCGGTCGTGATCACGGGCGCCGTTCTGACGGTTCTCATCGGTTTTTTTGCGAAGATTCCGATTCCGGCCGCGGTGGGCATGCTGTCGGGCGCCACGACGAATACCCCCAGCCTGGCCGCCGCGCAGCAGGCCCTTAAAGACATCCCGGCCGTGACGCAGGAAATCAGTAAAATGCCCGCTCTCGGGTATGCGGTGGCTTATCCCTTCGGGGTCATCGGAATCATTTTGACGATGATCCTCGTTCGCAATCTCTTTCGCATCGATCCGACAGTCGAAGCCGAGCTCCACGAAAAACTGGCTCAGGATCCGGAAGGTGCGCTAGGAACGATCAATTTGGTCGTACAAAACGCGCATTTGGAAGGAACGGCCCTGTATGAGGTCTCGTCTCTAAAAAATCCCGGGATCGTCGTTTCGAGGATTTTCCACGCGAATGAACTTGCCGTCGCGCGACCCGATTCGATCTTGCATTTGGGCGACGTCATTTTGGCGGTGGGTCCGAAAAAAAGATTGGAAGAACTCCGGATCGCCGTCGGCGAGATCAGCTCCATCGATTTGAGGAGTGTTCCCAGTCGCATCGTCGCCAAACGGATCGTCGTCACGCACAAAGAAGTGCTCGGAAAAACTCTCGCTGAGCTCGAGCTTCAGGCCAAATACGACGTGACCGTCACGCGCGTCAGCCGCGCCGACATCGAATTCGCGGCCCAAGGGGATGTCCGGCTTCAAATCGCGGATACGCTGCTCCTGGTCGGCGAAGAAGAGAATATTCAGAAAGCCTGCGCGCTTCTGGGCAATTCGCCCAAGTCGCTGGACCATCCCCAGATGATCCCGATCTTCATCGGACTGGCTCTGGGAGTCATTCTTGGAAGCTGGCCCGTCACGTTTCCCGGGATGCCCGCCGCGGTGAAGCTGGGTTTGGCGGGAGGGCCGCTCCTCGTGGCGATTTTCTTGAGCCGCGCGCGTCAACTGGGGCCGTTCATTTGGTATATGCCCATCAGCGCGAATTTCATGCTGAGGGAATTCGGCATCATTTTATTTCTGGCCTGCGTCGGACTTCGTTCGGGCGATCAGTTTGTCGCCACGCTCTTGCAGGGGCAAGGTTTCTACTGGATGGCTTGGGCCGCGGCCATCACGATCGTTCCGATCCTCGTCGTGGCCTTCATTGCGCGGAGCCTCTTCAAGATGAATTATATGACGCTCTGCGGCTTATTGGCCGGCAGCATGACGGATCCGCCGGCTTTGGCTTTCGCGAACACCGTGGCGCGTTCCAGCGCCCCGTCGGTTTCTTATTCGACGGTGTATCCTCTGGTCATGATTCTGCGCGTCGTCTGCGCGCAGATCATCGTGCTTCTTTTCTTCCGATAACGTTCCGGATTTTTAAATCTTCAAGCGGGCTTAAAAACGTAGCACTGAACGAGGCAGGCTTTTTGGAAAAGTCTAAGCCGGCCGATCCCGTCGTTGATGAACCGGGAAAAGAAGGGTACGCGAAGCGGGAAGAGGAGCGCGGCTTGTTTCCTCTCGAGGAGCAGGCCTTTCGCGGCGGCGAGGGCGAGCATATTTTTCTCCGTGACGCGGAAATGCGGGCCTTCGTCCATTTTCAGTTTGAAATGCTCGAGAATCGCAAGAACCGGGTTCCAGAGCGGGTTGGCCATCGTGAGGATGACTCGCGTCGAAGGAGACGCCCACTCTCTTAATTTGGCGAACAGTTTTTCGGGCTCGGGAACGTGCTCGATGACGTCCACAACCGTGATGAAATCGAAAGACGCCGCAGGCGCATAGGCTTCGAACGAAACGGCGGCGAAATCGAGGCGGGGAAATTTGGCCCGGGCCCGCCGGATCATCGCCTCGCTCAGATCGATGCCCGCTCCGCGCGAGGGTGCGAGCGCGTTGAGGAGCTCTCCGGTCGCGCATCCCACTTCGAGCACGCTTCGGCCGTGCGCGATGTTTTCCGCGAGGAGTTTTTTGAGCGTTTCGTAATAATAAGAGTTTTTTTCTTTGAGCGCATCGTAGCCTTCGGCTAGGGAATCGAAGTGACGCTGAACGTCTTTCTCGACAAATTCTTCTTTCGGCATTCCGGGCCTCCAGGGAGGATTATAACAGGACCGCCCCGCCCCGTTCGCACCTTTTTTGCGTTTTCCCGCCCAGTTCGCTATACTAGCGCCTGATGAACGACCGTTTTCAGGCCAAACTCGCCGCTATCCAAGATTCCTTCGACTCGATCGCCAAAGATCGGGCGAAATGGAAAAAACGTAACGCTTCTTATCATCGTTTCCTGACCGATTATTACCGTTTTACGATTCCTCCGGGCGCCCGCGTTCTCGAAATCGGTTCGGGGGACGGGGATTTACTGGCCGCGCTTTCGCCCTCGCGCGGCGTCGGTATCGACGCCAGCTACAATTTCACGATGATCGCGAAGGCCCGGCACCCCGAACTCGATTTTCATCAAGGTTTCGCCGAAACGTTCGAATTGGCGGAGACCTTTGACTACGTCATCCTCTCGGACCTCGTGGGGTTTCTCGAGGACGTCGAAATGGCCTTCGAAAAAGTACGGCGCGTCTGCCATCCCGGGACGCGGGTCGTTTTGAATTATTACAATTTTCTTTGGGAGCCGGTTCTATCCCTCGGAAGCGCAATCGGACTTCGCATGCCCCAAAAGATTCAAAACTGGCTCTCTCCGTATGATTTGTGCAATCTGTTGGATTTGGCGGGATTCGAAGTCGTCAAACAAAGCCGCAAAGTCCTTTTTCCCTACGGGATTCCTCTCCTGTCGGCGGTGCTCAACCGTTTCTTTGCCAATCTTCCTTTTTTCCGGAAACTGTGCCTCCTGAATTTCGTCGTGGCGCGACCCAAGCCGGTGCCCGAAAAAGACCCGTCGATCACGGTGGTCGTGGCCTGCAAGAACGAGAAGGGAAACATCGAAGAGCTCGTGCGGCGTTTTCCCGAATTTCCCGGAGTGGCGGAGCTGCTTTTCGTGGACGGACGCTCGACCGACGGGACCCGGCAGGAGATCGACCGCGTCGCGGCCGCCTATCCGCAGAAAAAAATTCGTGTTTTTGATCAGGAAACGCCCGACGGAAAGGGAGGGGCGGTGCGAATCGGTTTCGAGAAAGCCGAGGGGGATATCCTCGTCATTCTCGACGCGGATTTGTCCGTCGCGCCCGAAGACCTTGTCAAATTTTACAAACTCCTGGCCGCGCGATCCGGCGAATTCATGAACGGTTCGCGGCTGGTTTATCAGATGGAACGCCAGGCGATGCGCTTTCTCAACATTCTCGGCAATAAATTTTTCAGCTCGATGTTTTCTTTTCTTCTCGAGCAGCGGATCAAAGACACGCTCTGCGGGACGAAGGCCCTTTACCGGAAGGACTATCTCAAAATCGCGGCGAACCGCTCCTATTTCGGAGATTTCGATCCGTTCGGAGATTTCGATCTCCTGTTCGGGGCGGCCAAGTTGAATCTAAAAATCGTCGAAGTGCCGGTGCGCTACTACGAACGCCGTTACGGGACGACGAAAATCCGGCGGTTCTATCACGGCTGGCTTCTTTTGGGGATGTGTCTCATCGCGGCGCGCCGTCTTAAGTTTTTATGATGAATTACGCCTATTCGGACATTCGCGTCGCACACTTAAAATTTAATGACTACTCAAAAAACAAACGGCGTTCGTAACGTTTTTGCGGTCGGCTTGGTTTACGCCGCGCTGACACTTACGGCGTTTTGGCCCTGCCTGGGGTCTTTTTCAAAGGCGCTCATCGGCCCACCCGAAGACAACATGCTGCTGTATTGGTATCTTTGGAACGGCCACGAGTGCCTGTTTGCGGGAAAGACGCTTTGGCATTCCGCGCTCATCTTTTTCCCCGGAGGAGTGCATCTTCTTTTTTCGACGTATTATTATTTCGGGATGCTCCTGACGGCCCCGTTTGCGAAATGGGCCGGCCCGATCGTCGTCTACAACATCCTCGTCCTGTATCCGTTTGTGACCGGGGGGCTCGGGACCTTTTTTCTCATTCGCTATTTGACGAAAAACGAATGGGCGGCATTCGCGGCCGGGTTCGTGTTCGCTTTCAATCCCAACCATTTCGCGCATGCGATGCACCACGTTCATCTGGCCGACGTGACGTTCGCTCCTTTTCTGATGTTTTTCCTTCTCAAGACGGTTCGCGAAGGAACGAAAAAGAATCTTTTATGGGCGGTTTTTTTCTTTGCGATGGGCGGGTTGACCGATTGGAACGATCTGGTCTACGAATGCATTTTTTTGGCCGCGGCCGCGGGTTATTTCATTCTTCGGGACCGGAAAGGGTCGAGCCGCGGATTTCGCTCGAGCCTCGCCGTACTTTTTTTGGGGCTGCTCGTTCTTTCGCCGCTGATCGTTCCGGTCGCGTTCTACGGCTTGAAGAATCCGTTCAAGGGCGCTTACCCGGGGCAGGATATTTACGTGGCGGATCTTCTGGGTTTCTTCATTCCTTCCGTGTACCACGCCTTGTCGGGTTGGGCGCCGGTGAGCGCGCTCAATGCGAAGATGTCGGGGACGGATTGGGAAAAAGCGGTTTATTTGGGGTGGGTCAACCTCGCGTTGGTGGCACTGGCGTGGCGCTCAATTTGGTTGAAAGCGCGGCCGTATCTGCTGGGGTTCTGTTTTTTTGCGGTGCTGGCGCTCGGCTCTCACCCCCACTGGCTAGGAAAGGTTCTTCCCATTCCTTTGCCATATCGCCTTCTCGAGATGCTTCCTTTCTTGTCGAATGCGCGTAATCCCGCCAGAGTGATGATATTCGGATATCTTTTTTGGGCGGTTCTCGTGGGTTTTTCGGTGAAAGCCGTTCTCGAGAAGCCTCTTTCGAAAAGGGCGATCGCGATTCTGGCGGCTGTGGGCATTTTCTTCTTTGCCGATTTCTTTTCGGTGTGCGCGGCCAAGACGCGTGTGGAGCTTCCGCCCGCCTACGCGCCGCTTCTGGCCGATCCGGCCCGAGATTTCGGAATCCTCGAGCTGCCTTATGAAGGGGGGCGCTATCAGATGTATCAGACGCTCCACAAAATCCCGATCACGCAGGGCTATGTCAACCGTCGCAGCGAAAACACGCTCTCGGATAGCCTGCCCTACGATATTCGCCGGCTCGACGAGCAAAAACGTCTCCTTCTCCGATACAAAGTGAAATACATCTTCCTCCATAAAAAGAAATTGAATTGGGACGCGAACAAATCCCAAGACCTTCTTTATGAGCGTCTCATGGAGGCGGTGAGTGCGGCGTATGCGCGGACCTATACTCGGATTTATGAAGACGCGAACGCGGCGACGTTCAAGGTATATTGATTGAGATGAAGACCGTTTTTTTTATTCCCGTATGGAATCAGATCCACGAATTCCCGGGGTTATTGCGGGAGCTCAAGGCCGCGCCTCCGGCGTGCGACGAGATCCTCATCGTGAATAACGGTTCGACCGACGGCTCCGAAAAATATATCCGCGAAAGCGGTTATCCGTACATCGATTTGGCGGAAAACAGGGGTATCGGTTACAGTTTCATGTGCGCGATCGATTGGGCGATCGAGCGCGGGTTCGATGTGTTCGGGGTGATCGCGGGAAATGGTAAAATGCTTCCTTCGGAGATGCCGCGGGTTTTGGATCCCATTCGCCAGGGTCGCGCGGACTATGTGACCGGGAGCCGTTTTTTGCCGGGGGGAGCCTCCCCGAATCTTCCCGCGTTCCGAGGGTGGGCGATTCCTTGCGTGAACGTGTTTGCGCAGGCGTTGACGGGCGTCAGGCTCACCGATGCGACATGCGGCTATCGCGCCTATCGCCTCGAAGTGATTCGTCGCGCCCAGTTTGATTGGCATGCGAAGTGGATGTGGACTTATGGTTTCGAGTATTTTCTCTATGCAAAAGTTCTCATGGAGCGATCGATCCGCGCGATCGAGGTTCCGGTGACGATGCGTTATCCCGGAGCGGGAAAACGCTATTCGAAGATTCGTCCGGTCCTCGGATGGTATGAAATGCTCAAACCCTGGATTTTGGCTCGCCTGGACGGCAAAGGTTTCAAGAAATCATGAACGACATTTTCTTGGGTCGAAACGATGAACCTAAAAACGAACGCCTCTTTCGCCGATTGTACGCGATTCGGAGATTCGAAGAGTCGGTTTTGTCGCTCTTCGACGAAGGGGTTTTGAGCGGCACGACGCACGCATGTATCGGACAGGAAGCGGACGCGGTCGGGGTCCTGGAGCATGTTCGGGCCGAAGACCTCGTTTTCAGCAACCACCGCTGCCACGGGCATTATTTGGCCCGAACGGGCGATGTGCGCGGGCTTTTGGCCGAAATGATGGGCAAGCCCCAAGGGGTTTGCAAGGGGGTCGGGGGAAGCCAGCATCTTTTCGCCGAAGGATTTCAATCGAGCGGCATTCTCGGAGGTTTGTTTCCCGTTGCGGCGGGATCTGCTCTGGCTCTCAAAATGAAAGCAAAGGGCGGCCTCGGCGTGGCTTTCATCGGCGACGGAACGCTGGGAGAGGGCGTCGTCTACGAGACGCTCAACATCGTGTCGCTATGGAAAATCCCTCTTTTTATCGTACTCGAAGACAATGGTTGGGCGCAAAGCACTCCCAAACATCTCAACACCGCAGGTTCTCTCAAGGCGCGGTTCGAGGCGTTTGGTCTTCCCGTGACTCAAATCGCGACGACCGACGTGACGGTGGTCGAAGAAGCGGCCGGCCGCCAGATCGAATTCGTGAGATCTTCCCAAAATCCGAGTGTGTTGGCGATCGAAACGTATCGGCTTTGCCATCACTCCAAGAACGATGATGCCCGGCCGAAAGACGAGGTGGAGGCGCGCTGGGCGAATGAACCGCTTCGAATTCAAGGCGCCCGAATTCCGGAAGAGCGTGTCCGGATCATTTCCAAAGAAGTGGATGACGCATTGAAGCAAACGATCGAAACGCTAAAGGGGGGCCGATGATCTTTTCGGCGGCGCTCGGCGAAGCCCTGTCCCGGCGACTAAAAGAAGACTCGCGCGTCGTTCTTCTGGGTGAGGACATCGCCGATCCCTATGGCGGTGCCTTTAAAGTCACGAAAGGGCTCTTATCCGCGTATCCCGGCAGGGTTTTGACGACGCCGGTGAGCGAAGCGGCGATGGCGGGGATCAGCGCGGGTCTGGCTCTTCAAGGCTACAGACCCATCCTGGAGGTCATGTTCGGAGATTTCTTGGCGCTCTGCTTCGATCAAGTATTGAACCACATTTCTAAGTTTGAGGCGATGTCCGGCGGGAAGGCTGCCTGTCCCGTGATCATTCGCACTCCGATGGGGGGCGGCCGGGGATACGGTCCGACGCACAGCCAGTCCCTCGAGAAACATTTTTTCGGGATATCGGGGCTGGAGGTGGTTGCCGCGTCTTTGTTTCATTCTCCCGAGGAAACGTTTTGCGAACTTCTTTCAAAAAAGAACCCGGTCTTATATATTGAACATAAGCTGCTTTATCCGGCCGAGATGATGATCCCTCAAAAGGGACACGTGGCCGGTTTCTTGACGCGAAAAAATGAGGGCGAATCGAACGTGTGCTCGATTTCGGCCGTACCGCCGGAGCAGTGTCAGGTGACGGTATTGGCCTACGGCTATCAGGCGGCAAAGTTGTTGCCGGTGATGAAGCGGTTGGCCGTACAGGACGAAATATTCGTCGAGCTTTTGGTGCCGTCGAGAATCGCGCCGGTTGATTTCGCTCCGATCGAGCGATCGCTCGAAAAGACGGGCACGCTCGTTATCGTCGAAGAGGGGGGAGCGGGGTGGTCTTGGGGCTCGGAAATCGCTTCAACCGTTCAAAATCGATTTTTTGGGAGGCTTAAAGTACCTGTGACGTGTGTGACCAGCGAAAGCGGGATCGTGCCGAGCGCACGGGACCTTGAGGAGCGGATGCTCGTGAACGAAAAGAAAGTCGAAGACGCGGTGCGCCGATGTCTATAGCCGTCACGGTTCCGGTGATCGACGTCAACAGTGAAATGTGTCGGATCGTGCGTTGGTTCGCCAAAGCCGGGGACGCGGTCGGCAAAGGCACCAAGCTCGCGGAAGTCGAAACGAGCAAGTCGGTTTTTGAAATTGACTCGCCCGGCGCCGGGGTCATCGGAGGGTTGAAAGAATCCGGGCAGAGCGTGCCGATCGGCAGCGTCATTGCGACGATTTTTTCGGACAAAACCGCGATGGAGCAGTGGGAAAAAGAGGCAAAAAAAGGAAAACCCAAGAACGAATCGGGCGAGTGGGGATGCACCGAGAAAGCCAAGGCCCTTGCCGAGAAATACGGCGTGGATCTCAAGGCTCTGAATCAGGGAGCGCTCATCACCGAGAAGGACGTGAAGTCGTTTTTGCTGAAAAATCCGACCAAACTTTCGCCTTCTTTCCCCAAACCGTTGCCGGGTTCCGGTCAGGCGCGAAGGATTCTCTTGATCGGAGCGGGGCTCGGAGCGACGCAGGTTCTCGAAATTTTACGCCAAGATCCCGCTCAAGAAGCCGTCGGCGTTTTGGATGACGACCCCGAAACGTGGGGCCGGGAGGTGAACGGTATTCCCGTCGTGGGATCCGGGGAAAAGCTCGGAACGCTTTTCGTCGAACGCACATTCGACGGAGTCATCATCGCGATCAGCACGTCCATTTCCGCCCGCGTCAAATACCGGGAATTGTGCCGCTCCTTATCGATCCCTCTTTTTAATGCGATCGATTCGAGCTGCCAGATCGCCGCCGACGCGCGCTTGGGAACGGGGAACGTGCTTTGCGCGTTCTGTCACGTCGGGACGGGAACGGTTTTAGGCGACAACAATTTTATCTCGGCTTATAACTCCATCGATCACCACTGCGTCGTCGGTTCGGATCTCTCCACGGGTCCCGGCTGCATGGTTTCCGGCATCGTCAAAATCGGCAGCCGCGTGCGAATGGGTACGGGCATCTTTATCCAGCCTTATCTCGAAATCGGAGACGACGTCCAGATTGCATCGGGAAGCATCCTGGTTCAGTCCGTTCCCGCATCGCATGCGGTCAAAACGAAAGTGGTCACGTCTACCGTCGTTCCGATCCGCCGCGCCTGATCATCCGTTTTATTTATTTTTTAATATAACTTTACAATTTTAATTCGGCTTTATTTGAGGTATTCTAGCTTCAATTATGGCTAAAAAGCGGATTGGTGTGATCGGTTGCGGGCAATGGGGACCCAATCAGATCCGGACGTTTTTCTTTCATCCCCACGCAGAGGTCGTTCGGATCTGCGATAAAACGCGCGCGCGTTTGGACGCCAATTGCCCGCTTTATCGGGCCGATGGCTGCGAAGACTACACGAAAGTCACGAGGGCCGACGACATCGACGCGGTCGTCGTCGCCACGCCCGTGTCGACGCATTATGAAATCGTGGCGGATGCGCTCTCGCACGGGAAAGACGTTCTCTGCGAAAAACCGCTGACCGTCCGCGCCGAGGAGAGTCGGAAGCTCGCGGATTTGGCCGCCTCGAAAGAGCGCATTCTCATGGTCGGTCACGTTTTTCTCTATAATCCCGGAATCATGCAGCTCAAGAAACTCATGCAGGCCGGCGAGATCGGGCGCCCTTTCTATATTCACGCGCAGCGAACGAATTTGGGGCCTGTTCGAAACGACGTGAATGCCGTGTATGACCTGGCTTCCCATGACATCTCCATTTTCAATTATCTCCTCGATTCGGCGGCCCCAAAACTGTTGTCTGCGACGGGGAAGTGCTATTTACAGCCGAACGTGGAGGACGTCGCGTTCGTCTCGCTCGAATATCCCGGAGGGGTTTTGGCGCATATTCATGTCAGCTGGCTCGATCCCAAGAAGGTGCGCCAGATCACCGTCGTCGGAAACCAGAAAATGATCACCTGGAACGATTTGTCTCCGACGGGCCCGGTGCAGATTTATTCGAAACACGTCGAGCGCGAGCCGTTTTACCGCGACTTCGGCGATTTTCATCTGCTTGTGAAAGAAGGGGAAGTGCTCACGCCCAATGTGGCCAATGCCGAGCCCTTGAAGCAGCAAACCGCTCATTTCATGGAGTGCATCGTCGAACGCCGAAAACCTCTGACGGACGCTTTGTTTGCGGCCTCGGTCGTCGAGACGCTGGAGACGATCGAGCGGCAATTGGCCGGCGCGCGCTCCAAATGACCTTACCCGTTCCTTTTTTCGATCTATCCGAACAGCACCAAAAACTCGGGAACGAATTAAGCGAAGCTTTTTCGAGGGTTCTGGGAAATTCCGGATTCATCCTGGGCTCCGAAGTCACGGAATTCGAAAAGGAATTCGCCGCCTATACCGGCACGTCTTTTGCGATCGGGGTAAATTCCGGCCTCGATGCGCTCACGCTGTCGCTTCGCGCTCTGGGCGTCGGCCCGGGAGACGAAGTGATTCTGCCCGCCAATTCGTTCATTGCGACGGCACTGGCGGCCAGCGCCGTGGGGGCCACGCCCGTTTTCGCCGATGTGGATGCCGATTATTTGCTGACCGACCCGGCTTCCGTCAAAGAGCTCATCGGCCCGAAAACGAAAGCCGTCATCCCGGTCCACCTCTACGGGCAAAGCACCGACATGGAAGCTCTCGAGGCGTTGTGCCGCGCTCATTCGATTCCTCTCATCGAGGACGCCTGCCAAGCGCACGGCGCGCGCGAGCGCGGACGCTGCTGCGGCAGCCTCGGAACCTTCGGATGCTTCAGTTTTTATCCGAGTAAGAATCTTGGAGCGTTGGGCGACGGCGGGATGATCACGACCGATGACAAAACGCTCTATGAGCGCGTGTTGCGGTTTCGGAATTACGGTTCGATCGTGAAATACCGGCACGAGGTGCCCGGTTTCAATACGAGATTGGACGGGGTTCAGGCTGCGTTTTTGCGTGCGAAGCTTCCTCATTTGGATTCGTGGAACGAAAAACGGCGTACGATTGCCGCGCACTACAAGCGCCGGCTGTCTTCGATCAAGGATTTGCGTCTTCCGGCCGAACGAGCCGGATGCGAGCCGGTCTATCATCTCTATGTCATCAGGACCTCTCGCCGCGAAGAGCTCCAGAACTTCCTGAAGGACCGGCAGATTTCGACCGCGATCCATTATCCTTCCCCCATTCACCGCTTGGAAGCGTATGCGTCTCTACCCCAGCGCAGCCGCTCCCTTTCGGTCTGCGAAACCCAAGCGCCCCTTTTGCTTTCGCTTCCGATGTATCCCGAGCTTGCGCCGGAATCGGTTGATCGCGTGTGTGACGCGATTTTGGAATTTTTCAGATAAACACGCCGGAAAACGTCGTTTTGCCGGCAGGAGAACGCCTTTGACGTTGAAAAGAACGGCTTGGATTCTTTTTTGGGCGGGTCTTTTTATCGTCTATGTCCAGGCGGGCTGGGTTGGGATTCGCGCGCACACCGATCCCGTGGAGATGGATACGGTTTCCTACCTCAAAGCGGCGCTCGACATTCGCCAAACCGGCGGGATTGTGGGCCACATCCCCAATTGTTTCTCGGGTCGCTATCTTCAGGCTACTCAGCACCCGTTGTATTTGCTCATGCTTTCGCCGTTTGCCGAAAGAAATGTCCGGTTTTTTGTGCGAGCCAAGTGGGCGACGTTTTTCATGGGCGGAATCCTTTTGGCCGTCTTTTCGTGGATTATGGTTCGGTGGTTCGGCAGGATTCGCGGTACGGCCGCTTCGGGCCTGCTCGTTTTTTGCGCGAGTTTCATTCATTTTTCGGCGATGGTCGCCTGTGAAACGTTGTTGTCTTTCTTTTTTATTCTGTTTTGGTTTTTTGCGTCGAAAGGGATCGGCCGGCCGCGTGACGGATGGCTTGCCGGTTTGGCCGCGGGGCTGGCATTTCTCACGAAAAGTCTCGCCATTTTAACGCTTCCCATTTTCGTTCTTTCGATGTGGATCCTGAGCCGAAAACAGCGTGTTTCGATTTGGAAAAAACACGCGTTTTGGGCTTTTTTTATCGCGTTTTTCCTCGTTTCGTCGCCGCTTTTGATCCGCAATGCAAAAGTGTACGGAAATCCTTTGTATAGCGACAGTACCGCAGTTCTGTGGCTGGACCGCTGGGCGGATTTTTTCAGTCCCGATCCCGCCGTCAGCCGTCCGAATCTCAACTCCTATCTGACGCGTCACGGATGGGGAGGAGTCGCCAAGACCCTGTTCGAAGGGCTTGTGTCGAGAGACCCGAAAATGATGTCGGATCTCGTGAAGCCGCTACCTTTTTGGCAAAATCCGATTCGGCCGGATCTGTTGCGGGGATTTCACGCGAAAACGATCGCGCATCAACCCCTCTGGGCGCTCGGCCTAGGGCTCTTGGCCGTTTACGGTGCATGGCGCCGTCGACGGTCGCCCGAAACGACGTTGGCACTCGTGTCGGCGGCTTTCTTTTTCATCTTTTGCGGTTGGTATTCGAAAGTTTTTGCCGAAACCCCGCCCACGAGGATTCTGTATCCCGTTCTTTTTTTATTCGTGCCTTATGCGGCGGCGGGAGGGGGCGATCTGGTTGCCTGGGCGGCGAGGTCTTTCCGAGCCCGGCGTCTTCTCGCGGCAGGGGCCCTGGCGATTTTTCTCGGTGGTTATGCGCTAGGCCTGGTATTGCATGCCGGTCGCAGCGACCCCCGGACGGAAAAATATTATGAAATCAATCCCGTCATGGCTCTTCAGGCCCGATGGGCCTTGTCTCATGTCTCGAAAGGCGAGCGCGTCCTCGTCGGGATGAATTTCTTGAATCTGACTTTTTATTTTGATTTTTTACCCGAGGACCGTATTCTGATATGGCCGCGTACTTCGAGCCTCGAAAAACTCGAAAAGGCGATTCGTGATTCGGGCGCGCAGGCGGGCATTTTGGATTTGCTGACGGTCGTGACGGATTGGCCCGTCTATCAGCCGTATTTTTCGGCCGGCCCGACGATCGGTCTGAGACCGACGAACGATTTGCCGCCCTTTTTTGATCGCGAGTCAAAGGAAGGAGACCATCCGCCGCTTTATGAGACGTATCGATTCCGTTATGCATAACGGCCTTTCGAAAGGGTTGTATCGCGTCTCCGTTTGGGCGGCGTGTTTTTTTGGGGCTTTTTGTTTTCTTTATTTCGGAAAGGTTGGCCTCGAAAGGATCGTCTACCCCTATCAGCTGAATCTCGGGGAATCGCCGCTTTCGCAGGCCGTGATGTTTCTGGCGCGCGGGGAGAACCCCTATCGGGATCTTTTGAAGCCGCCTTATTTCCTCGTTCCGTACGGCCCCGTCTATCTTTTTTTCGCGTCGATACTCTATCGGCTCGTCGAAAGCCCTTACGTTGGCGGACGCCTGATTGCGTATGCGGCGACATTCGGTTGCGCGTTTTTGATTTTCTCTATCTTGAGGCGCGTACAAGTCCGGAAAACCCCTTCGTTTCTGGCGGCCTCGCTTTTTTTGGCGCACCCGTTCATCGACCGATGGGGTGTCCAGGTCAACGTCGACATCACGGGGGTTTTTGTCGATCTGGCGGCTCTTTTTTTCTTCGTGGGGTATACGCAATCCGGTCGCAGGCGGGATTGGGTGGCCGGCTGCGTTCTCGCGGTCGCGGCTTTCTTTACGAAAAGCTCGATGGTCTGCGCCCCCGGTGCTTTCTTTCTTTATCTCATTTTTCAAAAGCGGTTTCGCTCGGCGTTGGCGCTCCTGGGCACGATCGGAGGTATGGCCGGAATCGTTTTTTTGGCGCTTCAGGCGTCGACTCATGGGCATTATGGTTTTCACACGATCTATGAGATCGCGCATCGGAGTTTTTATTACCAATTCATTCTTTGGAACTGGAAGCACGCGTGGGTTTCGGCGCCTCTTTTCATTTTTGCGAGCCTTTGGACGGTTCAAGCTCTTTTCCGTCGACGAGCTCCGGAAATTTTACCGCTATTTCTGTGCGTCGGGGCGTTCTTAAGCCTTTCGATGGGGAAACAGGGGTCGGACACCAATTATCTTTTGTCGTGGACGGTGGCCGCGGCGATGGCTTCGGGGCTTTGGCTGGATCGTTGGCGAAGCAAAATGCCTTTATTGGGAAGCCTTCTGGCGTTGGCGATGGCCGTGCAGCTGGGGGTGCTTGCCTGGCCCAAGCGGGACATGGGCGGAAACCGTTTGGCCGAGCAAAAAGCGTTTTTTGATAAAATTTCGGCGATCGTGAAGATGGCGCCCGATCCGGTTTTGTGCGAGGACATGAGTCTTCTCATCGCAAATCATCGAACGATTTACTATGAACCGTTTCCATTCGGGCAAATGAGCTACAGCAAGGTGTGGGATCAGGCGCCGATCCTGAAAGATCTTAATAATCGGATTTTTTCCATGGCGATTCTGTACACGTATATGCCCGGCATTCAGCGCAGCCGGACCTTTAACGAAGCGTTCACCGCGGCGTTCAATCGCAATTACGAGATTGCCAGCGGAGTGGCGCTCCCCTGGAACTCAAACGTCGTATACTTTTTTTATAAACCCAGAGGCGGGGCCAAATGATTTCGATTATCGTGCCGACGTATAACGAACGCGACAATATCGCGCGGCTCCTGCCGTCGCTCGAAGCCGTTTTGGATGAGTCGGGATACCCTGACTACGAGATTCTCGTCATGGATGACGATTCGCCTGACGGGACGGCGGCGTTCGCGGCGACGATCGGCAGCCCTCGGGTGTGGGCCGTCAACCGGCGCAGCCGGTCTCGCGGCCTTTCGGCGGCGGTGATCGATGGTTTCGAGATTGCCCGCGGGGACATCATCGGAGTGATGGACGCCGATTTAAGCCACCCCTGTTCGACCGTGCCCGCCCTGATTAAAGCCGTCGAGTCGGGGGCGAAATTGGCCGTAGGGAGCCGCTACGTCAAAGGTGGCGGGGTGAAGGATTGGCCGGTACACCGCGTGTGGGCCTCGAGAGCGGCCTGTTTGGCGGCGGGTTTTCTGACGGGGGTCCGCGATGCGACGTCGGGTTTCTTTTTTCTGAGGCATGAGGTGGTCTCCGGCGTATCGCTCAGCCCGCGGGGCTTTAAAATCGGACTCGAGGTCTTTGTGAAGGGGCGACACGGCGGCTCGATCGTCGAGGTGCCTTATACGTTTGTCGATCGAACGGCCGGCCAGAGCAAGCTCAGTACCCGCGTGACGTTCGAATACCTCAAGCAAATTCTTCGTTTGGCGCGCACATCCGGACGAAACAAGGCCGTATGATTCGCGCCCGCAGGTCTTTATTTTCCGCAAAAGGTCTCTATCTAATTCTCGCCGCTCTTCTTCTGATCGCGTCGATTGGGGTGGCCGTATCCTGTTTCCAGAAAGGCTTGTTCAAATTTTTGACGCTGGATGAAGCGCTTGAGGCCGGAAGAGCCCATATGATCGCCTCGGACGGTTTTCGGGGGCCGGAGAAGGTGTTCGGCGAGGAAGGGTTGACGCACCCGCCATTTTTTGTCGGAACTCTGGCGCTTTTGTTCCGGATTATCGGCGAGACCGAAGCGGTGGCTCGCGGTTTCGGTTTGTTCCTGCACATTCTGATCGCGGCGATCCTCCTACGAATCTATTGGCTTCTTGGCGAAGGGCAATCCGGATTTTTTAAAAAAATGGGGCTCTATCTCTGCCTCGTTCTTTATTGCGTCAATCCGCTGCTGGTCCAGCACTGTCTTCTCGTGGATGCCGATACGACCTGGACTCCGTTTTTTACGATTGCGTTCGTGGCGGTCTTTGCCGGATTCGAGAAAACGAAAGGCCGGGTTTATGTCGGGTCTCGTCTTTTGCTCGGGATCTTTCTCGCTTTTGCTTTTTTAAGCAAGGAAATGACTCCTCTTTTTCTCGTGATCGCCGTCGTTTTATACCGTCTGCTCAACCGTGAATGGAAAAAGTTGGCGGTCGATTTCGTGGTGATGACCCTCTCGGCCGTGGCGGTCACGGTGTTGATCGATCGTATTTATAAAGTGACGACGGGAATCCCGCTGGAGTTCTTTTTCCGCAAACAATATCAGTTTCGGGTCGGCCGGGTCACCCCTCAATTTCTCCAGAAAGTGTTGAAGTCGTTGCCGCTCATCTCGAGATGGCCTCTGTTTTGGACGACGGTTCCGTTTTTTGTCGCGCTCGCATGTTCTTTAATTGCGGCTTTCGGCCGTTTTTGGAAGGAAAAAAGGCTGCGGATGGTCGATTTTTGTCTGATTGCCGGGCTCGTCGTGTGGACGCCTTTCTATTTCGTGAAGCCAAGCATCGACATGATGAAATACCAGCACTCCTGTTATTCGTTATTCATTCTCGCGATCGTCTGGAACATGCTTTACCTGCTCGAACCTCACCGGGAATCGATCGTGAAAACGCTCAGCGCCCGAGCCGCGTTGATCGTGCCGGTCTGCATCCTGGTTTTCGCCGTCTTTTTCGTGCAATACGATCGTCTCGGAGATTACATCTATCTTCTGCGATCCGTTCCGACCGCACCGGCGTGGCGGACATTTCTCGCGTCTTATTTTTTGCCTTTGGGAATTGTCTTCGGGGCGGTACTCGTCGCAACGGCGATTTTCCGACGAAAACTCATTTTGATCTCGATTTTTTTCGCGTCGGTTTTTGTGTCCGTTCCGATCGCGCTGGCACTGGATCATAATCAGCAAAAAAAGGATTACGTGACTGTCGAGTCCTGGCTCAATTACGGCGAAACGGGTTTGCGCGAAACCATCGACTACTTGACGCCGCGCTTGAAAGAAGGCTCCGTCGTGGCGATGCGCAATGACGTGGATTATTACATCAAGTACCGCCACAACATCGCGGTGAAATCGTGCGATTTGGGAACGGCGTTCGGCAATCCCGTCTGGGTCCTTGAATTCTTCAAAACATCCCGGTTTGATTATCTCGTCATCGATAACGTGTCGCAATCGTATCTCCGGATCAAGGACAGCCCGATGCTGCTGGTTCTGGCCCGGTATTACCGGCTCGATGCGGTTTTCGGCGATTTCAAGATATTCGCCTATAAAGGGCGGACCGTCTAGATGTGCGGGATCTGCGGTTTTTTTTCTCCCTCCAAACCGGTTCCCGACGCCGACCTGAAACTCGAAGGGATGGTCCGTAGGCTCCATCACCGGGGGCCCGACGAAGACGGTTTTTGGCGAGGGGAAGGGGTGGCCTTTGGGCACAGCCGGCTTCGCGTCATCGACCTCGAGGGGGGACGCCAGCCCATGACTTCTTCCGACGGCCGGTTCACGCTCGTGTTTAACGGGGAAATATATAATTTCCTGGATTTGCGCCGGTCCCTTGAGGCGAAGGGCCGTCGGTTTGTGACGCGTTCGGATACCGAGAGTCTCCTTCAGCTTTTCGAAGAGGAGGGCCCCGCCGCTTTTGCGAAGCTCGAAGGGATGTTCGCGCTCGCCGTCTACGACCATCACGCCCAAACCGTTTATTTGGCCGTCGACGCCTTTGGAAAAAAACCGCTTTATTATTCGCAGGATGGCGGAATCATGTGGTTCGCGTCCGAGCTCAAAGGTCTCGTTGAGGGCGCCAAGCTCGCGAGACGACTCGATGAGACCGCGCTCGCGCGTTATCTGGCTTTCGAATACGTGCCTGCTCCGGCGACGATTTTCAAAGGGATTTTCAAGCTCGAGGCGGGTTCTTATCTAGAAGTGACGCCTTCCGGGTTTACCGCTAAGGCGTACCGGTGGGTGGACCGGATGCCCGAGCCGGTTTCCTCGGGTGAATGGGAAGAGAGGTTTTTTGATCGCTTTCGGTCTGCCGTCCAGGGACGCCTGGTCAGCGACGTTCCCCTCGGAATTTTTGCGAGCGGGGGGCTGGATTCGAGTTCGGTGCTCGCGATGGCCAAGAGTCTCGATCCGAAGCGTCGTTTTAAAACATTCACGATCGGTTTCGATGACCCTTCTTTCGACGAATCGGCCTATGCGCGGCAGGTCAGCCGTTTTTTTGATAC
>Ga0172375_10004614_pt1 | contig 20253 bp, 16 predicted proteins | sample LakKiv1m_FD_114537 | JGI IMG/M metagenome (GOLD analysis project Ga0172375, IMG submission 114537) | Freshwater microbial communities from Kabuno Bay, South-Kivu, Congo - kab_092012_11.1m | ecosystem: Environmental > Aquatic > Freshwater > Lake | place: Democratic Republic of the Congo...
CCTTCCGCGTCCCCCCGCCGTAAGTTTTACGTGTGGGAACTCGCCCTGTTTCTGGCGCAACAGGGACGCGGCACGGAAGCAGACAGCGATCTCAAAGCATTGGCAAGACAGTGCAGCGACCACTTCCGACAGAACCGGCTCCTGCTGGTCGAGTTCTTCAACGCTCTGGAAACCGGACGCACGGCGCAGGCCATTCAGCTGCTGCCGCAGATCGAGAACAGCCCCCATATCCCGCGCGATCTGGCGCGGGATACGTTCGGCGGATACCAGGCCCTGCTCGCCCTGATGCAGACGCAGGGCCATGATCGGAAGCTCATCGCCTCCGCCCCCATGCCGCCGGTCCATGTCCCCATCTGGGTACGGGTCGTGCGATCGCTCTTGATGAGAGATACCGGTGAAGCCCTGCGCCTGGCCCGTCTCGACGCGAACCGGGTACTCGGTTCCGTCTTCGCCGGCGGATTCAGCTCCTTCAACTTGATACGCGCGGAGCTGGCGGCCGGCAACTGGGAAGCGGCCCGCCGCCTTCTCGACATGCGCCATGGCCGCGGAAACACGCATTACCTAGACGCCCTCTTCCTGGCCCGGGCCGAACTCCTGGCCGCCGATCCGAAGGCGGCCGCTCATCATTTCGCAGAAGCCCTCAAAGCGGTGGATTTCTACCAGGCAAGAAGCCGTCTGAATTTCGAGATGGAAATGGCCTGCGATCTGTCTCCCGCCCATGTCGTTCAACTCCTCCGGCCTGAAGTCACGACGAAACGTGCCAGGTCAACCGACATCGGCCTGCCGCCCGTCCGCCGCCGGACCTCCGTCGCTCCGCGTCCGGGCGACAGCATCATCGGAGAGAGCCTCGCCGTGCATAACGTGCGCGAACTCATCGCCCGCTTTGCCGACATCGATGCCCCCGTTCTGATCACCGGCGAGACCGGCACCGGCAAGGAACTCGTCGCCCGCGCGTTGTTCGAAGCCAGCAAACGCAAGGGGCTTCCCTTTATCGCCGTCAACTGCGGTTCCATCGCCGAAACCATCCTGGAATCGGAGCTTTTCGGACATGAACGAGGCGCGTTTACCGGCGCCGACAGGGCCACCAAAGGGCTCTTCGAGGAGGCCGGCAACGGTACGATCTTCCTGGACGAGATCGGCGAGATCCCTCCGCACCTTCAGCGGGCTTTGCTACGGGTCCTGGAGATCGGAGAGATCCGTGCCGTGGGAAGCGCCCGAACCCGGAAGATCAAGTGCCGCATCCTGGCCGCCACCAACGCGGATCTCGATAAACTCGCCGAGGAAGGCCACTTCAGAAAGGATCTGCTCTTCCGGATCCAGCGCCTCTGCATCCATATCCCGCCCCTGAGAGAACGCCGGGACGACGTACTGCTCCTCGCTCGTCACTTTCTGGACGTGGATCGCCGCTCGGGCGTTCATGCCACGCTTTCCGAAGACGTTGTCTCCCGCATTCGGGCCTATCACTGGCCGGGCAACGTCCGCGAGCTGAAGAACGTCATCGAGCGCATGCGGCTGATGCACTCCGACAAACTGGCTTACAACCTGAACGATCTCGATCTGAAGTTCCAAACAGGGAATCCTTCCGCCGATCTCCGTAGAGCCGACACGTCCCCTGCCGTTCCGGAGCCTCACGACCGGCCTCCCGCCGCTGAGCGGAAGCCCGAGACAGGGCTCTCCGGTCCGACACCGGCCAGGCCTGACGGAACGGCCACGCGTCCGGAGAAAGTGCCGCTCCCCTCCGCCGTGTCGGAATCCGAGCAATTGCTGGGCGGGAGTTCTCCGCTGCGACGCTTGGATCGTATCCGGGACCTCTTTTCCAGACATGGAAAGATGACCCGCAACGAACTCATCAGGATATTGGGCGTCTCTCCCAACACTGCCACAAAGGATTTGAAGGCGCTCTGCGAAGAGGGCTTGATCGAACGGGTTGAGCCGAGCACCTCAACCCGGTCTCACTACTTCATTCTGAAGGAAAAAGCCAAGCCGACGCCGGCCCCCGGAACGTCCGGCGCCGTCAACACCTGACGGCCCTGTCAAAAGGGCAGCGAATACCGCTTGTCGAGCGTGAAGGCGTTCTCGATGTGGCGTGTCACGGGCCGCTCATCTCCCATGACCCCGACCACTTCAACCACGTCGAACCGGAAGCACACCTGCGGATTGCCGATCTTCTTGAGATAGCGCACGGCGGCCCTGGAAAGCGCGTGCCGCTTCTTGCGGTCCACCGCCATGAAGGGCCGTCCGAACTCCTCCTGCTTTCGCGTCTTGACCTCCACGAACACCAAGACGTCGCCATCCCGCGCCACCAGGTCCACTTCATCGTGGGGCCCCACGTGCACCCGCCGTCCCAGGATTCGATAGTTTTTTTGCTTCAGCAGCCGCTCTGCCTGCTCCTCCCCCCACTCCCCGGTCTTCAGATGAGTCGGCTCCGCGTCGCCACCCGATGCTTTCTTCTTGAAGAAACCGAACATCTCGCTCCTTCGATTCCGAAAAAGGTTTCGGGGTTCAGGCCGTGACTTTCCGAGTCCCGCTTTCGCCTTTTTGCCTCTCCCTTATCTCCAACGCCTCGCGTACCGGCCGGAACGTCCGCCGATGAACGGGACAAGGTCCGAACTCCAGTAAAGCCTGCATATGAGCCGCCGACCCGTAGCCCTTGTGTTTCGCAAATCCATAGTGCGGATAGACCGCATCCAATTCCCGCATGATCGCATCCCGAGTCACTTTGGCCACCACGCTGGCCGCCGCGATGGACAAGCTGAGCGAGTCGCCGCGGATGATTGCGGTGGAAGGACAAGGGAGCCCCTTGACCGGCAACCCGTCCACCAGAACATGGACGGGCGGTTGGGGCAATGCCTCCACCGCCCGGGCCATCGCCCGATGGGTCGCCTGGAGAATATTGAGTTCTTCGATTTCTTCGACCTCGGCCTTGCCAACACCGATGGCAACGGACGCCGACGCCTTCAGGAGGGCAAAGAAATGATTACGCTTCGATTCGGAAAGACGTTTGGAATCGGTAAGGCCGTGCAAGGCACGAAGCTCTTCCGCCTCGACAAAGGAGCGCTCGAAAACGACGGCCGCCGCCACCACCGGCCCCGCCAGCGGGCCGCGACCTGCTTCGTCAACGCCGGCCAACCTGTCTAATCCGCGGTCCCAGTGTTGACGTTCAAACCGGAGCAATAATCGCCCCCGTCGTTACTTCGTTGGTTCCTTCGCGACCGCCGGGGTAGCCGGCGCTGCTACCGCAGGCTTCGCGGGCTCGGCCTCGTTGATCTTCTCTTCAAGACGCGCTTGTTTGCCCGAAATATCGCGCAGGAAATACAGTTTCGCCCGACGAACATGCGTGGAGGCTTCCACCTCGATCTTGGCAATATGGGGCGAACGAACGGGGAAAATGCGTTCCACGCCTACCCCGTGTGAGATCCGCCGGACGGTGAACATCTCCTTATCCCCGCCACCCTTGCGGGCAATCACGGTACCGGCAAACGTCTGGATGCGCTCCTTGTCGCCTTCCGCAATCCGGACGTAGACCTTGATGTTATCGCCGATGGCAAACGAGACGGGTCCGCTCTGTTCCATGCGGGCTTTCTCTGTCCGCTCGCCTTTGCCCTTCTTCTTCTCGACCTTCTTGTCGGCCTTGTCTTTTCCTGCTTTTTCCGCTTCTTTCGCCGCCATGACTCAACTCCCATTCAGTCCTGATTCAGTAAATCAGGTCTTCGTCTCTTTGTCCTCGCGATGGCCTGTTCTCTTCTCCAACGTGCAATCTGTTCGTGGTTCCCCGAGAGCAACACTTCCGGAACCTTCATGCCCCGGTATTCGGCCGGCCGGGTATACTGCGGATACTCCAGCCTCTCTCCGACAAACGATTCTTCCGCGGTCGCATCCTCGGCGCCCAGCACCCCGGGAATCAGCCGCACCACCGCATCGATCACCACGGCAGCCGGCAGCGCCCCGTTCGTCAGCACGTAGTCACCGACCGATACTTCATCGGTGACCAAGGCGTCGCTCACCCGTTCGTCAACACCCTCGTAATGCCCGCACAAGAAAATCAGATGCCGTTCCCGGGCCAACTCTCCGGCCATCGCCTGATCGAACCGCCGTCCCTGCGGGGTCATCAGCACCACCCGCGCACCCGGCGTCCGGATCGATTCCACGGCCTCAAAAAGGGGTTCCGGCTTCATCACCATCCCGGCGCCACCCCCGTACGGCCGGTCATCGGTCGTCCGGTGAACGTCGCGCGTAAAAAGCCGCAGATCCACGGTTCGGATCCGCACGGCTCCCTTTTCCACCGCTCGCTTGACCATGCTTTCCTCAAGGAAGCCTTTCAGCATCCCGGGAAAGATCGTGATGACATCAATAACGAGTGGCTCGCCCATAAGTTCCCGGAAGACAAGGGACCGGGCTCTACTTGCCGGCAGCCGCCTTCTTCGCCTTCCTCACGAGGCTCCTGACCGTGTCACTGACGATAGCACCTTTGCTCTCCCAGTACTGGATACGGTCAACGCGGACCTGGAAATTGACCCCCGTCTTCTTGGGATCGTACCACCCCAGCCCCTCCAGGTAACTACCATCCCGCGGCGAACGCGAATCCGTGGCCACCACGCGATAGCAGATATCGTTCTTCCCACCGGTTCTTCTCAGCCTGACTTTAACGGACATGCGACCTCCATGAAAAAACGGCGGATAGTGTCACGTAGCCCCGCCGTTTGCAAGCATTCTTCGCCATACTATCCCCGGGCCGGCTGCGCCGCCTCTTTCTGCTTAAACCTCAGCTTCTCGCCGGCCGCCGTCACCTCGATAACATCGCTCCCCCCGCCGCCGCGCAACACTTCCTCCGACAACGGGTCCTCCAGGAATCGCTCAATGGCGCGGCGAAGCGGCCTCGCTCCCAGCGCCTCGTCGAACCCCTTGTTGACCAGGAACTCCCGCGCGCTCTTGGCCAGGCGGATCTTCTTTCCCTTGGCGGCCAGACGGGCATGTACCTTGGCCATTTCCACGTCGAGAATGTCCAACACATCCGCCTTGGTCAGTTTCCGGAAAACGATGATATCGTCGAAACGGTTCAACAGCTCGGGCTTGAAGACTTTCTTGGCCTGCTCGGTGAGTTCGGTCTTCAGCCGCTCATAGTCCGCTCCCGCCGCGGACTCTCCGAATCCCAGCCCGGATGCCTTTTTCCCGAGATCGATCCCCAGGTTCGAGGTCAGGATCACCACGGTGTTCCGGAAGTCCACCTGCCGCCCGAGGCTGTCGGTCAGTTTCCCTTCCTCCAGGATCTGCAGGAGCATGTTCATGACGTCCGGATGCGCTTTCTCGGCTTCGTCGAAAAGCACCACGGAGTACGGACGGCGCCTGACCTTCTCGGTCAGCTGCCCGCCTTCTTCGTGGCCAATGTAGCCCGGCGGCGATCCCGCCAGTCGCGACACGGTGAACTTCTCCATGTACTCCGACATATCCAGCTGGATCAGGGCGTCGGCGCTACCGAACATGAACTCGGCCAGCGCCTTGGCCAGCAGAGTCTTCCCCACACCCGTGGGCCCCAGGAACACGAACGAGCCGATCGGGCGCTTCGGATCCTTGAGATCCGCCCGCGAGCGGCGCAGCGCCCGGGACACGGCCTGCACCGCGGCGGTCTGCCCGATCACGTGCCTCGAAATCTCCTTCTCCATCTCCAACAGCCGTACCAGTTCCTTCTCGTCCATCTTCCGCAGGGGTACGCCGCTGGCCTTGGATACGACGGCCAGGATGTCATCCGCCGTCACCGTCAGCGTTTCTTCCTTGTGCTCATCGCGCCACTTCTTGACGACCGCTTCAAGCGCTTCGCGCTCTTTCCGCTCCAAGTCGCGAAGCCGCGCGGCCTCCTCGAAACGCTGTTCCTTGATGGCCGCTTCCTTCTGCTCCCGGATCTTGTCGATCTCGACTTCCTTCGCCCGGAGGTCGGGCGATCGCGTGGTGGCCAGTATCCGGACCCGCGCGCCGGCTTCGTCAATGGCGTCGATCGCCTTGTCGGGAAGGTTCCGCCCCGTGATGTACCGGGCCGTCAGGCGGGCCGCCGCTTCCAGCGCGTCGTTCGTGTACCGGGCATTGTGATGCTTCTCGTACTTCTCCTGCACACCTTTGAGAATGGAAATCGTCTCGTCCACCGACGGCTCATCCACCCGCACGGACTGGAATCGCCGCTCCAGGGCGGAGTCTTTCTCGATGTACTTACGATACTCGTTCATCGTGGTCGCGCACACACACTGAAGTTCCCCGCGGGCCAGCGCCGGCTTGATGATGTTCGAAGCGTCCATGGCGCCCTCCGCGGCGCCCGCTCCGACAATCGTGTGCAGTTCATCGATGAAAAGGATGACGTTCTTCGACCGTTTGATCTCATTCATCACGGCCTTGATCCGCTCTTCGAACTGCCCGCGGTACTTGGTGCCCGCGATCATCAGCGCCATGTCCAGCGTCACCACCCGTTTGCCCCGCATGATCTCCGGCACGTCACCGACGATGATGGCGCGGGCCAGCCCTTCGACGACGGCCGTCTTGCCGACGCCGGCTTCGCCGAGCAGCACCGGGTTGTTCTTGTTCCGCCGGCACAGGATCTGGATCACCCGTTCCAGTTCGTCCTTCCGCCCGATCACCGGATCCAACTCGTTCTTCTTCGCCAATTCGGTCAAGTCGCGTCCAAAGGCATTGAGCGCCGGCGTCTTGTCGGCGGGTCCCTTCTTCTTCTCGTTCTCGCCTTGCGGCGGCGCCGCTTCCAGGGGAGGCTCAAAGTTCGGATCCAGTTCCTTCATCACCTCGACGCGGGCTTTGTCGATGTCGATATCAAGGTTCCTGAGCACCTGGGCGGCCACGCCCTCCCCTTCATGGAGGAGTCCCAGGAGAATGTGTTCGGTTCCGACATACGTGTGGTTCATCGCCTGGGCTTCGGCCATGGCCATCTGGAGAACCTTCTTGGAGCGCGGCGTAAAGGGAATCTGCCCCACCGTCTTCGTATCCGTCCCCTGTTCCACGGCCTTTTCCACTTCCCGCCGGACGGCCTCCAGGGAGACGCCCAGCCGGTCCAACACATTGACCGCGACGCCCTCGCCCAATGTGATGAGGCCGAGCAACAGATGCTCCGTCCCCACGTAGTCCTTGTTCATGGTCTCCGCCTCGCGACGGGCCAGTTGAATGACCCGCTGTGCGCGCGGCGTGAAATTGGCAAAACTATTCATAGGTTCCTACTTCGAGAGAGAAACGCCTCTCAGCTTGTCCTTCACTATCTTGGCGCGTGTCTCGTCCCGTTCCTGTGCCTCCAGAATCTTGCCGGCAATCTTCTGCATGTGTCCCGGCTGGGTCAACAGGATAATCTCGTGGATGGCGGCTGCCGTCAGGTTTCTGACCAGCCCCAGTTCCACGCCCAGCTTGAGGGTCGACAGCAGGTCCACCGCTTCCATGGACGGCATCAGGCCGGCATGGGTCAGGAGGCCAAAGGACCGGCCCACCTGGTCCATCACGAACGATCGCCGGCTTTCCAGGAGCCGGGCCCGGGCGTTCCGCTCCTGCCGGACCACTTCGTCGACAACCTGAATCAGTCGCGCCATGATATCCGTCTCGTTCTCCCCCAGTGTGGACTGGTTGGAGACCTGGAACATATTCCCGTAAGCATCGCTTCCTTCTCCCAGCAGGCCGCGGACGGCAAAATCCATCCGGGTAAGCGCCTTCGTGACCTGTTCGACCTCGCCCATCAGCCGAAGCCCGGGCATATGGATCATGACGCTCGCCCGCAGGCCGGTTCCAGCGTTGCTCGGACAGGCCGTCAGGTAACCCAGCGACGGCGAGAACGCATACTCCACATGCCGGCCGAGTTCCGAATCCACGGCGTTGATCTCTTCCCACACGCTGAGCAGGTTCATTCCCGGACTGATCGCCTGGAGCCGCAAGTGGTCTTCCTCGTTGATCATGATGGCGATCCGCTCATCGCCCGTCACCACCAGGCCGCTCCCCGCCCCTCGTTCGGCAAACTCGCTGCTGATCAGGTGCCGTTCCTTCAACACTTCCTTCTCCACGGGACTGAGCTTGGCCACTTCCATAAACAGGGCGTTGGCTACGGCCGGCACCTTCTTAAGGGCCTCCCGCAGCCCCTTGCACAGCTTGACGCATTCGTCTTCGCCGGCCCACCCGGGAAACGCGATGCCACGGATATTCCGCGCCAGCCGCACACGGCTGCTGACCACAACACCCGCGTCGTTCTCCGTAGAGAGCCACGACCCGGGGTGTTTCACTAGATCATCGACGACCATTTAGGTTCTCCGCGCCTTTTCGGAAGCAGGTTCCGCCGTCAACTCCCGGATCAGATCGCGCAAGCGCGCCGCTTCCTCGAAGTTCTGCGCCACGACGGCGCTCTCCAGCGCCTGGCGCAATGCGGCCACACGGGATGCGGCGGACGCCCCCGTCGGCACTTTCCCCACATGAGTCAACCCCCGGTGCATATCCTCCAGCATCGGGGCCAGGTCATCGGCGAAGGTCTCGTAACACGACGGGCATCCCAGCCGTGACGTCTTCCGGAAATCGCTTCGTCGCATGTGGCAGGCGGGACAGGCCTTGTCTTCGGCCGGCGGCTTCTCGGCCGGGCCGGGGGCCCCGACCCCGAAGAGAAACTCGCTCAGACCGACCGGCGCCCCGACGTCAAACCCCTTCTTGGCGGCACACGTTTCGCAGATATACATCTCCTGCACCACCCCGTCGTTCACCTGCTTGAAATGAACCGTGGCCTTCTTCTCCTTGCAGATCTCGCACTGCATCGAACGCGCCTTTCTCAGAACACCGGTTCGCCGACGGAGTTCGCGAACTCGCGGAAGCGCCGCTCCAGCTCCTTCGTCACCTTGCCCGGCTTGCCGTCGCCGATCGTTCGCCGATCGATGGTCACCACAGGGACAACCTCGGCCGCCGTTCCGGTGAGGAACAGTTCGTCCGCGTTGTACACGTCGTACCGGGTCAGCATATGCTCCCGCACGTCATAGCCGGCCTGACGGGCCAGATCCATGACCACGTTGCGCGTGATTCCCTCGAGCACGCCCGCGTAAGGCGGCGGCGTGATCAGGGTGTTCCCCTTCACGACAAAGATATTGTCGCCCGTCGCTTCGGCCACGAACCCCTGGGCATTCAGCATGACCGCCTCGGGAACGCCGCCATTGATGGCTTCGATCTTCGCCAGAATGTTGTTCAGGTAGTTCAGGCTCTTGATGTTCGGATTCAGCGCTTCCGACACATTGCGGACCGTCGCCACCGTGATGATGGACATGCCCTTGTCGTAGAGTTCCTTCGGATACAGCTGGATCGTTCCGGCGATGATAAAGACCGTCGGGCGCTTGCACGTGAACGGGTTCAGCCCGAGCGTGCCGACCCCGCGCGTCACCACGAGCCGTATGTAGCCGTTCCGCGTCTTGGTCTCGCGGCAGGTCCGCACCACGGCCTTGACCATGGCGTCCTTGCTCATGGGGATCTTCAGCGTGATGGCCCGCGCCGAACGATAGAGACGGTCCACGTGTTCCCTCAGCATGAATACTCTGCCGTTGTAGGCGCGGATGCCCTCGAACACGCCGTCCCCGTACAGCAGGCCGTGATCGAACACCGACACCTTGGCGTCGCGTTCAGGAACCATCTTCCCGTTCATGTAAATCATCATTGTCTGACTCTCCCCCGTTGACTCTCTCGTTCCCCACTCTGCGCACGCCGTCGATAGAACGCGGGCACGCTTGCTTACCTACCACCTGACAGGGACTTTTGCCCGGCTAGGCACGGTACAGCGATTGGTGCACCCGAGAGGAGTCGAACCTCCACAGCCTTGCGGCCACAAGGACCTGAACCTTGCGTGTATGCCAATTTCACCACGGGTGCGCAAAACCGCAAATTTCGGGGAATATTAGGGGAAGACCTTCAGACACGTCAACAGAAAGAATCGGTGACTTGGAGTGCCGTGACGTCGTCCCCGTGACCTTGCGTCACGGGGCACGAAAATTTCGGCCCCTGCCGGGCAAGCCGGCAGGGATCCTTCACTTCCCCGGCTTCGCCGGCTTCTCGGGCTTCTCCGACTCCCCCGGTTTCGTCAGTGGCTGGTCGGCCACATAGGGATCCCCGTTGGCCCGTCGATAGGTGTGGTCCAGGAACCGCACCTTGTCCCGATCCGACTTGAAGAACGTGTGAACATAGCAGTCATTCCCCGCCTGATGAACCGTGCGCACATTCCCCGCCCGATCCACTTCCACGAACGGTTTGAAGACCCGGACCAGCGGCCCCAACTGGAAGACGCCATAGACAAGCTTCGACGGTTCTTCCTCCACCATCAGGAACAGAAACTCCTTCGACTCCCGGGCCCAGTACTTGAGGCTGTAGGTCCGGACGCGATCGGGATACCCCGGCACGCTCTTCGACACGCTGGCAAGCTCAAGGCCCGCCACCACGCTGATCACCGTCCGCTCGGACCAGTACGTCTTGCCGTTCCACACCACTTTGACGCTCACCAGGTAGCGCCCTTCCTCCCGCATGTCGTAGAAGTTCGACATCTCGATCATGACCTCTTCCTTCTGGTCGGAGGAGATGTAAACCTTTTCCACCAGCAGGGCCTCTTTCAGCCGCGCCACTTCTTCCTCTTCGCCGTTGACCTCCCTTCGGATCACCAGCTCCAGAACGGCGGCGCTTTCCTGCCCCGCTTCGCTGATCACAAACGGCCTGGCCGTATCGTTAACGATCGTCACGAATGCCGCAATCGGTTCGTATTGAAGCGTGACGGAATGCTCCAGTCTGAGCTTGAGTTGGAGTCCTTCGGCGCGCGCCATCGACCCCGGAATCGCCAGCAGGCACACCATCGGCAACCATCGGCACGCTCTCAACACATTACGCATAGGCTTCCTCTACGGCATCCAGAATCAAGTGGACCAGGACAAGCTGCGCCTCCTGAATCCGCTCGGTTGCGTTCCCTTTCACCACGATCTCCCAGTCCCCGAGTCCGGCCAGGGCCCCGCCGTCGCGGCCCAGCAGGCAGAGCACCTTCACCCCTTTGGCTCGCGCCGCCTCCAGAGCATACTTGAGACTCGGCGCATTGCCGCTCGTACTGAGCAAGACCAGGATATCTCCCTTGTTCCCCAGCCCTTCCACCTGCCGGCTGAACACGCGGTCAAATCCAAAATCGTTTCCTATACAGGTGAGCGCCGTGCTGTCCGCCACCAGCGCCACGGCCGGCAGCGACACGCGATTGGTCCGGAACCGCCCGACGAACTCCTCGGCCATATGAAGCGCCTCCGCCGCGCTTCCGCCGTGGCCGGCCGTCAACACCTTCCCCCCGGCCCGAAGCGCCCGGACGACCGCTGCGCAGGCCGCCGCAACATCCTGCGTCTGCCCCGCCAGCGACTCCACCGTCTTCGCGCTGTCGGCAATCGCCTTCTTCAGCCGCCCGGTGTCCACGGTGTCTTTTTTCATTCCCGTCTTCATCTCGTGGGTGACAACACTCCGCCAAGGAGAGGCATTAAACACAGTCAAAACACCCCTGCTTTATACTGTCATTCCGATCTCCCTACGCGTCTCTGGAACCTGTTTCTTACTCCCTATCTGTTCAACTGATTCTGAAGATATGCCTCGACTTTGCGGAATTCGTCACCGAGTTGTTTTTTCAGCTTGGTGTCTTGATCAGCAGACAGTCGGGAAAGAAGCCTTTCCAGCTTCTTTGTCTGTTCCCTTGAGAGAGGGGAGACGGAGAACAGTTCTGTGAACTTCTGCGCCGCCATCCCGAAGCCAAATACCTCCAGGAAACTCCGACGCTGGTCGTCTTTGTCTGCACCGATTCTCTCATCATATCGGGCGATCGCATTCGTGAGGGAAGGAACAAACCTCGACTCGTAGTATTCCCGGTGCTGGCGGGAGACATCGTTGCAGTTGGTCCCACTCCAAGCATAGAGGAACTGGAAATCTTGATTTGGATCGGCATGGTTGACATCTTCTCCCAGCAAGCGACATGACGCCACAATCAGAAACTGGGTCCCGCTTTGGTAAACAGTAATATCCTGCCCGTAGGCACTCACGGTGTCACAGATGTAAGCCCCGCCCTTGCGAGACAGAACAACCAGATCCTGCACAATTCCGCGCCCGCTGCAGTCAAGCCGAGCAAGGAGTTCATCCGCGCCGTCTCCGTTGAGATCAATCACTCTGAATGCGAGCAGTCTATCGTTGTCTCCATATTCAGTTACACTGGATACGATTCCCACAACTGTAGGTTGCATGACTTGCGGCGAAAGGGCGTTAAGGTGCTGGACTTCATTGGTCGAGAAAGACCATGAGTCCCGATTCAGCAGTTTCAGCACATCTTGCCCTCTGGCGACGAGGACTGACAATAGGAGGCAGAAGACCATTTGGAGGACACGACCGTACATGTTAAGCCCTTTCACTGAACGTTATCGCTTATTCTCGCAACATACTTGAGCAGGTCCTGATTCTTTGTCGTTTGCCACTGCCACCGTCCTGCCACCTGAACTGGCGAGTAGTACCTTGCACGCGCACCAACATAGAGGCCCAGTGCATAGTTCTCCAGTTGAACACCCGTGAGGTCTGGAAGTCCTGGCCGTGTCGCTTGCAGTTTGGCCACCTCAGCACCCGAAGACTGAAGTTTCTCGGCAAATATCGCGGCGCCAGCCTTTGTGTTGACAAGCCAGTCCCACGCGGTTTCCAGTGCCACAGGAACCTGCATCATTCCGATGTACGCTCCTTGAGGGAAGAATTTCGTCTTGGGACTCTCAACGGGCCATTTTGCCTCCAGCGCATATTTGGTGCTCTTGGCAAATTGCCTGTATGAGCTTTCCGCCATTGCTATGCCGGTAAGAAGGCCTTTTGTGCCACCATCGGGCGGCGTGTACAACGTTCGCAGCCGCTTCGTGATTGTTGCGTCGGGGATGGCAACCCCCGTCACGTAGTTCAGAATCTGCTTGGAGATTGGAACGCCGTTGACAACAGCAACAGCCTTAATGGTCAGTCGGCCACCTTCCGACGTGAACGTCCGGTTCACCGCTTGGTCGTTGGGGCTGTTGAACTCGTACGTCTTCTCATACGGGTCACCCGCATCCGTCTTATACTCGCGTTTGACTTCCCATGCGATCTTGCCCGCATAGGGCGCGCCTTCCACTCTGGCCTTGAATGCCACGGGACCCGTTGAATTGTAGTCCGGCTTTGCCAAGTAGGCATGATTCTCATCTGCAGCCGGTTGAATGATGAGAAGATCGATTACAGTCCCGCGAGTATCCATCTCCCACGTAAAGATCTTGGGTTTACCTCCGAGACGGCCTGCTCCGCCTCCTTCAGGTTGGTATGTCCCTCTGAATTTCCCGGCGTGGGCGCCAGCAAAATCCATCGGAATCGTGCCGTTGAACGTTGCCGGACCTCCCGTCCACACAAAACCACCTGGATTAACGACATGTCCCGTGAGGACTTTTCCCGGCGGAGTGGCCGTGGCACTAACCAAGTCGCCGGGACTCTTCACCCCAAGGTCAACCGTCTGAGAGTAGTCCGCCGCGTCACCCTTCATCACCGGCAATAAACCTACGAGACACAACAATGCGAGACTCCACTTTCTCTTTCTTGTCATGCTGTGTTTCCCGCCCTTCTGAAGTTTGCCCGACCTCGTCTCTCTACTCCGCCTTGACGGCGGCGTCAAGAGCCGTCCTGCTCGCCGCGATCTTGGCTAAGTACTGACCCGCTCCTCTTGCCAGCCATGTTCCCTTGTACTCCTTCTCGCATTCCAGAAAAATCGGCTTCGCCCGGTCGGGATTGCCGTTGGCATACCAGAATTCCCCCTCATGGTAGTAGGCCCTCTGTCCGAGATCCGTGTCAGGCATTCTGGCATGTACCTGGCGCAGGTATGTGAGCCCTTCCGCCTTCTTCTCGGGAATGAACTGGTAGACGTTGAATATATTGAACATTGCCCGCGGCCAGGTGGGTGTCTTCTTGTACACTGTCTCGAACTTCTTGTACTGTTGAAGGGCGGCTTCTGTGTTCCCCGTCATCAGCGCACAGTTGCCCAACATGAAATCGAGGTAGGCACAGGCCGACAATTTGAGACGACCCCGTATGTTTCGATCGATGCGCTCGTAGCGGCGTTTAGCCTCGTTCCATTGTTCGATCTCAAAGTAATACTCCGCCACCAGTAGCGCCGTTCTTGCGTCCCCTTTGAAAGCCATCAGCTCTTCCTGGGTGGCGAACATCCTTCCTTGCTCAAACTCTGCTTTCAATCTGGAATAACTGTTCGGCATACCGACCCGGTAGGAACCTCGTTCCGTGTCATCCACTTGGAGAATAATATCCAATCCTTCCAAGGCTTTATTCCTATCCCCCATGATAAAATGGCACAAGGAGCGCTTGGCCCTCGCCATCATCAAGTGATATGGTACATACCACGCGCTCGTGCGTTGATTGAACAACTTTCCGATCTCGATCTGGCTCCACTCCACGTTGCCCCAGTCATCTCTGCACTTCATGGCTGGCGGAGGGGCGCTCACAGCCTTCGCCTGAGCTGGAACATCAAAAGCCTCCACCTGTGCATCGGCCTCCTTCACTTTTTCAAACCACTCACAGGATTTCTGGTACCACGCCAAACCGTCTTTCTTGTTAAACTCATATTCCAAGCAGTAGTCGGCGAGTCGAAGCATCGTCTCGCCCCGATACAAGCCATACGGGTTCTGGGCCAGGAATTCCGATGCCAGCCGTTTGGCTTCGTTGGCCGCTTTACCGCCCACGGGCGCCGTTTTCAGTCTCTCCAGCCGCCGTTCGGTTTCCTTGAATCTTGTCCGCTGCTCGTTCAGAACTTCCTGATCCACTTTGTCTTTCTTCATGACGCGACAGCGGGCGTCCTGCTCTTTGAGAACAAGCTCCTCTTGTGCAACCGTTGCTTTGACATGGCTCAAGTTTTCTTCGTCGGCAAGCGCAAATAGACAGTCAATAGAGTAGGCCATGGCCGCTTCCGAATACACGGTCTTGGGGAACTGCTGTCTCAGATCTTCGTAAAGCAATAGCGCTTCCAGGAAAGAACCTTCACCTCGGCGTTTCCGTTCGGCATCCCGATACAGCACATATCCGGCTCCGTACCTATCGATGTCGAAAAGCCGTCCGGCTTCATTCAGCCCCGCAATCAACCGCGCTTCAATGGCTTTTTGCCCTATTGTTTGTCCTTCGCCCGGTGACACCAGCGACCGCAGGAGATCCAAGCCAAATCCATAGAATTTAACTGCTTTTTCGTAAGACTGCATCTGCGTCATCAGGTCCCCGGCGCATTCAGCCGCCAAGACACGTCCTTCTGACTCAAACTTCTTTCCGAGAAAGTCCACCATCAACAGGGCATTCTGGTAATCGTGCATATCCATATGCGCCCGGGCAATCTCCACAGCACACTCCGCATTCTCTCCGTTGAGAGTCCACTCGGAGAAGGGCGGGAAAGGAATCAGAATTCCAGCTAGCTTCTCCGGAAGCTCAGTCCGTCCTTCGCTCTTGGCTTGGGCACAGGCGCTCTTCCAGTTCTCAACGGAAGTCTTTTCAGCCTCATTTTCCGACTGCTTCCACTGCCTCACCTTGTCTTCGGGGATCACGGCGGGACCGAGCATTACCAGACAGGCAATCGGATCCTTCTTGTTAACTCGGATGTTTCTTGCAAGAAGCAGGACATACTTCAGGCGGAGCCGAGAGTCTTGATCATTCTTGGCCAAAGTCTCGAGGCGCTCCTGTTCCTTCGGCGCAAGGTGATGCTCCCGAATCTTCAAATCAATCTCCAACAAGGCAGCTTCGTCGGTTGTCTTGTCGTGAAGAAGAAAGGAATCTCTCGGACCAGCGAGGAGATAAGACCAAAAAAGAACAGTTGTTAGGGCAACAGCGATCAAGAACTTGGAACGAAAATCACGACGGCTGGTGTCGTACCGATTGCTCTCGGAGATTATCCGCATACAGGGCGCTCCAATTACTGAACCGTTCACACAACAACTGTTTCGCCGCTATTCCGTTTCGCCCATTTGGCTCCGCCCAGGCCAGCAAACAAGCTAGAAAGCAAAATCGTCCTCGCTATCGTCGTCCTTGCGTTCCTGGTAGATGCTGAACTCCAGCAGGCGCAGGGAGCCCAGCGGCAGGCTGATGTCCCCGAAGTTCTCGCTCTTGCCCTTGACCTCGTCCTTCTCGATCCGCGCCAGCTGGATGGTCACCAAGCCCCGGTCGGCGAAATACGCCCGGACATCGTCCTTGTTGCGACGGGCGCGCTCCGACTTCTCGGAGGCCATCACGATCTCCGCGACGCGCGCCAGCGGAATGTCCAGCGTGGCGTAGGAGGTCTCGAACTTCACGTTGCCGGCGGCAATCGCCTTGAGCTGGCCGGACACCTTGTCGTTGTTGACAAACCGCACCAGGTCTTCCTTCGCGCCTTTGTCGCTGCTGACGCCCCCGACTTCCGGAAGTTTTCCGTCCCACTGCGCAATCTTGATGTTGCTGATCTTCAGATCGCCCTGATTGTTCGGCCGGAACATGATGCCGTTGCCCTTGCCCGCGAAATTCGCCGTGTCCGTCCACTGCTTTACCATGTTGCCGTCGATCAACAACGTGACGGCCTTCTTGCTCTTGTCGACCAGCAGGTTGATCTTCGCCTTCATGGACTTCCGGTTGTTGAACGCCTCGTAGTTGTCGTTCCCGCCGATGTTCCTCGAGCCGGAGTCCCGTGAGTACCGTTGAAGATAGATGCTCGATCCGCTGATCTGGAGCATGTAGCCGTTGCCGTTGTCTTGGATATTGTCGGTGTAGAACATGAAGGAGAACGACGGGTACCCGCTGCGCCAGGCCGCTTCGAACTGGATATCGGCCATGTCCGGCATCCCCTCGATCTCCCGCCCGATCGGATAGCTCTGCAGGGCATAGAGCGCGCCATTCTTGAATTTCCACAACACCTGGTTCCCGCCGTGTCGATACATCGTCCATTCCGTCAAGTCCGTCGGCCCCTCGTAGATCACCGACGAAACCCCGCTGTTGGGATTCATGGCCTTCACCATCAGGCGGTTGACGTTGATCTTCCCCGCATACCACGTGTCCAGCACGAGCTTCTCGCCGTCCAGCGACACCAGGTTGCCGGGAAGCATATCCCCGTTCGTCAGGTAAATGGCGGCCGTCGAAGGTGCGGCCTGCGCCGTCTTCCGGCGAGCCAGCGTGGCGCTGGCGACACTGCCCATTCCGAAATCAATCGGCTTGTCCGAGCTGCTGTGCTTCCATCGCAAACCGTATTCGCCAGGCACGACGGCCATCAGGTAGCCATGAAGTTTGTCCTTGTTCAGGAACTCGAGGACATCCTCTCCCCCCGTTGCCGACACGCCTTTGTCATCGGTCGGCTTGGGAACGGTCGACGGCTTCGCCGGCGGAGTATCCTGGCCGGTCACGGCGATCTCGGCTGCCGCCTGACTGAGAATTCCCAACCCGACGATACCGGCAACCGCAATCCACTTCATATGTCTCATGATCTTCTCACTCCTCTGCTCATCGTTCACCACTCATCGTTCACCACTCATCGTTCACCACTCATCGTTCACCACTCATCGTTCACCACTCATCGTTCACCACTCATCGTTCACCACTCACCGTTCATCGTTCATAGATCGGCAGATACCGATAGTTCAAAGCCAGCGACAGCAAGGCCGCCGACGTGGAGAACGCATCGCCCTCGCTTCCCGTCCAGCCGCCGTCCTTGTTCTGCGAAGCCGCCAGCTGCTTGGCATTCACCAGGTTCCACTTCTCCCAGGCTTCCATATTGCCGTGGAACAAGGCCTGCGAAGCGTAGTAGAGATAGTAGTACTCATAGCTGCCCTCTGCAAAGCCAATCTGCTCGACGAACCGGATGGACGACTTGAACGCCGCCGTGGTCTTCTGCTTCGCCAGCCCGAACACCAGGGCGCCGATGGCCGACGTGGGGCCCCCCGCGCCCCCGGCGCTGGTGTAGCCGAACCCGCCATCCCCGGACTGGCAACTGGTGAAGAAGGCCAGCGCCGTCTTGATGGCCTTGTCCGGAACCGCCATCCCGGCATTCCGGGCGGCCAGCAGGGCCACCATCTGGGCCCCGCTCACCGTCGTGTCCGCGTCGTTGCTCTCCGGAGAGTACCGCCAGGCGCCCGAACCATTCCGTGACTGGGTCGAGAGAATCAGCGCCACCGCCTTCTTCAGCGCAGGGCCAATGCGCGGATCGTTGACACTGCCATACGCCTCGGCCAGCGCCAGCGTGGCGAAGCCGTGATTGTACATCGACGACCCGATGTAGCCGTTCTCGGAATTGGCCTGCTTGAGGATAAAGTCGATTCCCTTCTTGATGGCCTGACTGTAGGCCCCGAAGTTGGGATCGTCGCCATGCGCCAGCATGGCAAGAACCGCCACGCCCACGACGCCCGGCTCCGAGCCGTATTGCCCGTTCCAGCACCCGGCGTCGGTCTGTCCCTTGACGAGCCAGTCCAGCCCCTTGACGTAGGTGGCCTCCACCTCGGGCGGCAGGGTATCGCCCCGGTACGTCAGATAGTCCTGGCCGCCGGCCGGCAGGCCGGCCAGGAGCCAAAGGGTCGCCATCGCCAGCCCCATCATCGGTCCGCCCCGTCGCCATAACGCTTGCCGCTTCATCACTTCTTCTCCTCCAAGGCCTTGAAGTAGCCCTCGAGCGCGTCTTTGAATTCCTCCGGCCATTCGGCGCCGGCGGCGCCGCCGGCCTTGTCCACTTCCCGCGCGTCGGGCGCCTCCCCCGTGCCGCCGGGTCCCGTGGTTACGTTGGGCTTGTCGGTTGTGCCGCCCGCCGTACTGCCACCGCCCATCTTCCCGGCGCCGGCCCCCATCCCCCTCTTCATCCCCAAGCCCATCATGATCTTCATGGCCATTCCGCTTCCGCCCTTCCCGTCGGACGAGGACGCGCAGTTCGACAGCAACTCGATGATGTAGGTCTGCACGGCAATCGTCGCGGCATCCGTCTGCGGCCGGCGCAGCAGAACCGCCGCGTTCATCATCTCGCCGCTAACCACCTCCACGAGCTTGCGCAGGTCGGCGTTCGATCCTTTGCCCTCCAGCTTCCGCACGTCGCCCGTGATCTCATCCTGAAAGGCCCCCAGCTTTTCGGCGTCGGTAATATAGTGCTCGTTGTTCAGCCGGCTTTCCTCGGCAAGCCGGGTCTGATCCCGCAGACTCTCTTCCCGCTGCCGCGCCCGCATCAGGCCGATCATGACCTCGAGTTCCTCGGCTTCCGGATCCTTCCCCTCGCCGCCGCCCTGCCCGTCGCCGCCCTCGCTCTTCTTCTTCAGCATCTCGGCCCACGCCACGAACTGCTTGCTCCAGGTCGCCGTGTCGCCGATCGCCTGCATGGCGATATTCGCCTTGATCTGGTCGGCCAGCCCCTTCAGCTTCTCCTTGGTATCCTTGTCCACCATTTTCTTGAACACCTGCCCGTATTTCTCCGCCCGGGTGCGGTTGAAGAAGCCCAGCAGGTCGTCCTGGATGTAGCCGGCTTCCTTGCACGCGCCTTCCTGCCGCTGGATCAGCACATCCATCTGCTTCTTCTTGTCCGCCGGCAGATCCGCCGGGGCCACCCCGACGATGCTGGGCAGAATGTCCTGAAGCCCTTTGCCGGTTTCCTTCTCCTGCCCCGCGACCAGGAGCAGCCGATTCACGAAGCCCCGCGCCAGCATATCCTCGATACAGTTGTTGGCTTTCTTCTCCATCCCCTGAAGCGCTTGCAGAATGAGCTCCTCCAGCTTGACCGCATCGCCCAGTTTGCCGGGCCGCTGCGAGGCGTTGGCCGCCGCCTGTCCCAGCGCCTTCGTCGCCTCCTTCATTTCCTTGTCGCTGAGATCGGCCAGCGCCTGCGCCAGCTCCGCCCATTCCCGCAGCGTGGCTTCCGATATCTCCTTGTTACGCAGCGCCTCCTTGAGAAGCTCCCGGGCTTCCTTCGACAACTGCCCGGTCTGTTCCGCGTTGTCCTGTTCGCCGGTCTGGCTGTCTTTAAGGTCCGCCGTGCGACTCTCCTCCGCCAGCTGCTCGGGCGTCAGTTTGCCCAGCTCCTTGTTCTTCTCCAGCAACCGCTCTTCCTCGCGCGCCCGGTCCTCGAGCCTCGCGTGGAGGGCCTCCATCTGCTCCTGGAGAAGCTTGGCGTGCTTGGCCCGGCTCAACACGTAGATGCGATGAACCGCCGACACCGACGGTTTGCGACCCGGAAAGTAGTCCGTGGCATAGGCGCACAGCACCACCGCCGTCTCTTCCAGA
>Ga0172375_10004616_pt1 | contig 20251 bp, 18 predicted proteins | sample LakKiv1m_FD_114537 | JGI IMG/M metagenome (GOLD analysis project Ga0172375, IMG submission 114537) | Freshwater microbial communities from Kabuno Bay, South-Kivu, Congo - kab_092012_11.1m | ecosystem: Environmental > Aquatic > Freshwater > Lake | place: Democratic Republic of the Congo...
CATCATCGGCAAGCAGGGTAGAGGCAAGATTATAAAAGACTACATCGACTCCAAGTATCAAGGCAAGGTGTGTTGCCGGATATGGGACCTTAAAGGTGAATTTGATTCGATTCTTGAAATATTCACTCCAGAATCTAATAAGGGCAAAGGATTGAAATATGTTGCTGAATATCTTGGGTTCGATCAAGACAATGTGATTGCCATCGGTGATGGTCATAACGATATCGAAATGATTGAATACGCTAGTGTCGGAGTTTGTGTCCGTAATTCGCATCCTGATCTGATTAAAGTCGCCGATATAGTTCTTGAACATACCAGTTCCGAAAATGCCGTATATCGTTTCCTATCGAAATATTTGATTAATGGAGAAAAATAAAGACGGAAGTCATCTTCCGCCTTTTTTCTTTGCTCTTCGCATGGCACGCGACTCCTTAGGTTGAAACCCAGTTCCTTGCGCCATGTTTTGAATATTTTCAGGATTCATGTTTTGGAATCTCTGCATCATCTTCTTTTGTTTTTCCAACGTGGAAATCAATCTGCCTACTTCGGTCGTTGACCTTCCCGAACCACTTGCTATTCTATTCCTTCTCGAACTGCTTCTTTCAATCAGGTCGGGATTTTTTCTTTCATCCGAAGTCATCGAATTGACAATTGCTTCAATGAATACAAGTTGACGATCGTCGAGTTGGTCAAGTTCGCTCATGGCGCTCATTCCCGGCAACATCTTAAGTAGTCCGGAGAATTTTCCCATTCGCTTGATCATCTTCATTTGTTTCAGCAAATCGTTGTAGTTGAACTTGCCAGACATCATCTTTTCCATCATCGACAAGGCTTCGTCCTCATCAATTTCGGCTGTCACTTTCTCGACAAGCGACATTACATCACCCATACCGAGGATTCTTGAAGCCATTCTTTCCGGATGGAACACCTCGATTTCGGTCAATTTCTCGCCGGTACCGGAAAATTTGATTGGTACATTGGTAATCTTGCGAATCGATAAGGCAGCGCCGCCACGGGTATCGCCATCAAGTTTGGTGAGGATACATCCAGTTAACTTCAGAGCCTCGTGAAAGGTTTTAGCCACATTGACCGCGTCCTGACCAGTCATCGCATCAACCGTCAGCAAAACCTCTTGAGGATGCGTCAATGCTTCGATGTTCTTGATTTCCTGCATCATTTCCGTATCTATATGCAGTCGACCGGCAGTATCAATTATTACTAGGTCAAAACCATTCTTTCTGGCAAAATCAAGTCCTTCCGTAACAATTGTTTCCGGTTTGATCTGGCCTTTCTCGAAAACTGGTATATCAAGTTGTCTACCAACTGTTTGAAGTTGCTCGATTGCGGCCGGACGATAGATGTCCGCCGCCACCAACAGTGGTTTCTTGTTGTGATTTTTCTTGATGAAGTTTGCCAATTTTCCGGCTGTTGTAGTCTTTCCGGCGCCTTGGAGACCAACCATGAGGATAATTGTCATACCGGTTTGGTCGAGATTGAGTCCGACGGATTCGGAACCCATCAATTTTGTTAATTCGTCATTGACGATCTTTACAACTTGTTGTCCCGGGTTAAGACCTTTTAAGATTTTTTCGCCATAGGCTTGTTCTTTAACCTCATCGGTGAATTCCTTCACCACTTTATAATTGACGTCAGCTTCCAATAAGGATAGCCTGACTTCCTTCATCATTTCATCGATATCGGTTTCCGTCAATCTGGCTTTTCCGGTAATTCTGCGCAAAGCCATCTGAAATCTACTTGTCAAATTTTCAAATGCCATGTCTACACCTTTTCCAATTCTTTCTTAACGTCTTCGGTAGAAATATCGGCTTTATCCAATCTTTCGATTAAAGACATGATCTTTTGCCTCATTCGTAAAATCCCCAGTTTTTCTTCATAATTTTCCAAATGCGTCACCACATTTTTTAACTGCATGTGAACCGCATTTCTCGATACCGAAAGAATCTCCGAGATTTCTGAAAGTGAATAGTCATTGAGATAATAATAGTCAAAATATTCTTTTTGTTTTTCGGTAAGGAGTTCCGAGTAAATGTCATAAAGCTGGTTCATCCTGAGTTTATCTTTCAATTCCATGTTTCGCTCCTTTTAAAAGAAATCGGCGAATAGGCCATAGATATAATCTTCAATGTCAAAGTATTCCAAATCTTCAAGTTTTTCTCCCAAACCCACAAAAGAAATCGGGATTCCAAGGCGATTGCGGATTGCGAGGACGATTCCACCTTTGGCAGTGCCGTCAAGCTTTGTGAGAATGATACCCGTGACATCGGTGACTTCTGAAAAAACTTTAGCCTGGGATAAGCCGTTTTGTCCGGTTGTGGCATCGATTACCAGATATGTCTCGAAAGGTGAGTCTCCGGTTTCGCGTTTGATAATCCGATTGATTTTGTTAAGTTCGTTCATCAGGTTGACCTTATTTTGCAATCTACCGGCTGTATCTACCAGCAAGACATCCGTCTTCGATTCTTTGGCCTCCTTGATAGCTTCAAAAATCACGCTGGAAGGATCACTTCCCGCCTCTTTTGCGACGACTTGAACCCCGACTCTTTCACCAAATACTTTCAACTGATTGATTGCGCCGGCGCGGAAAGTATCGCCTGCGGCCAACATCACTGTTTTTCCTTCTTTTTTGATTCGGTAAGCCATCTTCCCAATCGAAGTGGTCTTACCGGTGCCGTTGACACCCACAAAAAGGATGACTGTCAATCCATTCGGATTATATTTGATATTGGTGTTGATTATCTCATCTTTCAAATATAGTTCGAACATCTTGTCGACAATCAGGTTTTCAAGTTGGATTGGGTCGCTTATCTTCTGCTTTCTGACGGTCTCGCGTAAGCCTTCGATGAATTCGACAACGGTGTCCACACCGATGTCAGCCATGATAAAGATTTCTTCAAGTTCAGAGAAAAGATCTTCATCGATTTGGCGACTGTTTTGAAGTATGTCTTTCAAGGATGATAAAGATCCCTTACGGGTTTTCATCATGCCTATCTTATACTTTTCCGCCTTAATTTTTCTCTCCTTGTTTTGGAAGAACTTTTGGAAAAGGCCCATGGGATTCACCTCCTTGAATTTCATTATGTATTATAACACAAATAATTGCTTTATAAAATAAAATTCGCTTCTAGGGAAAGAAGCGAATTCAGGAAGGGTAAGTGTTATATTAACACTTTCAGGGAAATGCAACTTTACGTTGCACACATATAATAACATATGTCAAGAAAAGTGTCAAATGATGTTTTTGTGAAACCTTATCTTTTATATCCACAAACCGGATTGATGCATCTGATGGTTCCCGATTCATCCTCTACAATCACGTTTCCACAGGTTGGACAAGATTCATCGAGAACCTTTAGTGGCGAAATATATTTGCATTTCGGGAAGGTCGACGCTGCTAAAAATTTCTTGCCTTTGTTCTTGCCTTTGGAGGCAATTCTAACAACTAGAGTCGCATCCGGGCATTCCGGACAAGGAACCTTGGTATCGATAGTATCAGATTTCTTTATATTGTTGTTTGGTTTAATATACTTGCAAGCCGGGAAATTCGAACAAGCTTCGAATTTTCCGTATTTTCCAGTCCTTGTGACCATCGCTGATCCGCATTCCGGACATACTTCTCCCGTCAGTTCCGGCTTAACCTTTGACATGTTCTTTTCTGCATTGGCAACCAAAGGCATGAAGAAAAGATAGAAATTCTTCAGTTCTTCATCTCTTACGGCTTGTCCGTCGGCGATTTTGTCAAGCATGGCTTCCATTTCCTTGGAATAATGTGATCCGATGAACTCATGGAAATACTTGTCCAGCTTTCTTATAGTAAGCAGTCCTTGTTCCGTGGGTTCGAATTTTCGATCCTTCAGCTCCACGTACTTTCGATTCTTGATGGTTTGAATCGTAGTCGCATAGGTCGATGGTCGGCCGATGCCGAGATCTTCCATTTTCTTAATTAAAGAAGCTTCGGTATACCTCGCCGGTGGTGTAGTGAACATCTGCTTATAAGTTATGGCATCAACTTTTAGACTGGTATTTTCTTTGAACCCAGAGAGGTCGATTTCTGACTCGATTTCCTCGTTGTCGAATTGCATGTAAGCTTTTAAATAACCGTCGAATATCGGTTTTGTGCTAGTCACTCGGAAGTCCGCTTCTTTGTTGCGAAGAATTACCGAAGTCACTTCAGTTTTTCTTGGTTTCATCAGAGAAGCAACGGCTCTCGCAAAAATAATCTGATAAAGCTTGTATTCTTGAGGTGTCAAAAAAGCTTTCATGGCTTTTGGCGTTCTGGCTAAACTGGTTGGTCGGATAGCCTCATGAGCATCTTGGGCATTTTCCTTGTTGGCGTTTCTTCTGGTATTACCGAAGTATTCATGGCCATATTCTTTATTTATGAATTCTCTGGTTTCCTGTACAAAACCTTCAGAAAGACGTACCGAGTCGGTTCGCATATAAGTAATAAGACCAACGGTTTCGTTGCCGATATCCTTTCCTTCATACAAAGCTTGAGCCAGTTTCATGGTTTTTGTCGGAGTGAAACCGAACTTGTTTGATGCAATTTGTTGCAACGTTGAAGTAATGAATGCCGGTTTCGGATTGTTGAAATAGGGTTTTGTCTCAATACTGTGCACTTGAAATAGAGGATTGAGGTTGGCAATGAACCTCTCTGCTTCCGCCAAGGATTTAAGTTCCGGTTCCTTATTGTTTATCTCAATCAGTTTTGCTCTCACCTCGCCAAAATCGGCGAAAATGTCGTAATACTCCTCGATGTTGAAATCGTTTATTTCCTGCTCACGATCAACGATCAGCTTCAAAGCCGCTGACTGTACACGGCCAGCTGATTTTGATTTGATTTTTGATTGTAACAGTTTCGACAGTTTGAACCCGATAATCCGGTCAAGGATTCTCCTTGTTTCTTGAGAATTTACCAAATCGCGTTTGATATCTCCAGGTGCCTCGAACGCAGCTAAAATAGCGTTTCTGGTAATCTCATTAAAATATACTCTGTATACCTTTTGTCCCTTGATATTCAATGTTTCACTTAGATGCCAAGAGATAGCTTCACCTTCACGATCGGGGTCGGTAGCCAGATACACCTCATCGGCATTTTTCAAAGCTTGGTTTAATTTGTGAATAACTTGTTTTTTCTCCGGAAGCACTTCATATGTCGGCTTAAAATTATGCTCGACATCAACGCCTAAACCACCGGCGCCTACTACTGCCAGATCCCTGATGTGTCCCACTGATGAAAGGACATTATATTCTTTTCCAAGATATTGGCCGATGGTCTTCGACTTTGCCGGAGATTCGACTATAACCAGTTTTTTACTCATTGTGTTCCCTCATTTCACTAATATAATATATGCGTTTCCAGCCAAATGTCAACACTTTTCTATTGATAAAAATATGAGTATTTTGCTAATAATATTATATATATTATTATAAAAAAAGAATCCTGGACTGAGGATTCTCTACACTGATTTATTGAATCCGCTGATTACGAATGTCATTCTGTCGCGGTCTTGCATATCTTTGAGAGTATAAATGATGCTTTGTGGAAAATACTGTTTAGCAATATTTCTTAATTCTTTTGCCTTATCATATCCGTGCTCGAAGGCGATTATTGATTTGTCTTTTAGAATTGTATGCGCTTGAGAAAGAATCTCTCGATAGAATCGAAGCCCATCTTCTCCGCCGAAAAGTGCCACATGAGGTTCGTTGTCATAAATAATCGGTTCTACTGCTTCATCGAGCGGAATATATGGCGGATTAGAAACGATGATATCAAATTTTCTGCCCTTCAATGGCTCAAGCATGTCTCCAATTACAAATTCAACTTCGGTCGCCAATGCTTCCGAGTTCTTTTTGGCAGTAGCAATCGCTTCTTCACTGATGTCAGTTGCGACAGCTGTTATAAGTTCTGGTTCTTCCTTTTTCAAAGTTATCGCCAGACATCCGGAACCGGTACCGATGTCCACCAGATCGATTTTCCATCCAGCAAAATATTCATCATACAACATTAAAACATTGGCAACCAATTCCTCGGTCTCGAATCTTGGTATCAGAACCGATTCATTGACGATGAATCGGTACCCATAAAAATAGACATAACCGATGATATGTTGAACGGGAATGAAATCATCAACATGTCGGTGTACGGCGGTGATAAAATCGGAATATACCGCCTCCGGCATGGAATCTTCATACTTCAGATAGAGTTCAGTAGGTTCAAGGCGGGAAAAGTGCAGCAAAAGCAATTTTGCGGCGCTTGGTTCTTTACCTGATTTTCGTATTAATTTGTTGGCTTCTTCCAAAGCTTTTTTATAGGAAATCATTATTGTTTTTCCAGTTTGCGTCGTTGTTCTTCGGTGATCAAAGCTTCGATGATTGGATCAAGTTTCCCATCGATTACGCGATCTAGCTGCTGGATTGTAAAACCGATTCGATGGTCGGTTAGCCGATTTTGTGGATAATTGTAGGTGCGAATCTTTTCCGAACGATCGCCGGCCCCGATTTTGGACTTGCGCTCCTCGCCTTCTTTATCGAGTTTGTCTTGAAGCATCTTATCATATAGGCGAGCACGTAATATCTTAAGTGCCGAGGCTTTGTTTTCGTGTTGACTCTTGCCGTCTTGGCATTGAGCAACTGTGTTAGTAGGTATGTGAGTCACGCGCACAGCTGATCTTGTCGTATTTACCGATTGTCCTCCCGGACCGGATGAGTTGAAAGTATCGACTCTCACATCTTCCATATCCAATTCGAAGTCAATCTCTTCAGCTTCCGGTAAAACCAGAACCGTAGCCGTAGATGTATGGATTCTCCCGCTTGATTCGGTGGCCGGTACCCGTTGGACACGATGGACTCCGGATTCGTATTTCAAGAACGAATAGACCGAATCACCACTAATCATGAATTCGATTTGGCTGTATCCGCCAGCCTCACTGGCATCAGCATATAGAACCTCAAGTTTCCAACCTTTGGATTCAGAATATTTGTTATACATCCGAAAAAGATCACCGGCAAATATATTTGCCTCATCGCCGCCGGCAGCGCCGCGAATTTCCACGATTACGTTCTTTTCATCATTAGGATCCTTAGGAATGAGAAGAATTTCCAGTTCAGCCTCGAGGGCGATAATCTTGTTAGTGGTCTCGTCAAATTCCAATTCGGCCATCTCTCTGATTTCCGGGTCTTTGTCTTTAACCATCATTCTTAAGCCTTCGATTTCTTCTAGAAGGTTCTTGTATTCTTTGTATGTTTTGACCGTCTTGTCGAGTTGCGAGTATTCTTTTGCCAATTCGGTTACCTTGCGGATATCCGTAGCGATGGCCGGATCGGCCATTTTTTTGCCAATCTCCTCGTATCTCGCTTCCAGTTGGTCCAGTCTTTCTGTTATCATAAATTCACACCTCATAAATCAAGGACATCGAGTGTCCTTGCTTTTGTATTATTTCGCCATTCGGAGATTGTTGAAGTTGGACATGTTCTTATTAAAGAGCAGGTCGAAACTGTCGGTAATTCCGGAACGGTTCTTAGCCACGATGAATTCAATTTGGTTCTTTCTTGAATCATCTTGTTCTTTCTCGGCCGGATTGTAAAGGAAAATAATGATATCGGCGTCTTGCTCGATGGATCCCGATTCACGTAAGTCGGCCATCATTGGTCGTTTATCTTCACGGCGCTCCAAGTTACGCGATAATTGCGATAATGCAACTACAGGTACTTTGAGTTCTCTTGCCATCTCTTTAAGGACACGACTGATTTCGGATACTTCTTGAACACGGTTACCGCGGTATTCGGCAGAACCGGAAAGCAGTTGAAGATAATCGATGATAATCATGTCGAGTTTGTCTTCTTGTCTGAGTTTTCGACATTTACTACGAAGTTCGGTTACTTTTACGGTACCCGAATCATCAAAATAGATATTTGTTTCTTCCAATGCCTTCGCGGCATGTTGTAGTTTTTCCCAATCTTGCGGGTTAAGATCGCCTTTACGCATTGCTGTGTTGTCGACTTGTGCTTGGCAGGACAAGAGACGCATAACCAATTGCTCGACACCCATTTCCAAGGAGAAGAAAGCTATATGCGGCCGTTCTTTCAACTTGCCAATATTCAAAGCCAGGTTTAAAGCGAATGCTGTTTTACCTACGGATGGTCTGGCGGCGATTATAATTAAATCCGACGGTTGAAGCCCAAGAGTGATTTTATTGAGGTCATGATATTTAGTATCAAGACCGGTTACATCGGATGTATGTTGTGCCTGTTTAGCGATGTTCTCCAAAGTGTTATGAGCAATTACTGAGACGTCAACAAAGTCTGACGCACGGCGCTCTTTTGTGACATTCAAGATGCTCTTTTCAACTTCATCAATAAATTCCGGTGTGTTACTGACAGATTTAGAGTTCTCAAGAATTTCGTTGATTGTTTCTTGCAATCTGCGAAGAACAGCCTTGTCTTTGACAATATTGATATAATGAAGAAAGTTACTTGTGGAAGGAACAGTGTTTGCGAGTTGGGTCACATATTCGACACCTCCCGCTTTCGAGAGTTGGCTAGTGCTTTCAAGATGATTGACGACAGTCACGTAATCGATTGAAATCTCCTGATGATATAAGTCTTTCATAACCTTATATATCAGTTTGTGAGCAGGATAATAAAAATCCGATTCGGTCAATTTGTCGGTGATGGTCTTCATCATGTAATTTTCAAAAAATATCGTGCCTAGTACTGCCTGTTCGGCTTCGATGTTGGCAGGTATCTGATCCATTGCGAGTCCCCCCTGTTATTGTTGTTCTTCTTCTTCCAAAACCTGTAAATTTATTAAAGCGGTCACATCTTTGTGAAGTCGGATGTTGACTTCGTATGAACCCAATGAATGGATGTTGTCATCCAATTCAATCTTGCGCTTGTCGACGGTAATTTGGTGAGTTTTCTTAAGTTCGTCGGCTATTTGCTTGGTATTGATCGATCCGAAAGGTTTTCCGGATTCACCAATCTTGACGAAGAGTTTGATTGGGCTCTTTTCAATTCTGGCTTTCAGTTCGATGGCTTTCTCGAGTTCTTTCTTAGCCTCCACTGCCTCTTTCTCCTTCTCGGATTCCCAAGCTTTGATATTGGCGGTGTTGGCTGCTATGGCATGTTTGGATGTAAGAAGATAATTACCATAACCGGTAGCGACATCAATGATGTCTCCCTTCTTGCCTCTGCCACGGATATCCTTAACAAGGATTATCTTCATTGTGGTTTCCTCCTTAAAATTGTTCTTGATGATTTTTTCGATTTTATCCGAAATCTCGGCAATCGATTTGTCTTTAATCTGAGCAGCGGCGTTATTCAAATGTCCACCTCCGCCCAGTTCTTCCATTACAACCGATACGTTGAAAGTATCGACGGATCTTGCAGAAACCGCTATCGTTTCCTGGCCGATATTGCCAATGGCGAAAGAAGCGATGATATTGTCGATTTTGAGTAATTCGTCTGCAGTTATCGCTAACTGAACGCGATCGGTGAGACCGTCTTCTGGAAGTGTGGCAATCGCAAAATGATTGGATATGATTCTGGCTTGATTAATTAGGTTAGTCTTGGTTCTGATATCATCAAGAGATTCTCTCAGCATCAGTCTGGCTTTAAACGGATTGGCGCCGAAACGTTTGAGTCTTGCTGCGGCTTCGAAAGTTCTCGCTCCGGTTCGGTATGAGAAATTATTGGTATCAATAATCATGCCTGCAAGCAAAATTGTCGCTTCAATAGGATCAATGTTAACCTTTTCTTCGAATAGGTCAATCAGTTCGGTTACCAGTTCGGCCGAACTCGAAGCATATGGTTCTACATAATTTATCAAAACATCGGCGAGGACATTGTCCAATCGGCGATGGTGATCAATTATGATTATATGCTTTGTCTTTTCAACTAATTTAGGTTCAATCGATTGGCTTGTTGTATGATGGTCAACCAATATCAACAAAGAATCGGCGGATATTTCATCAAGCGCATCTTCGGGATCGACAAGATACTCAAGAATCTTAATGTATTCTTGATTTAGCATGTCGATGACTTTTTGACAAGTCTGATCAATATTTTCGAAGTCCAAAACAATCTTTCCGCTTTTTTTCTTCGCAAGAACCATCTCCAGCAATCCAATGGCCGAACCCAAAGCGTCGACATCGGTTGCCGCATGCGGCATTATGAAGACGTCTTCTGCGTTTTCGATGAAGTCCTCCAAAGCTCGGGAGTTTACTTTGGCTGTTATCTTGCTGCGCTTCTCAGCGGTATTGGTTTTACCGCCGTAGAATTTCAATGGCTGGTTCTTCAGATTCACAACAGCTTGGTCGCCGCCGCGGCTTTCCGCTAAAGTCAAAGAGTCCTCTGCCGCGTCGCCAAGAACTTTCGGTGACCCTTCGAAACAGGCGATTCCGATTGAAAGCGTGATTTGAATATCGTTATTCTTGGATATGTCCGATACCGTGTTAAGGATATCGAACTGCTCTTTCATCAACTTGTCTAATTGATATTTATTTAAGAAAATTATTGTTTTCTCCGGTCTTAGATTGTTGAAATAGATGTCGTTTCTGGCGCACCAGTTGTCAATTGCGCCCAACAATAACCCTTGGATATTGGCTTTGTCTTGAAAATCGAGGTCTTCCGTGGCGTCATTGAAATTGTCAAGTTTCAATATACCGATTGCATCAGTATGGTTAAGATATTTTTCCTTGGTGTTCTCTCTGTCTGTTACTTCAAACAAATAGATTGTTTTGTTTTTTGGGTAATGTACAACATCAAAAATCTTTTCGTATACATCCAGCAAAAACTTACCGATTCGTCTTTCGATATTTTCATTCAAATCTTTAGATATGACTTTCAACGTTCTTCCGACCAAAACGTTGGAGAAATATTCCTTTGCCTGGGCATTAGCATACACAATTTCCAGATCATCGTCATAGAGGATGATTCCGACTGGGAGATAATTCAAGGCGATATCCTCGCTGTTGATTTTTTGTTTATTGACCTTCATCAAGTCGCGGATCTTGTTTTCCAGCGTCCCAATCCTGGTTTTGTCGCCTTTGGCAATCAAAGCGAAGATCAGGTATGAAAAAAAGACTACGGTCAATATTATGTTATAGAACCAAAAATACTCATTAGCCAAATTAGGTCTTATGAATAAGATTCCGGCAACTATAAGCAAAACATAGACAACCGAAAGGATTATCAGTCTTCTTCCCATGTGTTTGTTCATAAAATCCCTCTTTCCAGATGATTAAGATAATTATATCACAAAAAGGATATTTTTAAAACTTCTTGCGATTATTGTTAAATTGTTTTCTGATTAGCCAAACTATCGGTTAAATCTATGATTTAATCTTGAGCTTCTCACAAAGAAAAAGGGCTCAATGAGCCCATTGTACTATTCTTTTACGTATGGCAGCAAAGCCATGAATCTTGCGCGCTTGATGGCAGCGGCCAGATGCTTTTGATAGTAGGCTTTGGTTCCGGTAACGCGTCTTGGCAGAATTTTACCTCTGTCTGAGATGAATTTTCTCAACAATTCATAATCTTTGAAATCTATATAATCGATCTTGTTTTCGGTAAAATAGCATCTCTTGCGGCTTCTACGACGGTTGCCTTTGATATTAGGTCTTGGCATAATAATCCTCCTTTTTTAGAATGGTAAATCGTCTTCTACATTGTTAAAATTGCCGCTTGGCAATTCTTCTTCCGCAGAATCATTGACACTTGGATCATTATAATCTCCCTGATTCTTTGAATCTAGGAAAACGACCGAATCGCAAACCACTTCTGTGATATATCTTCTTGCGTTGATTTTTTCATCCATGTAATCTCTGGTTTGCAGCTTTCCTTCAACGGCGACAAGGCTGCCCTTACTGACATACCTATGAATGTTCTCAGCTTGTTTTCTCCAGGCTGTGCAGTTGATGAAGTCAGCATTCTTATCGTTTCCTTGTACTGAATATGGGCGATTGACTGCTAAAGTGAATGACACTACAGGAAGGTTATTGGTGCTTGTGTATCTAAGTTCTGGATCTTTCGTCAATCTTCCGATTAACACAACTTTATTATACATAGTCCCTCCTACTTTTCGTCTCTATTAATGATAATGTGACGAATGATATTCTCTCTGATCTTCATGATTCTGTCTAGTTCGTTGATTGCTTCAACCGGAGCTACTACATCGTATAGTACATAGTATCCCTTTTTGAAGTCGTCAATTTCATAGGCAAGATCTTTCAGTCCCCATTCAGTAACCTTCAAGTCTTGGGAGCCTAAATCGTTAAGGGTTTTGTTCATCTCTTCGATTAGAGCGTTTCTGACTCCGTCTTCAAGGTTAGGACGAATGATATACATGATATCGTATCTTCTCATAAAAAATTCCTCCTTATGGTCTATTGGCTGCTTGCGCAGCAAGGTGATTTGTTCACGCCGAATTATTATATCATAATAAAAAGCGTTTGTCTATATAAAAACATTGACAAGCGCTAGTTATATTTTATTTGATTTTGATGCTTAATCAACCGGTTGTAGTGGCTGTAGTAGTTTCACCAGTTGTAGTAACTGGATCAGTTATTACAAGTGGTTCGGCTCTTCCTTGGAACACTTCGACATAATAATCGTATTGGTTGATATAGTCGGCCAAGACTACAAGCAAGCAGTTGCCATTGATATAATCAGCCGGATCCAAGCCATCAAACGCAGCTATCAGAGTCGGGCTGGTAAGCAATAGTTCAGCCAAGTATTCTTCTGATTCAAACTCCATGACTATAACTGCATCTGTTCCGTTCGAAAAGATGTAGGATATGAATCTCAATGTATACTCTTCTGTAGTGGTCACTGTCGTTTCCGTTGAATCGGACGGTGCGGCTGTAGTTGTCAACTCGGTTGTACCGGTAGTAACAACTTCCTCTTCAGCTGCCAAGTCGTCATGCAGGGAGAACGTATAAGAGTCACCTCTGTTGTTGTAAGTGTATCTGATATACCCTTGATCCTCGAAATAACCCGTAATCTTGTTCATTTGACTACAAGCAGTCAGGCTGCCAACTAATAGAACGAACATCAGCGCAACCAACAATTTCTTTAAATTCTTCATCAAACTCTCCTCTTTGCATAATAAAAAAAGATTTATTACACTTCCTCTAAAAAATTATATATCATAAAGGGCTTATTGTCAATAAGACATTTATTCCCATCTAGGCTTGTTTGCGCCTAAAAAATGGTAGTATTCTCGATACGGAGCGGCGATACTCAGCGTACCCCGGTCGCTTGGCAAGTTTGTTCTCCATCATCGGGACACTGATGAACTCGAATAAAGCAATCATTGCTAGAGGTGCCAACAGGTATAAATTGAACATCGCCAAATCACTAGCAGACATTAAATATACTCCTACCCAAAATAACAATTCGCCGAAATAATTCGGATGCCTAGAAAATCGCCAAAGGCCGGTATTTATCACTGTTTTTCCTACATGGTTTTCTTGACGAAATCGATACATTTGTCTATCGGCGATAAACTGGATCAGCGGGGCGATAACTGCCAGAGAAAAACCCAAGTAGAAAATAGGCTTGACTGTTGTCGAATTCAAAGCGTGATAAACTGCGAGCATTTGGATAAACACAACAACTGTGGGAACAAAATGAATTCCTACAAAGTTTGTCAATGGATAAATTTTGGGATTTTTATCTCTCAAAAGATCATAGCGCCAATCCTGTTTTCTGAATCCGACCCAATTCTTCCACCAGTTATATGTAAGTCTTACCGCCCAAATCATAAAAGCCAAGATGATCAAAACAACTTTGATGTTGAAAGTTGTCGACATTTCCAATAACCAAACGACTATGATAAATGGCGGTATTACACTCCAGTATGGATCGTAAAGTGAAGCGTTCTTGATGGCGCTACCTATGACGAAAATGATAACCGTCATAATGGCGTCCGCAATAAACATTGCAATTATTGGTTCTCCAATCAGAGACTCAATAATCATATAGCAAGCTATTCCGATTCCCATGGTCAATGCATAAACAATCAGGATGACCAGTCCTGATTGTTTTTTTGAAAGTTTTCTCAGGTCCATGCTTCTCTCCAAAATTTTAGTATGATAATTATAACTTTTTTGAGAAAAGCAGTCAACCATTATTCTAGAAAAGGCTTCTCAGTTTTGGGGAGAATTATATTAAGAGTAATTCCAACCAAAGCCGCAAGACTCATGCCGTAGATTTGAAATCCACCAAAAGTAATGAATCCATTGCCTAGTCCCAGCACTAACATGGTGGCTACAATTATCAAGTTTCTTAAATCAAACATGTTAACTCTATTGTCAATAAGAACTTTCAAGCCGTTCGAGGCGATGAATCCGTAAAGGATAATGGAAATTCCTCCCATTACAGGTGTTGGTATTGTCGAAATCAGCGTCGTGAAAATATTGAGAAATGACAAGGCGATCGCGATGACAGCTGCGCCACCGGTGACATATACCGAAGCGACTTTCGACATTCCGACAACCGAGGTGTTCTCACCATAGGTAGTGTTGGCCGGACCGCCGATTAATGCTGCGAACGATGTTGCCAATCCATCACCTAACAAAGTTTTATCCAATCCCGGATCTTTAAGAAAATCTTGGCCGACTATTTTACTGAGAACAGCGTGATCACCTATGTGTTCTGCTGCAGTTACGAAAGCAAGCGGTGCAATTGTCAATACAGCTGCGAAGTTGGCTTGATAGAAAGTAACTTCTGTTCCTAGAATATTTGCACTGCCGTTCTTGAATCCCAAAAACATGAATTCAGGTATTCTAAACCATTCTGCAGGCGACTTAAGAACTGACAGAAATGAAGTAAAATCGACTAATCCGACAATGGCCGCAAATATGTAACCACCAATGATACCGAATAGAAATGGAATTATTTTGATAAAACCCTTGCCTTTCAAAGCGACACCAATTACAATTGCCAATGAAACAACAGCCGTCAATATCTGTTGCCACGTACCACCGTTGAGTCCGGAATTGTTTATTGCGACACTTGAAAGGCCTAAACCAATTATCATTATCATCGGTCCGATGATTACTGGAGGGAGAACTTTTTGAATCCATTCCTTGCCAATCAATCTAATAAGTATCGATATTACCACATAAACAATTCCGACGACGAACAGTCCGGTCAATGCCGAAGCGTAATCTGCCGTATCCGGATTTGCACTATATCCACTCACTGTTGCGACAACGGTAATATAGGCAAATGAACTACCTAGATATACCGGCACTTTGGCTTTTGTACATAATATATAAATCAAAGTTCCGGCGCCAGAAGAAAACAAGGCGACCGATATCGGTAATCCCGTTAGAATCGGTACCAATATTGTTGCGCCAAACATGGCGAACACGTGTTGAAAACTCAAAGCAATCCACTTTGCGGTTTTAGGTTTTTCTGATACACCAAGTATCATTTTCTCATTCATTTTTCTTTCTCCTTAATTTTTTTCTAAAAAAAAGGAGGAATGGAATCCTCCTTTTAATTGATTAGATGAATAACGTGAATTTTATCAGGTAATAAACCAGGAATAGTCCGGCAAGAACAAACATTACCGGATCTACTTCTTTCGCTCTCTTTGAAGCGGACATAAGCAATACATAGAATATGAAACCAATAGCTATTCCTTCAGAAATCGAATAAGCAAGAATCATCATTATGATTACTAGGAAGGTTGTTGTTGCAGCAACATTGTCTTTCCAATCGATTTCTTTCAGTTGTGATGCCATCAACGCCCCGACATATACAAGAGCCATTGAAGTTGCCGGAGAAATAAAGACGGTTTCTCCACCACTTAAGGTTACCGGAATCGAGCCAACAAACGTGAAGGCTGGATATAAGAATAAAGCAACCAAGAAAAGTACGCCGACGACTGTCGCAGATAAGCCGGTTCTTGCACCTTGTTTAATTCCTGCTGTTGATTCAATATAGGAAGTTACATTTGACGTTCCAAAGATTGAGCCAACGATAGTACCGGTTGCGTCAGCGACCAAAGCTTTCTCCCCGCCGATAAGTTCGCCTTGCGGAGAAATCAAGCCTGCATCATGGCCTACTGCCACCAAGGTACCGGCTGTATCAAAGAAGTCAACGAATAGTAAAGAGAATATTACCGCGTATGACATAGGATTTGACAATAACCCAGGTAAAGCCAGGAAGGCTTGTCCAAATGAATCCTTCAAGTCGGTTATGCTACCGAGACTGCTATTTGCGAATGAAGGCATTATTCCCGCTAAGCTTGGAAAAATAAGTCCTAACAAAACCCCAAGAAGGCCAGTAGCCACTATCGAAATGATTACTGCAAACTTGCTAATCTTCAAATTTAGAAAATGAAGTACAAACACCAATAAGATTCCAAATAGCGATAACAAAATGGTAGGATGGTTCAATTCACCAAGTGTTACAAATGTGGCGCCGCTGGAAGTTACTATACCACCATTTTTCAAACCAATGAAGGCTATGAAAAAACCGATACCGGCGCCGACTGCGATTTTCAGGTTTTTAGGTATAGCATTGATAACCTTTTTTCGCAACCCCGTCAAAGATATGATCAGGAACAGCACTCCCGAAACCAATACTGCCGCTAAAGCCTCTTGCCAACTGAATCCGAGGGTAAAGATAATTGTATAGGTGAAAAATGCATTAACACCCATACCGGAAGCCAAACCAATCGGATAATTGGCGTAAAGCCCCATCATAAGGCTTGCTGCAGCCGCTCCAAGAGCCGTTGCGGCGAAGACGGCACCCGCAGACATTCCTGTGCCGGAAGTCGCCAGTATCGACGAATTGACAGGCAATATATATACCATTGCCAAGAAAATCGTCAGTCCACCGAGCAACTCTTTTGTGATTGAAGAACCACGCTCTTCAATTTTGAAATACTTCTTCATCAATTTCCTCCTCATTATTTATTTGTTAATAAAAGCCATAATAAAAGCCCTAGAATATTTACTTCTAAGGCTAGACAATTCAAAACAAAGAATGGGATAAAATCTTATCTTTTGAAATGATTAGCCGTAGTCTTGTCTTTTACGGTGACAAGGTAGAGACTTTCGAACCATATTTTCGAGATTATACGACTTCTATTAACTTCGGAATTGATTATAACACAGTTCAATATGCGCTTTCAACCGTAAAAGCCAGAGAAAACGCTTACAAAAAAAACAAGTCTTGCGACCTGTTTTCATATTCTATAGAACAAATCATTTAGGATAAATATCACCGCATTGTCAATAATACCAAGTCTGTCACCGGCAAACATTTTCTTGAACACCTGCTCTTGTCCGTCAATAATCAATCCAAAACATACAGTACCGATTTGAATATCGGTTTCATTAGCATTTGGACCGGCTTCTCCGGTAGTGGAAATAACAATATCTGCATTGGTCATGGCTTTTACTTTCCTGGCCATTTCCAAGGCAACCTCCTCCGAAACCGCTCCGAAAGCTTCTATTAGTTTCGGATCAATTCCCAATAACTCTGTCTTGGCATTATCAGAATACACTATGAAAGATCTGTCGATGACTTTCGAAGCTCCGGGAACTTCAATCAGTGAACTTATGAGTTTTCCACCGGTAACTGATTCGGCGGCGCTTAGCTTCAATTTTTTTCCCATGAGTACTATCATCAGCTTTTCATTTATTTTCATCTGATTCACCTACACATTAAAGCGGAAATGAAAGATATCTCCGTCCTTGGCGACATAATCTTTACCTTCCAATCGGAATTTACCGTGCTCCTTGGCTTTGGCTTCCGAACCGGCAATGACGAGATCATCATAACTAATAGTCTCGGCGCGGATAAAGCCTTTTTGGAAATCGGTGTGGATGATTCCGGCACACTCGGGAGCCTTCATACCGTTTTTGAATGTCCAAGCCCTAACCTCTTTCTCTCCAGCGGTGAAGAAAGTCTTCAAGCCAAGAATTTCATAACTAACGTTAATCAGTTCTTCCAGTCCGGATCTCATAATGCCAAGGTCCTCCATGAACGCTTTTCTTTCTTCAGGTTCAAGTTCGCTTAATTCTTGTTCAATCTTGGCTGAAATAACAACTGTCTTGGAATTGTCTTTTTGTGCAAGTTCCTCGATTTTCCTGACAAGGTCATTACTCGAATAGTCACCTAGTTCTTCATCCGAGACGTTACATACATATACCATCGGTTTGGCCGTCAAAAAAGAGAAATTTTTGATTGTTCGGGTTTCATCATCACTTAAATCCAAAGCGCGAATCGGCATTTGATTTTTTAATGCTTCATTGCACTTTTCCAGAATTTGATATTCCAGAAAGGCTTCTTTGTCAAGCTTCAAATCTGCCCTTTTCTTAATCTTCGGAATTCTTTTTTCAATCACTTCCATGTCGGCGAATATTAATTCAATCATGATGGTCTCGATATCGCGCATCGGATCGATTGACCCATCCACATGCACTACATTCGCGTCTTCAAAACACCTGACCACCTGGACGATGGCATCACAAGTTCTGATATGGGACAAGAATTGGTTTCCCAAACCTTCGCCCTTCGAAGCGCCGCGAACCAATCCGGCGATATCACGAAATTCAAAAGTCGTATATATTGTTTTCTTCGGATTATACATTTCCGTGAGTTTGTCAACTCTTAGGTCGGGTACTTCGACAACTCCGATATTTGGTTCAATTGTGGCGAAAGGATAATTCGCCGCTAGTACTTTGGAATTGGTTATGGCATTGAATAGCGTCGATTTGCCAACATTAGGCAATCCGACAATTCCCGCTGTCAAACCCATTATTTCACCTCATTATTTTCTACTATATTGAATACTTCGCAAGTATTCCTGTAAGTTGCGGTTTCTATGTCTTCTATAGATATTTCTCTAATTCTTGCGATTTCCTCGGCAACATACTTAACAAAAGCCGGTTCATTGGTTTTTCCTCGGTAAGGCATTGGCGCCAAATAAGGTGAATCAGTTTCTACAAGCAAACTGTCCAAAGGTATCGCTAACGCGACTTCTTTAGGAGTTATGGCGTTTTTGAAAGTAACTGGTCCGGCAAGAGAGATGTACATTCCCAAATCTAGAAACTGCTTAAGCGATTCAACAGATGCTGAATAACAGTGCATCACGCCTTTTGTTTCTTTACCGAGATACTCTCTTAAAATCTCATAAGTTTCTTTGGTGGCGTCCCGCATATGAACGATAATTGATTTATTGTATTTGTTGGCGATTTTGATTTGTGCGATAAATATCTCTCTTTGCTGGAGCGAGTGTGTCTTGTCCCAATAATGATCGAGCCCGATTTCACCGATTGCCACCACCTTGGGATGTTTTATCAATTCGGAAATCCAACCAAGGTCAATAACTTTACCCTTTGCTTCTTGCGGATGAACTCCGATAGCTGCGTAGACCATTTCATATCTTTCCGAGATATCTACGGCCAAAAGGCTGGAATCTTTGTCGTAGCCGATACAGACTATTTTCGCGACACCATTTGCTTTGGCATTATCCAATATCTCCTCGATTCTCTCGATCAAAGCCTCATCGTTCAGATGGGCATGGGAATCAAATAACATGGTCCCTCCTTGTTCTAGATGTTAAGAAAATATTCGACCAGATTGTCGACGGTAAATCCAAAGGACTCGATTACTTCGTTTCCTTTCCCACTCTTGCCGAATCTATCGATACCGAAGACATGGTTTGCGAATCTATACCAGGTCAAGGTAGCTCCCATCTCGATTGCCAAACGTTTCTTGCATGATGATGGGATTATTCGTTCTTGAATTTCTTTTGGTTGTGATAGGAACAGTTCCATTGAAGGCATCGAAACCACTCTCACAAAAATACCGTGGTCTTTTTTGAGCTTTTCCTGTACTCCCAGTGCGAGCTCAACTTCGGAACCGGTAGCGATTAGAATACCTTCGCAATTCTCCAAATCTCTGGCTATATATGCTCCTAAACGGAAATCATCGTAACTGACTTTATGAGTGACGGTAGTGTTTTGTCTCGTAAGTACCAACACCGAAGGCTTATTAAGCGAGTTCAAGGCATAGCGGAATGCATGTCTTGTCTCGTTAGCGTTTGCCGGCCGGAAGGTAAGCAAGTTAGGTGTGGTCCGTAACATCGACAATTGCTCGATAGGTTCGTGGGTAGGGCCGTCTTCTCCTACTGCCACTGAATCATGAGTGAAGATGAAAATTGAAGGCAACCCCATCATGGCGCTCAATCTGATTGCTGGTTTCA
>Ga0172375_10004617_pt1 | contig 20250 bp, 20 predicted proteins | sample LakKiv1m_FD_114537 | JGI IMG/M metagenome (GOLD analysis project Ga0172375, IMG submission 114537) | Freshwater microbial communities from Kabuno Bay, South-Kivu, Congo - kab_092012_11.1m | ecosystem: Environmental > Aquatic > Freshwater > Lake | place: Democratic Republic of the Congo...
CTCCTTTTGCTTTTTGTCGCGAAGCGAAGAGCTTCGGGCTCGAGCGAAGTGCCGCGATGTGAGGCAGCGCGGCCGTAAGTCTCGGCCTCATTTAGGGCAATTAGCTCAGTTGGTTAGAGCACTACCTTGACATGGTAGGGGTCAGAGGTTCGAGTCCTCTATTGCCCAGGTATTTATAAAACGCTCATTCAGATATTCGGCAGGGTAGGGGTCAGCACCGACTCACATTGGATAAAATGCTTTTAAAATATCAAGGAAGTCGGTGCAGCCCTCGGCTGGAGGTTGAAAGAACAGGTATTATTTTTTAAGATTTGAAATTTTGAAGAAAATGAATTGGATTGAATTCGGGAAATATGTCAGAACAAGAGAAAACTGAAAAATCAGAAGATTTCGTTCATAGCGAACTGGATGTCGTAAGGCATAGTGCCTCGCACGTGATGGCCCAGGCGGTGAAGAGATTGTTCCCCGAAGTTAAGCTGGGAATCGGTCCTGCCATTAAAGACGGGTTTTACTACGATTTCGACCTCGACCGGAAGCTTGCTGAAGAAGATCTCCCTAAAATCGAAGCGGTGATGAAGGAAATCATCCGGGAACAGTATCCGTTTACGCGTGAGGACTTGAAGAAAGAGGATGCGCTGAAACTTTTCCGGGACCGGGGCGAGCTTTATAAATGCGAAATTATCGAGGCGATTCCGGGTGATACCGTTTCGATTTACCGGGACGGGGATTTCCTCGATTTGTGCCGCGGGCCGCACGTCAAACACACGGGAGAGATTAAAGCCGTTAAGCTGCTTGCCCTGGCGGGGGCGTACTGGAGGGGCAGTGAGCAGAACAAGATGCTCCAGCGGATTTATGGGACCGCGTTCGAGAATCAGAAGGCCCTGGAAGAATTTTTGCGGAATGTCGAAGAGGCGAAGAAGCGGGACCACCGGAAACTGGGAAAGGATCTCGATTTGTTCAGTTTCCATGAGGAATCTCCCGGAATGGTGTTTTTTCATTCGAAAGGTTTTTTTGTGTTCAACGCCCTGATTGATTTTATGAGAAGTCAATTGCGCCGGAGAAGCTATCTTGAGGTGCAATGCCCCGCGATTCTTTCGGATGAGTTGTGGAAGCAAAGCGGCCATTATGATAATTTCCGGGAAGCCATGTATTTCACCAGGAAGGAAGACCGGGAGTTTGCGATCAAGCCGATGAATTGTCCCGGACACGTGCTGATCTACCGCTCGCAACAGCATTCTTACCGGGATCTCCCGATGCGAATGGCGGAGTTCGGGCGGGTTTTCCGTTACGAAAAATCCGGCGTAACGCACGGACTGCTTCGCGTGCGCTCTTTTACACAGGATGACGCGCATCATTTTTGCACGGAAGAGGCGCTGAAGGATGAAATCAAATCGTTGATCCAGTTCACGAAAGAGATTTATGAATTGTTCGGATTTAAGGAATATTCCGTGGCGGTTTCGACCCGGCCGGTCAAGGCGATGGGATCAGCGGAGATCTGGAATCAGGCGACCGATGCGCTGAAACAGGCCCTCGGGGAGCTGGGCATTCCGTACGAGATTCACGAGGGAGAAGGAGCTTTTTACGGCCCCAAAATTGAATTTGTTATTTTCGACAATTTAAACCGCCCCTGGCAGTGCGGAACGGTTCAGGTGGATTTCTCGATGCCCGAAAGATTTGATTTGGAATACGTTGCTTCGGACGGTTCGAGAAAAAGACCGGTGATGGTTCACCGGGCGATTTACGGTTCGATCGAAAGATTTATGGGAATTTTAATCGAGCATTACGGCGGGGCGTTTCCCCTTTGGCTTTCACCGGTTCAGGTTTGCGTCGCGACGATCACCAACAAGCAGGACGCTTTCGCGGAGGAAGTGAACCGGAAACTCAGGGAGGCCGGAGTCCGGAGCGAGTTGGACAGCCGCACCGAGAAAATCGGTTATAAAATCCGCGAGGCCGAAACGCAAAAGATTCCTTACGTCGCCGTGATCGGGGAGAAAGAGATCGAATCGGGCCTTCTGGCGCTGAGGAGCCGCGGCAAAAAGGACTTGGGAACGGTTTCCGTCGAAGATCTCGTTAAACGAATTCAAAAAGAGGTCGAATTAAAAACATAAGGAATCCGCGGCAAAACCGCGAAAAACCAAAAAAGACAGGAGGGGGGTGAGTGGCCATTCAGGATTCAAACAAAATTCGGGTGAATGAGAGAATCAGAGCTCGCGAAATACGGTTGATTGGCGTGAACGGAGAGCAGGTCGGGATTGTGCCGGTTGCCGAGGGCTTGAAACGGGCGCAGGAGGCCGAAAGCGATTTGGTGGAAGTGGCTTCGCAGGCGAACCCGCCGGTGTGCCGGATCATGGATTACGGCAAATATCTCTACATGCTCACGAAGAAAGAAAAAGAAGCCAAGAAGAAACAAAAAGTTTTTGAAGTGAAAGAAATCAAGATCAGCTCCAAGATCGAGCAGCATGATTACGAAACGAAGCTTCGGAATGCGATTCGTTTCCTTTCCCGTGGAGACAAAGTGAAATTCACGATGTTTTTCAGGGGACGGGAGCTCGCTCATGTGGATCTGGGACAAAGGGTGATCCGGCGGATGATCGCCGATTTGGAAGAGTACGGACAGGTGGAGCGCAATACCGGGCTTGAAGGTTCCCTGATTATCGTGCTTGTCACCCCCAAACCAACCAAGGTACAGGGACAGAAAAATGCCAAAACTGAAGACCAAAAAAGCGGTTAGAAAACGTTTTAAACTTTCGGCAAAAGGAAAAGTTCTTAGGCCACAAGCGTTTCGAAGACACCTTTTGGGCGACAAGCCTCCTTCGCAGAAGCGGGGCCTCAGGCGCACAAAAGTGGTGGATCGTACCCAGACGGATATGATCAAACGGTGTCTGCCGTATGGATGAAATGAAAGGAGTCGTCAATGCCTCGTGCTACCAATAATCCTGCGTCACGAAAAAGGCGCAAGAAAGTACTGAAACGCGCGAAAGGGTTCTTCCTCGGGCGGAAAAATTACCGTCAGGCGAATGAAACCGTTATGCGCGGCCTTGTTTTTGCTTTCCGGGACCGCAAAGCCCGAAAGAGAGAGTTCCGGAATCTTTGGGTGCTTCGGATCAACGCGGCCTGCCGGAGTTGCGGGATTTCTTATTCGCGCTTTATCGCGGGACTCAAGAAAGCCTGTATTGAACTGAACCGGAAGTCTCTCGCGGAGATTGCCGCCAAGGATTTGAAGGCGTTCAGCAAACTTGTGGAACTTGCCAGGAAAAAATAATTTTCAGGATGAGTGATCCTTCCGAGGTTTATACTCACCAGAATATCAAGGAAGTTCTGGACGAACTTGAACGGACCGCTTCTTCCAGGCTCGCTGCGGCGGAGTCTGCCGAGGAACTGGAGAAGCTCCGTCTTGAGTTCTTCGGGAAAAAGGCCAGGCTCTCCCTTGTCATGAGGTCTCTCGGGAGTGTCCCGCCCGAGGAACGTTCTTTGCTGGGGCAGCGGGCCAATTCTCTCCGGAAGTCGCTTGAAGAGGTTTTAGCAAAAGAATCCGCGAGGCTTTCAAAGGTCCTTCATCCCCGCGCTTTTCTGGATTTAACGCTTCCGGGAATCCGTCCCGGCCGGGGGGCTGTTCATCCGATCACCCGGACCATCGCCCAGATCACGGAAATTTTCGAGAAACTTAATTTCGAATGGGTCGAAGGCCGGGAAGTGGAGACGACGTTCTATAATTTCACGGCGCTCAATATTCCGGAGGATCATCCTTCCCGCGACGCGTTTGACACGTTTTTTACGCGGGAAGGGCATCTTTTGCGAAGCCAGACCTCGACGGTTCAGATCCGGGTGATGGAAAAAAGAAAGCCGCCTCTCCGGATTATCGCGCCCGGGAGAGTCTACCGTCCGGACACGGTTGATGCCAGCCATTCCTTCATGTTTCATCAGATTGAGGGGCTGATGGTGGATGAGAAAACCACCTTTTCGGATTTAAAAGGCGTGATCCATGTTTTCCTGAGGGCCCTTTTCGGAAAGAAAACAAAGCTCCGTTTTCGTCCCCATTTTTTCCCCTTTACCGAGCCGAGCGTCGAAGTGGACGTGAGTTGTTTTATTTGTGACGCCAAGGGATGCAGTGTGTGCGGACAAAAAGGATGGCTGGAGGTGATGGGAGCCGGGAGCGTCGATCCGAATGTTTTCGAAGCCGTCGGATATGATCCCGGGGCCGTTCAGGGCTTTGCCTTTGGTTTGGGAGTGGAACGAATCGCCATGTTGAAGTATGGAATTACCGATATCCGTTTGTTTTATGAGAATGATCTCCGTTTTTTAAGACAGTTTCAATGAGAATGGGTTTAATCGCATGAAAATCAGTCTAAACTGGCTCAAGGATTATGTGACCGTTCGGAAGTCGGCGGAAGAAATCGCTTCGGTCCTGACTTCGGGAGGTCTTGAAGTGAAAGGGATCGAGAAGGTTCCTTCACTGGAGGACATTTTGCTTGAGATTGAAATTACTTCAAACCGTCCCGACTGGTTGAGTCATTCGGGAGTGGCGAGAGAAGTTGCCGCGTTGCTGGACTTGCCGTTTAAATTCCCTTCATGCGGAGAAAAACGGATTCGCGATAAGAAAAGCGCTCCGCGGGTTCAGGTCCGGGATGCCGGAAAGTGCCCTTATTACACGGGGTGTTTGCTGGAGGGAGTGGAGTTCGGAGAATCTCCCGAGATGATCCGGAAGCGGCTGGAAGCTGTGGGCCTGCGTCCGATCAATCTGATTGTGGATGTGACGAATTATGTTCTTCTCGAGATGGGACAGCCTTTGCACGCGTTCGACTACGATTTCCTGGAAGGCAAAAAAATTATCGTCAGGAGCGCGAAAGAGAAGGAAACCCTCGTGGCCATCAACGGGGAAGAAATCGCTCTGACTCCCGAGGACTTGGTGATCGCGGATGAAAAGCGGGCGGTGGCGATTGCGGGAGTGATGGGAGGAAAGAATTCCGAAGTGAATCCGCGGACGCGGAATATTCTGCTTGAGTCGGCTTATTTCAATCCTTCGTCGGTAAGAAGGTCTTCAAAGCGGTTTAATCTTGTCAGCGAATCTTCCTACCGGTTTGAGCGCGGAGTGGATCCGGTCGCGGTGGATACGGCCCGGGAAAGGGCCATCGATCTGATTTGCCGTTACGCGAAGCGGGTGGGGAAAATCAGCGCCGTGACGCGATGCGGAAAAAATCCGTTCCGGAAGAGAGCGATTCGTTTCTCGACGGGTTTTCCCGCCAGGATTCTCGGGGTCCGGATTCCCGAGGCGAAAATTTGCAACAGCCTGAAATCTCTGGGGCTGAAAGCGCGGAAGGTTCACAAGGGGGTTTTATCGGTTTCGATCCCGTCGTTCCGGGCGGATCTTGCGCGGCCGATTGATTTGGTCGAAGAGGTGGCAAGGCTTTTCAGCTATGACCGGATTCCTGAGACGATGCCTGAGATTCATCCGGCCCTGTGGGAGGAGAAATCTCTCCGGCGGGTTGAAGCCTTGCTGAGGCGTGTTTTCCTGGGCGCCGGTTTTAATGAAGCGGTTACGTTCAGCCTGGTTAACGAGAGAATTTTTGAAAAGTTGGGAGTCGATTTAAAAAATACGACCCGGGTGATCAATCCCCAGAACAAGGAACTGACGCTTCTTCGCCCGACTTTGTTCCCGAGCCTGCTTGAGGTCTTGAAGGGGAACGTTTATCGCGGAAGCGGGAGCGATCTCAAGATTTTCGAAATCGCGAATATCTTCGGAGGGGAGACTCCCGGGAACCTTCCCGCGGAGCAAATGACCTGCGGATTTGCCTTGGCCGGGATGCGGAAAAATCATTGGCTTGAGAAAACCAGAAATTACGCGCTGTTCGACGTGAAAGGTGTTTTGGAAGAGATTCTGGAAGATCTGGGCATCCGGGATGTTTCTTTTTGCGCGGGCGCGAACGCGTTTTTTGAAGAGGCTTTGTCGGTAGCTGCTTCCGGAAAACCTTTGGGAATGATCGGGAAGGTTTCTAAAGCTGTGAGGGATTATTACGACATCCCGTTTGACGTTTTCCTCGGGGAGATTTCCTCGGAGGCGCTGGCGTCGCTGGCGTCTTTCGATCGTTCATTCCGCGCGCTTCCGAAATTTCCCGCTTCCCGAAGGGACATTTCGATTGTGGTCAAAGAGACGGTTTGCGCGAAGGAAATCGTCGACTTGATTGTCGCGCATCATCCGGCCTGGATCCGGCAGGTTGAGGTCGCGGATGTCTACCGGGGCGAGAAGATTCCGAAGGGCAGCAAAAGCATGACGTTTTCCATTGAATACCGTTCGGATGAGCATACGCTGACCGCGGAAGAAGTCAGCCGGGTGCAGGATCAGCTGGTCGAACTTTTGAAAAGCCGTACCGAAGGCTCTCTTCGGACCTGAATTTTCTTGCCCTTTAGCTTGGGTGTATTGAACCTGAAATCATGAGCGCCTCCTGTCATCATGGAAGAAGATCTCTTTTTCAGCGGGGATAAGACAATCGCCTCAAAGACGGACAAAGCCGGAGCCTCTCCTCTTGCCTACCGGATGAGACCGCGGTCCATGGAGGAGTTTGTCGGGCAGAAACATGTCTTGGGGGAAGGAAAACTGCTGCGGCGGGTCATTATGGCCGATCGATTGACGTCCGCGATATTTTACGGCCCTCCGGGAAGCGGCAAGACAACCCTGGCGTATCTGATTTCCAGGAAGACGGACGCGAGTTTCAAGGTAATCAATGCCGTGGCTTCCAATGCGCAGGAACTCCGGAAAATCCTGGAGCAGGCAAAGTACGCGAGGCACTATGAAAACCGGAAGACCATTCTTTTTATCGATGAAATCCACCGTTTCAACAAGGCGCAACAGGATATTTTGATGCCTGAAGTGGAAGACGGAACGGCCGTTTTGATCGGCGCGACGACGCACAATCCGTTTTTTTCGGTCAACGGTCCCCTGCTGTCCCGGTCTCTCATCTTTGAATTAAAACCGCTGTCGGAAGAGGAAATCCGGCAGATTTTATCGAAGGCTTTGGAAGATTCCGAGCGGGGACTTGGAGCCTGTCGCGTGGAAATTTCCGCTGAGGCCCTTTCTCATCTTGCCAAAAGCGCCTGCGGAGATGCCCGTCGCGCGCTCAACGCGTTGGAAGTCGGATGCCTTTCCACGCCGCCCGATTCCGGCGGGAAAATCGTGTTTACTTTGCGGGTGGCGGAAGATTCCGTCCAGAAAAAACTTGTGTATTACGATCACGATGAGGATTATCATTACGACACGGCGAGCGCGTTTATCAAAAGTATGAGGGGTTCGGATCCGGACGCCGCGATCTATTGGCTCGCGAAAATGCTTTACGCGGGGGAAGATCTCCGGTTTATCACGAGGAGATTGATGATTCTCGCGTCCGAAGACGTGGGGAACGCGGATCCTCAGGCGTTGGTTGTCGCGACGAGCGCGGCGCAGGCCTGTGAATTTGTCGGGTTGCCCGAAGCGCGCATTATTCTGGCGCAGGCGGTTATTTATCTCGCTTTGGCGCCCAAAAGCAACGCCTCCTACATGGCTTTGGAAAAAGCCCACGGGGATTTGGAGAACGATTCGGTTCAGGAAGTTCCGGCGCATTTGCGGGACGCGAGTTACCGTGGCGCCAAGAAGATGGGTCACGGGGAAGGTTATGAATACGCGCATGATCAACCGGATCAGTTTTCCGCGCAGGAATATCTCGGCGTGTCAAAGACCTATTATGAACCGGGTTCTTCCGGATTTGAAAAAGAATTGGCCGAGCGGCTTAAAAAGTGGAAAAGTTTGAAAAACGGGAAAAATTCATGAGCGAGAAAGATTATTTCAGTTTTGATCAGCTGGTCGGCCGGAGCGAGAGTCTGCGGGCCTTGATCGAGAAGATCAAGGTGATCGCCCAATATGACGTATCGGTCCTCATTGAGGGGGAAAGCGGAACCGGCAAGGAACTGGTTGCCCGGGCCATTCATTACAACAGCGCCCGGAAGGACAAGGAATTTGTCGTCATCAATTGTTCGGCTTTTTCGGATTCTCTGCTGGAAAGCGAACTTTTTGGATACGTGAAAGGTTCTTTCACCGGCGCTATTTCCGAGAAGCAGGGGCTGTTTGAAGTCGCGGATCAGGGGACTTTCTTTCTTGATGAGGTGGGGGATATGAGTCCCGCTCTGCAGGTGAAAATCCTCCGCGTCCTGCAGGAAGGGACTTTTTTTAAGGTCGGCGGGACAAAACCGATTAAAGTCAATGTCCGAATCGTCGCGGCCACCAACCGGAACCTGAAGCTGTTTGTGCAGGAAGGAAGGTTCCGCGAAGACCTTTTCTACCGCATCAATGTGGTCAATCTGGCCATTCCGCCGCTTCGGGAACGCAAAGAGGATGTCGGGGTTCTGGCGGAAAATATTCTGAAGAAGATCGCGCGGAAAAATCAGGAAGCGGAAAAGGAAATCAGCGAAGAATCCCTGGAAATGCTCCGGCGTTACGATTGGCCCGGGAACGTGCGCGAGCTTGAAAATGAACTGGAAAAAGCGGTTATCTTCTCCGGAGATAAAAAAGTCATCAACCCCGCCAGTCTCAGCCAGGAATTGTTAAGACATGTCCGGGATCTGAAACAGGAAATTTTGGCGGAGGGAATGGAAGGCTCTTTGTCGCTGAAGGAAATTAAGCGGAGAGTGTTTGCCGAAATTGAAAAGGACGTGATCCGGAAAGGGCTTGAGAAGACGAATTGGAATCGAACCCTCTGTGCCAAACTTCTCGGTATTTCCCGTATTGATCTGATCCGAAAAATCTCACGATATCAACTCAAGAAAATCTGAAAACTTCTTCCAATTAAAAATTCCCAGGGTTAAATCATTTTTGTTATGCCGACCTGTAACAAAAATGATTCTTCTCCAAAATATTATCTTGAAAAGAGATACGGTTCTTTAATCTTCTGAACATTCTTTTTTGTTACATGAAAAATGCAAAAAGAATTTATTTCAAAAATAGGGGTTGGGATGGATTGTTTGTAACTTACTGTCCAGGAATAGGTTGAGACTTTTAATCCTTCTCTCAGGAGATTGGCACGCTTATTGTAATTAGTCAGGCGGCAGAGGGGAGGGCAGTAGAGATGAGCGATGAGATGATGACAAAAGAATTCAAGAAGGAAAAATCCCGGAAGGAGAGATCCGAGGCGGGTTATGATTTTTTTATGCCGCACCGACTTTTATTCATGATGAGAAGCTCTGCTTTCAATCGGAGATTGCAACGAGGGGCCGGATATAATCCTTTTGATTCCTGGAAAATTTATAGGGATGTCCATTACTTGATGGATCGAATCCGCCGCCATGAATAACAAAATTCCCCAGATCATAAAAAGAAAAATCGGGATGGTTGATATCATCGATTTGCAGGGAGCGTTCGTAGGGCCGTGGGCACTTCGGGGGAGAGACGAAATTGCCCAGTATCTTAAGAACCGGAGTTCGAAGAATCTTTTGGTCAACCTGAGGAACTTGCTGTCTGTGGACAGCTTGGGAGTGAAGGCGATCACCGAAAATCTTTCCCCTGAAGTGCGCACCGGCCTTATGATCGGGAATCTTTCCGTGATGGAGATGTTTTATCGTGTCGCGAAGGAGAAATGTCTCAAGTTTTTTAAAACGGACTTTGAAATTGTTGACTATTTCGGCGAGGACCTGGTCAAATGGGAGGAGTCCTCTTTTTCGGAGAAGCGGAAACATCCTCGCTTGAGAACGGCCCTTCCGCTGGAGTTTTCCTGTCCGGATGAAAATGGCGAGACGGTATCTTTTCATGCCATTGTGACGGATCTGAGCGAGGGGGGGCTTTTGGTGGAGTATTTGGATGTCGATCAGGCGTTTTTCGGAAAGACTCGCCTGAATCCCTATGATTTCCGTCTTCTTGATATGAGAATCCGTTTGCCCGGGAGCGTTGAAATTTTGACCAGGGGAAAGGTTATGAGGACCATCATGGAAGGAGAGCAATTTGGAATGGGGGTCGAATTCCGTGAGATTCAGGATGAGGATAAGATAAAGATTTTGGAGTTTCTTAAATAAGAAGGGGAATGCCGCTATGAATCGTTTCGGGAAAGAATTGACGGAATCTAGATTGGGTAAGTCCAGATGGAATAGACTGTTAAAGAGATTTTTAGGGGAAGGACTTTTCGCGGGATACATTGCCGAGGAAACTCATCGTAAGTTTTATCTTGCAAACAAAATACGAAAGAATTTGTAATTTAATTATTTAAAGGTTAAAATATAGATGACGATAATTCGATAAAGGTCAAATAAGCTAAAGGAAGACAAAAAAAGTATAAAGCGATGACGACAAAGACAGAAATCCATAAAAGGCGGATTGGATCGGTCGTGATTTTTGACTTGTTTGGCGAGTTGAACGACAACGAAATCGACGCGATTCGGGATTTTATGGAGAAAAATATTCAAAGAGGCGGGTTTCGAAACGTTATTTTAAACGCGCAGCATATACTCCATATCGATCAACTTGCTCTCCGAAAAATACTGGTTCCTCTGGAGCGCCCGCACCGCAAAGCGGTTTATTGTTCATCCCCCGAACTTCTGAATGTTTTTCTGAATACCTATTTACCCGAAAAAACGGCCATTTGCAAAAACGAAGCGGAAATCTCCGATGTTTTCGGATTGTATCTCGTTGAGAAAGATAAGTTTATTTTCAAGGGAGAGCGCCGGAAGAGCAAGCGAATCGAGGTCGCAATTCCCGTAACGGTCAAGATTGATGTGTCGTCTTCCGAGGTTTGCCCGACAATCGCGTTGATCACCAATCTCAGCGACGGGGGGTTTTACGCGGAATATCTGGATTTGCAGTCCGCGTTGACGGTTCGTAACATCCGGGATATCAAGAGCCGTCCTGCTCAGGCGATTTTTAAACCGCCTCTTTCGTCTTCGGATCGCACCTTTGATATCGAGGTTATTCGTGTCGAAGTCGCGAGCCGTCAGACGGGATTGGCCGTCAGGTTTGCGAGCAAACAAGAATAATCAATCTGTTTCGCGCGAGTTTTTTTCGGAAAACATTTTTAAGTCCCGAAAACTAAAATCCGACTACTGGTGAAAAAAAATTTAAAGACGGTTTATTTTTTAAATCCGGCGGAAGGATTTTTGCCTTTAATCAAGTCTTTTCAAGCATCCCGAATTTTTTCACGCAAGGCGTCCGGTTCGAAATTTTGTTAGCCTTCTAATCCAAAGGGAGGAGTCCAGAATGAGAATCATTGCTGTGGCAAATCAAAAAGGCGGTTGCGGTAAGACGACGGTGTCTGTGAATCTTTCCGCGTCTCTTGCCTTTCTCGGAAAGAAAGTTCTGCTGATTGATTTGGACCCTCAGGCGCATTCAACACTGGGCCTGGGAGTGAAAGCGGAGGAAGTCACGCGGAGCGTTTATGATATTTTTGACGTGGAAGAGGGCGTTTCTGCCCGCATTCCGGATCTTCGTATCCCGCTTTCAAACTTTCTTCACTTGCTGCCGTCGGAGGTTGTTTTAAGTGCTGTGGAGCAGAAACTGGCGGGCGCGCCCGAAAGGGAAAACCGTCTTTTTAGAAAACTTCAGGACATTCAGGGGGAGTATGACTTTGTCTTTATCGATTGCCCGCCGAATTTGGGGCTTCTGACTTTTAACGCGCTTCGCGCCGCCCGCGAACTGATTATCCCCATCGAATGTTCGTATTTTTCTCTTCACGGACTGGCTAAAATTTCCGAGACGGTCAAGCTTTTGATGAACGCGTTGGGACACAACATCGCGGTCCGGGCGCTTTTGAACGATTTTGACGGCAGGACCCGGTTTTCCCGCCGGATTCAGGAAGAGCTTCAGAGATTATTCTCTCAGAAACTTTTCAGAAGCGTGATCCACCATTCGGTCCGCTTGAAAGAGGCGGCGGCTTTAGGAAAACCGATTCCGGAATACGACCGCCGTTCGGTAGTTTTTCAGGATTTTCTGGCGCTAAGCGCCGAGTTGATCGAACCGGATGAAGAAACGTCCGCAGCGGACCTCTTTTCCGTGCCGAAAATTTTGGAAGAATCCCGTTTTGTGGTGAATGAAACCCCCTTAGGAGACGCCAAAATGATGCTTTTTTCGATCAAAGCTCCGGGTGCTCGTTGTGTGCAAATCGCGGGTGATTTTAACAATTGGGTTCCGGAGGAGCTTTTGCATCCGATTAAGGCGGACGGGGTTTGGAGAAAGCTCTACCGTCTGGGGAATGGATCGTACCGCTACAAATTTATTGTTGACGGTGAATGGATGTGTGATCCCGAAAATTTTCACACGGAGGCCAATCCTTTCGGGGGATTGGATTCCATTGTCGAAATAGGAGCTGAAACCGTTGAATCCGGAGTATGAGAAAAAAACCCGACGGACGCTCGAGGATGTTTCTCATCTTTTCCTCTCGGGAGTAGAGCAGAAAAAGGAGAAAGTTTCGGCTCCGTTCATCCTGGGAGTTGTCGATTCCCTTCAAGAATGCGGGTTCCCGCTGATTTTGTCATTTGCCGAGAAATTAGAACGCCCTCCCGAAGAAATTCTCCTGATTGATTTTCATCCCCCAAAACCCCGGGCCGGAGAAAGCGCTTCCGGATCTTTTCTGCCCGGGAAATATCACTTGATACAAGTCAGTCCCTGGGAAGATTGGCGGCGAGGGGCTTATTGCAAGCAGACGAAGTTTGTTCTCCTGAATATCCCTTGGCTGACTCCGCAGGCAAGGGATGTTGTGATCCCCAACCTGAACGGAATCCTTTTCTGCCTTGAACCTTCTTTGTCGAGTCTTAAAAATACCTATCGCCTGCTGAAGGGGATTTCCGAAAGCTTTAATGGAAGGGTTTTTGCCTTTTGGAAAGCGGGCTGTACCCCGGAACATTTGGATTCTATCGCGTCCGGATGGGAAGATCTTGTGGAGCGATTTTTAGAGAAGAAAGTGGAATGGGTCGAGGGCCTTGAATCGGCTTTGTCCGCAATCGGTCCGCGGGATTTCGGAAATTTTGAATTCTCTCTTTTTGAGAGTCAATCTCCCGCCGGAGATTCCCTGCCGTTTTTTGAGAAGGGAAGATTAGACTGGTCTGAAATCGAGGCTTTTTCGGGTTTGGTTTGTCAGGAAAGATTTTCCGTCCTTTTTCCCCGCACGTAGTTGTTTTCACTCCTTTTTGAAAGCCCCGTCTCTTTTGGAACAGGAAATCTCCTTGTCAGGGCGGAGATTATTCATATAATAACCTCTTCACACTCAGAAAAGGATTTTTGAATGACCGAGACGACGAAGATACAGCAAGATATTGAAATTTTGACGCAGGTTCAGGTGTTGGATAAGGAAATTTACGATCTCACCCAGGAACTTCTTTCGATCCCCAGTCAGATCAGACTCTGCGAGCAGACTTTCGAAGAAGCCAAGAGGCAGGTGAAGGAGCTTGAAAAACAGCATAAGGATTTCCAGCTGAAACAGAAAGAAAAAGAACTGGAACTTTCCGGGAAGGAAGAGCAGATTCGTAAGTTTCAAGGGCAGTTGACCCAAGTTAAAACCAATAAGGAATACAGCGCTATTCAGCATGAAATCGCCTCGGTGAAAGCCGACAATTCTTTGCTGGAGGAAGCGATTTTGATTTTGATGGATGATGTTGAGAAATCTGCTTTGGAGTTAACCCGGGGGCGTGAAAATGAGAAGCAGGAAGAAAAAACGCTTCAAGACAAAAAAGCGGAATTTAAGAGAACCGAGGATTCCTTCCGGAAGAAGATTGTAGAACTTCAGACTTCAAAAAAAGAGCTGATGAATCAGGTGACTCCCGAGTCGGCGGTGCTTTACGAAAAAATTCTTGCCAAGAAAAGTGGCGTCGCGCTGGTTCCGATCCAAGGTGAAAATTGCAGTTCCTGCCATATGACGTTAAGGCCTCAAGTGGTCAATGAAATCAGACTTCACGAAAATATTGTGGTCTGCGAAAATTGTTCCCGAATTTTGTACGAACAAAAGTAGATTGAAATCCTTTCTCCTTTCTGTATCCACATAACAACTTCCTTGTAAATTTTCGTCCAAACAGCTTTTTCTGAAAGCGTTCCTGGAATGCAAACTGGAAATCAAAGGAATTTCCCCCTTTGGCCCTACTAATAGAGCCCAGGCTTCGGACTAGCACAAAATATAGATTCTTATCAAATCTATTAAAAAATACTGTTTTTTTTCTTGACACATAAAGTGGAGGGGAATAAACTTACCGTGTCATTTTGTGGGGGAAAGTGGAGGAAAGTGGAAAACAATGTTTTACGGTGAGTACGAACATTCGCTGGATAAAAAGGGAAGAATCATCGTCCCGTCCGTGTTCCGCGATATTTTAAAAGAGCGGTACGCGGATAAACTTTTCATTGCGAGGGGATTGGATCGTTGTCTCTTTTTGTTCACGGAAGATGAATGGAAAGCTCTTGAAAAGAAATTCAAGGAATTATCTTTTACCAAGCAGGGCGCGAGAAATTTCAACAGAATTTTCTTTTCAGGCTCCTGCGAAGTGATTTGCGATAAACAGGGAAGAGTTTTGATCCCTCAGACGTTGAAAGCGTATGCGGAAATAAAAGAAAACGTCGTGATTGTCGGAGTCTCGGACCGGATTGAGATTTGGGCCAAAGAAAAATGGCAGGAGTTTATCAGTAATTCCATGAATTCTTTTGAGGATTTAGCGGAGAAACTTTTGGATTCAAATCCGGGGAAAGATCATGAATAACGAAATTGTGAAAGAGCGGATTGTATCAAATTTGAGTTTAGAATCGGATTCCGGTATGCGGGAATTTCCCAAAAAACAAACGGATGACAAGGGGGGTGAGGCTATGGTGTATCACGCAAGAAATGACAGGGGAGGGGAGAAGGTCATGCCGGTGGAGATCTTGACCTGTTCCACTCGTCTCGATGCGGCGGCAATGGTCAAGATTAAACAGAGAATGAACCAACTGCTCAGAAGAAATCACAAGAAAGTGCTTTTGGATCTTGTGAAGACCAGACAAGTGGATCTTGCCGGATTGGGGATTCTGATCGAAAGGATTAAACTGCTGCGGTCCCTGGACGGAGATGTCAAGCTTTGCAATCTCCATCGTCAGGTCTCCGAAACGTTCCGGATGGTTGGCGTCAGCAAGCTGATCGAGTCTTACAGCTCCAAAGAAGAGGCTCTTCGAAGTTTTTGTTTGCAGTGAGTCAAGTCGTTGCATGTCTCTGTTTTGCAGGAGGAGGTTTGTCAGTTTTTGAAGCCTGAAATCTCGGATGTGGTGGTCGATGCCACGCTGGGAAGCGGGGGGCATGCGGAGGCGATGTTGGGATGCATCGGAGAGAGCGGGTTGCTGGTGGGAATCGATCAGGACGGGGACGCGATCCGGCGCGCGGAAGAGAAGCTTCAGGGTAGAAAGAATGTCATTATCAAACGTTGCAATTTCAGGCAGATCGACGAAGTTTTAAAGGAATTGGGGATCCGGGGGGTCAATAAGTTTCTTTTTGATTTGGGAGTCTCTAGGGATCAGTTGGAAGTGGGGGGGCGGGGATTTAGTTTTTTGAGAGAAGGTCCGCTGGACATGCGAATGGACCAGCGGGCCGAAGAAAGGGCGGCAGATCTCGTCAATACGCTTCCGGAGCAGGAACTCGAGCGTATTTTTTTCCGTTTCGGGGAAGAACGGCACGCAAGGAGAATTGCGGCGAGAATTGTCAGGAAAAGAAGGGAGAAATTATTTGAATCTACTCGAGAACTTGCAGATGTCATTGCTGCTGGGGTGCCCAGAACGGGCAGGATTCATCCGGCTACTAGAGTCTTTCAGGCGCTCAGGATTGCGGTTAATCGGGAGTTGGAGGCCTTGGAAGAAGGACTGACGAAGGCGATTCATCTTTTGGTGCCGGGGGGGCGCATCGTTGTTTTGTCTTATCATTCTTTGGAAGACCGTATCGTGAAGCAGATGTTTCGAGCGAAAAGTCAGGCTGGAGTGATCAGACTTTTGACGAAAAAGGTGGTTTGCCCGGGAGTGGCGGAGATTGCCGTAAATCTTTCCGCCCGCAGCGCGAAATTGAGGGCGGCGGAAAAAACAGCTTAAGTTCAGCCGGGTGTAAACCGTTCTAAAGGATAGAAGGTTTGTGGGACAGGAGCCATTATGACAAGAGTGCTGAGAAGTTTTACGATCATATCGGTGACGACGGCGTGCTGTCTCCTCTATACGGCTTTTCAGATTGAGTTGTACCGGGTGTCGTATTCGATTCAGGAAAAACGCCAGGTGTTGGTGCGGATTCAGGATGTGGTCGAGAAGGTCAGAATTCGCGTGTCGAAGTTGAAGGCCCTGGAAGCTTTGGAAGAGAAAGTCCAATTGCACAATATTCCGCTGATTATTCCGGAAGATGTGAAGGCTTTTGTCGGTCCTCAAATTGAGAAACCTCTTGAAAAAATGCAGATTCCTTCGAAGGAGTCTTTCTTTTCGTTATTTGAATTTGTCCGCAATGCGCATGCCAAAACGATTTTCCCGAAGGGGGAGTGAAAAGCGGAAGAAGGGCTTTCCCCGCTTTCCCATCATCAGTTTTTTCATTTTACTGCTGTTTGGCCTCGTTTTTTTCCGGCTCTCGGATTTAACGTTTTTTAAACGCCCCCGCCTTCTCGAAGTGGCAAGAAAACAGAATGTGATTGTCATCAAATTGGAGCCCAAACGGGGGAAGATCCTGGACCGGAAGGGCAAGAAATTCGCGACAACCATAAAAACTCTTTCGGTTTATGCGATGCCCCGCTTGATCTCGGAACAGACGCGTTCTGAACTCGCCGAAGCTTTGGCGGAAGTCCTGAATCTGAAACCTGATTGGGTGGAGGCAAGACTCAAGAGAAATAAAGCGTTCATCTGGATTAAACGAAAAGTGACGGATCAGGAAGTGGAATTGGTCCGGAGAATCGGACATCCCGCCATTGGCCTCCAGCCCGAATATAAGAGGTTTTACCCCCATTCTCAGGAACTCGCGCATGTGCTGGGCTTTTGCAATATTGATAACGAAGGATTGGAAGGATTGGAGCTTGCCTACAACGCTTACTTGCAGGGCGAATATGGCAGGCGATATTCAAGGCGGGATGCGTTTGGCCGGGAAATTCCCGTTTTCGAAGAGAGAATGATTTCTCCGCGAAACGGGTGCGATCTGGTTTTGAATATCGACCAATTTATCCAGCACCTGGTGGAGCGGGAATTGGACGCGGCGTTTGTCCAATGGAAGGCAAAAGGCGCCTGCGCGGTGGTGATGGCACCGAAAACGGGCGCGATTCTTGCGATGGCCAGCCGTCCTGTTTTTAATCCCAATGACGGGAAAATGCCCGTGGAAGACGCGATTCGCAACCGGGCGATTACGGATATTTATGAACCGGGGTCTATTTTTAAAGTCATTACGATTTCGGCCGCGCTGAATGAGAACAAGGTCACGCCGGAGGATACTTTTTTTTGTGAAAACGGGACTTGGCATGCGAGCAGAAAGAGAGTGGTGCATGACGTGCATCCTTACGGTCAACTGACCGTAGCCGGTGTTCTTCTGAAATCGAGCAATATCGGGACCTGCAAGATTGCAAAAGTGCTTGGAGAGAAATCGCTTTATCAATACATCAAGATGTTCGGGTTTGGAGAATCGACCGGGGTGGATTTGCGGGGAGAAGTCCCCGGGATTGTGCATCCCTTGAACCGGTGGTCCGGATTCTCCATCACGGCGGTTCCGTTCGGACAGGAAGTCGCGGCAACGGCGCTTCAAATGGTCCGGGCGATGTCCGTGGTGGCAAACGGCGGATACCTCGTGAAACCGCAAATCGTAAGAGAGCTTCGGGATGAATACGGAGTGATGATCAAGAATTTTCCTCATCCCGACGGAGAGAAGATTTTGACGGACGAAACCGCTTCTCGTATGCAGGAAATGCTTGTGCGCGTGGTCGAAGAAGGAACCGGGAAAACAGCGCGAATCGAAGGGGTGAAGGTTGCCGGAAAAACGGGGACCTCGCAGAAATTGAATCCCGGCGGAGGGTATTCCCACAGCAATTTTATCGGATCTTTCATGGGGTTTGCGCCTGCGGATCGCCCGGCATTGTGCATGGTTGTAATGTTGGATGATCCGAAACCGCTCTACTACGGGGGCACCGTCGCGGCGCCTGTTTTTCAAAAGGTGATGAAAGAGGCCCTGTTCTATCTGGAGAGGACCGGGTCGCCTTTGTTACCTCCTCCGGTTCCAACGGCAGAACCGGAAGTTGCGGCAGAAGGGGCTGTTCCTGTTTCTCCCGCGGCTTGAAGGAAATTGTGAAGGTCGATGCGGTAAAAATAAAAATTTTTTAATTTTTGCCCTGTAACTTCAACTTCAATTGATTAGTTCCGAAAACGACTTCCGAAATTCTCCGAGTGCCTTTAAATTTTTTAACTTGAGTTCTGCAAATTCTTGCTTTTTATGCGCATTTTGAGCACGAAGTGCGAAAAATCTTGTTTTGAGATCCTCCACGGAGTTTACCCTCGAGGCGGGGAGATCCTTCGTTGCACTCAGGATGACAGGCGCCGAAGGGTTCAGGATGACAACCTGTTGAGCTATAAATTCTTACAACAGATCGCGTACAAAAATGCAGGACTCGAATTTTTTAAAAAACCTTCTTTTGCCATTTGCATGAAATTGCCCGGCCACCTATGATATTCTCAGTTCAAAGAGGTGGTAACATTCCAGAATGTGGTTTTGAAGGGGAAAGAAGCGTTTTATGAGTACTTATGTGCATTCAAAAGACCTTGATTCGGTGCTTACGCTGGATCAGCTGAGAAATTATTTCCATAATTTCAGAAAATCCCGTTCGGCACAGGGAGTCGGAATTGAGTGGGAATTGCTGGGAGTTTATCGCGAAACGGGACAGGCGTTACCTTATTACGGGGAGTATGGAATTGAAGCTATTCTGGCTGCTTTGGCCGAGCGGTTTGGTTATCGGCGAATGGAAGAGAAAGGACATGTGGTCGCTCTCTCCCGTGACGGAGATTACGTGGCGCTGGAACCCGGTGGACAATTGGAATTGAGCGCAAAACCTGTGCGCACGGTTCACGAAATTTGCGTTCAACTTGAAAATTTCCGGCAAGAGCTGATTGAAATTTCCGGTCCTTTCAGCGCCGCTTGGCTGGGAGTCGGCTTTCAACCTTTTTCCGGCCGGGATCAATTGGAATGGGTTCCTAAACGGCGCTATGAAATTATGAGAGATTACCTTGGGAAACGGGGCGAGCTTGCCCATGACATGATGAAACGGACGGCGGCGAATCAAGCCAGTTTTGATTTCCTCGACGAGGCGGATGCGATGGAAAAACTTAAAGTCGTTTATGGCGCGAGTTCCCTGGTTTCGGCTTTATTTGCGCATTCTCCCATTTCGGAGGGAGGCCCGAATGGTTTTTTGACTTATCGCATGAGGGTTTGGAGAGATACGGACCCCGCTCGTACCGGTTTTGTCCGGAAATGTTTTAAAGCGGCCGCGGGGTTTGACGATTATTTGGATTATGCGCTGGACACTCCCATGATGTTTATCGTGAGGTCAGATCAATGGATCTCTCTGCCGCCGATGCCGTTCCGTGATTTTCTGAATAATGGATTTGAGAAATTTTTTCCGACGCAAAATGATTTTGATCTGCATTTAAGCACCCTTTTCCCCGACGCAAGACTGAAGAATTGCGTTGAAATTCGGGGCGCCGACGGGCAGCGTTTCGAATATCGGGCGGCGGTCGCAGCGTTTTGGAAGGGGATTCTCTATGATGAAGGAGCGCGGAAGGAGGCCTGGGATTTGACAAAGGATTTTTCCTGGGATGACAGGATGGCTTTTCATGTGAAGATGGAAGTTCTCGGGCCAAACGCGTTTTTGGGAAAATATCGTGCTTGGGATCTCATTAAGGAGTTATTCCGGATTAGCTTCGAAGGATTGGGAAAACAGGGTGAGAAGAATGGCCAGGGAGAGGATGAAACGATTTATTTAAGGGGAGTTTTCGAGGACTTTATCAAGCCGGAGCGAACGCCGGCCGAATATTTGATGAAAAAGTGGGAACAGGAATTCCGGGGCGATCCGGGACGGCTTGTGAATTTTTTGAAAATTTGAAGAATTTGAAGTGAGTGCGCCGGGGCTCTTATGGTATAATTCCTACCCATTTAGGAAAGAAATAATAAAGTGTTTCGGAATGCGCCGACTGTGATTGAGAAAAGATCGCTTTGAAGCAGTCGGCACAAGCCCCGAAAGGGGATTTTGAAAAGAAATTGATGAGTAGTCCCATGCAAATCAGTCTCAAATCTTTTTGAGACACTAGAG